>Ga0123342_1007582_pt1 | contig 14232 bp, 6 predicted proteins | sample Turbeawhitnodule_FD_89960 | JGI IMG/M metagenome (GOLD analysis project Ga0123342, IMG submission 89960) | Root nodule microbial communities of legume samples collected from Mexico - Turtle bean Mexico white nodule | ecosystem: Host-associated > Plants > Roots > Nodule | place: Mexico: Nepantla...
AATCCAAAAAAAAGATAGAAGTAGAGATCCAAAAACCATAAATTTTACTTACCTTCAAGTTGACAATATCACCCTAAAGCATAAAGAGATGTGGAGTTCTGGAATGGCGTCGCACGGAATGAAGATCTGGATTGGGAGTTGCGGCTGCGCTGGGAGGAAGAAAATGAAAGTGAGAGTTTTAGGGTTTTTAGGAATTAGGGGCATTTTAGGGTTTTTAAAAAATAATAAGGACATTTTAGTCTTTGCATAACATTGTAGGGGTGCGAGAAGAAAAATGTAGGGGTGCAGGAAGAAACTGCCTTAGAATAAGGTAGCATGAACCATCTAAAGTTACATTTGGACTTCTTTAAGCCCAATGTGAACCTTAGGCGTGCCAAAGAGGATGCACACATAAGGAGGATGAAATTACATCACATGGGAGAAGGCATGGAGTGTGTGACTAGCCACATGACACACTCTCGCTGGCTCTTCTATATATCTAGTGTTTTAGTTTGAGTTTGAATTTTTTTTTATTTTGACTCTTTTTTAGGACTGACTCTAGCACTATAAATAAGTGTGTTAGCCTAATGTAAAATTCAACTTATTAGTGATAGTGTTATGGTGTTTTCAGCCCAAACACTTGACTAAGCTCTCTCTTTAGGGTAGTCTCCTAAATAACATCCCCTAGACTCTTTCCTAGTAAATTGACCCAACCTTTTCACTAGCCATTTCCACTCTCCACTTTAACCTCTCAATAGATATCTTCACTTCCTCCAAGCTTTCACATCAATTCCTCCATTTCAATCCGTTCAAAATCAAGAAACTACACAAAGTTAGAAAAAGAAGGCCATCATTCGGTATTGAGAGCCTTGGTTATGAGATAAGTATTCTTCTTTATCTTAAATTTTGTTCTTCTTTTTTCCGTGTTGTTTCTATAATTTTTTACATGTCTTGAAATTGTTTTGAGTTCTTTCCACTAATTATATTGATGCATTGTCTTTTACATTCGGTTTAAACTTATTGCTCTTACATGAACCTTCATGTATGAGCTTCTATGATTTCTATTGAGTTTAATTGTGTGTTCTTTTACTTTTCTTGAGTTTTAATTCACTTTTTTTTCATTGATTCATCATCTAATTGTTTTATTTTAATTTTAAGATCCATTCCATGTCGTCTTAAGTTATGTTAGTCATTTATATGTCACAAATTTCTAGTTTAACTAATTGATTTGTTGTTTAGAGTATTGCAATGAATATATTGTGTCATATGTGTTGTTTGAGTGATTTTCCTTTTCAATTTTGAGTTCAATTATTTTTAGTAGATCATTAGTGATCATATTTAGAGTTAGGTTTCCATGGTGTCTTGTTGTATTGTTTAGATTTTTATTTGCTGAAAAACTGAGTACTTTAGCACTAGATTGTAAATTTTGTTAAAAAAAAATACGTCATATTTTCAAGTGCAGGTTTGGAATTGAATACTTCAATATGTTATTGATGTTTTGTTAAAAAGGCACATCCTAATTCAAAGTTGAAAGAAATGATAAATCAAAAGAACCATGACATTGAAAATGAAACTTGAAAATTTTGTGTTTGCTCTCGGTCTGGAAATTATTTTGAGTTTTCCAGTGGTGATTTTGTCCAAATTTTGTTACATCCAATTCATATTTTAAGTTAACAAGCTAAGAAAAAAAATCAAGGTTGAATTCATTGTAGAATTTCTTTTAATAAATTGAGAAGTACTGCTACCAAAAATACTCTAGAATTTGTTTGTTACTTTTTGTTTTGTATTCTATTCTAGTGTCTGTCTTAGCTAAATCTTTTTGGTGTGCCTACTTTCTTCGCTTGCTTTAATTTCATTATTTTCTTAATTCCTGATACTTTTTGTGTTTGTCTCCTCTCTACTTCTTTGAGTTCTCCTTTCAAATTAGTTTTTCTTGCTTTGATACTTCTTAACTTTTTTTGAAGTGGATTCAAATTTCTTGGTGGAATTGCTTGTGGGTTGTGAAGCTTATTGACTAGGTAGCATCCTAAGAGAAGGCGGTGCAATTATAAGGAAGAACACCCTAAGGAGAGGCAACAAGTGCAAGGGAAACAAAAGAGGGAAACACTAAAGAGATAAGAGCTTGAAGAGTTTCATCATTTTGTTGTTCTTTTCATTTGTTTTGTAAACGACCATTTTCAAAATTTGGGTGTCTTGGAAGATAATTTATTGTTCTTCCATCCCCTAAAGGGTTTTCTTTAATTACTTGTTAGCTAGAATGTTTATAACTTGAATGTGTCTTGAAGGTTCACAAGTGCCAACAAGTCTCACTTTAGGATTCGCCTGGTTTAATTTTGTGCATTTCAATTCTAGTGGTTTGTTAAATTTTTATTTAATTCATTTTCTTGTGTTTTAAGTATTTTCAATTAAAGGAACTTTGAAGTGCATTTGGATAAGATCTGGCTAGGAAAGACTTGGTACTTAAGTGATCCACACTGATGCATCTCGCTTTCCTTGGAACTTACCTTATGAGTTAAGCTTATTTACCTTCTTTGAAAAATCTTATAATACAAACTTAAGATGTTCAGGTATACTTCTAACGATAGAGTAAGTAACTTAGGTTATTTATAGAAATGTTGCAAACTTTTAGATGCTAAACTAAGTAAAAGAAAAGAAGAAATTTTAAAAATAAGAGATGTCAAACTTGCCAATCTTGAAGAGAAACTTAGAATCATAAGGCAAGAAGAGGAGAAACTAGACACACACAAAAATAAAAGATAGAAAACATTCACAAAAGAGTAGAAGAAATTCCACTCCATACATTACATTGGGGGATATAGAGGCAAAAAAATGGTAGTCTTAGTTTGAATGAACAGTATCAACCTTCCCTTATAACGCATAAAAAAGAAGAAAAGCCTAGTCCAGTGTTTCCATGTTAAGATTGTCTATCTTTGTTCTCTTCTTGATCAACCTAGTACATCCCATCGAGAGAATCTTTTTCAAAATTATTACCTAACTTGTTCTCTTATTGTGGATAGTAAATCATGTTATAATCTTTGTGGTACAAGTTAGATCAAATGTTAAACTTAACTACCAATTCTCATTCTAAACTTTATAAACTTCCTTGGATTCTTAAAGATGAGAATATGGTAGTTAAGCAACAAGTGAAAGTAAAGCATTCCATAGGATACTATGAGGAAAAGGTTTTATATGATATAATGTCAATGGAATCTTGTGATATTTTGTTAGAATGACATTGACAATTTGATCGTGAAACCATTCATGAAGGTCGTACTAATAAAATAACTTTTACTCACAAGAAATTTAAGACATGTGTTGAGTTGCAAACAGAAATTGAGAAATTTCTAGAAATATGGCAACCACATAGGACAAAAAAACAAATAAATAAAAACAAAATTGATTCTAGAGTTAACTTCTATCATTTATTTCATAAGAAGCACATAAATTTTAGAACAAATTTGTTTCTTAATTATGTCTTGAAGAACCTTGTTCTTCTTGACTTTTATATATATGTGCCATTTGATTTGTTTGATATTTATTTTAGATAGGTGTTTGATCCAACACGAAAACCATAAATTTTAGGAAATAATAAGGTTTTATCCTGAAACAACAATGTAGATTTGAGCATAGGTCCTTCTCAAGAGGGAGAGGATGATGAAAACCGTCCAACCACAAACATCCATAGAATAAGGAGGTTGAAAACCTAAAGTGTGTTTATGAACTTACTTGCAAATATGAGTCTAATTGGGCTTTTATTTATCTTTGTAGGCCCAATCAAGAGGACAACTTTAGGATGAATCAATGTACAAAACATATCCAAGAAGACCTCCAAGTCATCAAAACATCAACTAGAGCCTTGGTTAAAAAAACACAAGAAGACTGAGTTTCAGCCAACTTCAGAGGAGATAAGTCAACATCATTTTGATTCAAGCTTTAGTTTTAGTTTAAATAATTGTATAAAGTAGTTTAGGATTTTCATAGGCCATGTATTGAGCCTAGTGGCATAGAATAATTGAGTCATGTATTTGGGCTAAATAGTGTAGGTTTTGGACCTTGTACAAGAGTAGAATAGTATTATAGTAAGGTAGCATGAGTCATCTAGGGTTACATTTGGGCTTCCTTAAGCCCAATGTAAATCATAAACATCCCAAGGGGGTTGCACACACAAGGAGCACTGAATTACCATGTGTTTCACATGGAAGAAGGCATGAGGGTGTGACTAGACACATGACACACTCTCATTGACTCTTATAGATCAAGGGTTTTAGTTTGAATTTGAAGTTTTGAATTTTGACTCTCTTTTGGGCTGACCCTACCACTATAAATAAGTGTGTTAGCCTCATGTAAAATTCAACTTATCATTGATAGTGTTATGCTACCAATTTTCAGCCCAAACACTTGTGTAAGCTCTCTTTCTCTAGGATAGTCTCCTAAATAGTCTTTCCTAGACTCTTTCCTAGTGAATGGGCTCAACCTTTCACTAGGGGTTTCCACTCTCCAGTTCAAGCTCTCGGCCTATATCTTCACTTCCTCCAAGCTTTTGCATCAATTCCTCTAGTCCAATCCGTTCAAAATCAGGAAACTACACAAAGCTAGAAGGAAAAGACCATCATTTGATAATTTAAATTTTTATATTAAATAATTTAAAAATACAAACATTGATTTTTTTTATTTATTTCGATATTAGAAGAGGTATGAAAGAAGTAGGGTAGGTAGTGAGAGGTGATAAATATGTTTTATTTACACATTTACAATTTTATTATACGTTGAAAACACTTGCAATATACTTTATTTTCAATTTTTAAATCATTTCCTTTTAAAAGTAATAAATTTGGTTCAATATACATATTTACTTTAATTTTGTATTTTTAGCTTATCTGACTTTTGCTCACTATTTCAACCATAACTTTTTTTCTTTAGTTATTATTTTTGGTTGATTGTAGTTGCATTGGATACATTTCTAGGGTTTCAAAATGAACATATTGTTTGTTGAATTTAAAGTTCTCTATTAATTTATATGATTTTTATAAGGCGAATTCAATTTTCTTTGTTTTAGTTTACATTTTATGTAATTATGCTTATGTACCTAATCAAATTTCACATTTAGACTCATTGTACTCTAAAAGATAAAAAAAAAATATCATTCCTTTAATTTTAGGAACTGTCACTTCATCTCAATTACTCTCTTCTCTCAACTTTTCTGAATTTTGTTTGGTGTTCTTCAGATCTAATTCTTGATAATGAATTCACGGAATCAAGATCAAACAAGTCGAATAGGGTTTTGTGTCAATCATTTAAAGCTCTGAATTTGCATTTCTCTTCTCTAATTTCAATTTTTGCACTTCTTACAATTTTCATTTCTGATTTTAGGGATCTAATTAGAAACCGATTGAATGTTGATTTGATAATTAAATAAAGATTAGATTGAATGATATTTTGATTTGATTTGTGTGGCGTATTTGATAAATTGGATCAGTTAATTATTCAAACTTGAATATAAATTTGTACACAATTGTGATAGGATGAATTGTTTGGTTATTGAATCTGTAATTTGACTTTTCATCTTCTCTTAACATCTTCATTTTTAATTCTATTGTGTTTTTCAAAAAAATTCTATATTTCTAAATCTCTAAATCCCTAATTTTAATTATATGGGAAAAATATTTTAAAGATTGAATAGAATATGGATGTATTACAATCGCCTTATATTGTGTTCTATATTACAAATTTTAGATAAAACTTAGTATTTCTTATTTTAAGAAGAACATTGAACATCAAGAGGCGAGGAGATATGGGAGAGAGGAAGAAAGCATGGAAGACATGAAACAGAAAAGAAGAAAAAAAAAAGATGAGAGAGAGAGAGGGACAAAGAGTCAAGAGACAAGGGGAGAGGAGAAAAGAATGAGAATGAAGAAACCAAGAGAAAAGAATGAGGAAAGGAGATATCTAGAGAAGAGAGTGGGAAAGAAAGGAGAGAGATATTTACCTGACTTGTTGTCAATTCCCACCAAACTCCAGAAAATTTCTTTCTTTCTTCAATGAAGAAAATAAGCTTGGACGAAAATAACAAGGAAAATTTGGAAAACAAAAGCAAAAAAACTCAAGTCGGAGCAATTTACCTGATTTTTACTGAAGATCCTGCCATTTTATGGGAAAGCTTGCTGAAGAGGGAAAGGCAAATATGATACAAATGTGATAAGAATTCATCCAACATAGCTTAAATTGCTTCAAGAGCAACACAGAAGCGTCTTCAAGTTCCTTCACCAATGAATTGATTTTTCCTGCCCAAATCACCTGAGAAATTTCACTCATACGTATTTGTTGTTCATCAAATGTGGACCAACTGAAACCATGTTTCTCACCGAGACAAACTGGATCCAAACACATAGATATATCTTTCCCTCTTAACCAGGTTATTGGCAATTAGGCATGAAGTGTTTTGAACTGCAAATATAAGCCGTGTGATAATCTGAGTATACATACTAATTAAGTAATTAACAGTGAACACGTTATCACTTCATATTCAGTAATCATAAATATTTGTTCAATGAAATAATTTATCTGTTACTAATTAGTTTACTCTACTCAGTTAATAAAGGAGTATTTTTAAGCTAAAAACTCCACGGGTTCTTTAACTTGTTGATCCAATGTGTGTAGGGTACTGTAAATAATGCTTCTTTGGGGGTGGGAACAGTCTCCAGCCACAAAAATGTTATTTGATCTCTCTACTTCGATCCAGCTGCATCCAGCTGGCTTTTTCAAATCTTTGTTCCTCATCATTTTTCTCACTTCCATCACCCCATCCCATCTACCATCCGCTGCGAACAAATTGGATAGTACAATGTAGTTTCCTATATTGTTAGCTTCAATTTTGAAGAGTTGGTTTGCTACAATACGGCCCAACTCTACCTCATGGTGGGTTTTACAGGCACCAAGCAATGTCCCCCAAAGATTAGCATTAGCTTCAATTGGCAAACTGGTCACAAGAGAGTATGCTTCACTAATGCGGCCACCTCGAGCTAGGAGATCCACCACACAAGCATACTGTACCAAAGTTGGTTTCATACCATGAAGTTTCTCTATTGAATAAAATATGTTCAATCCGTCATCTACTCGGCCAGCATGACTGCAAGCAGATAATATGGAAGTAAATATAATATGATCTGGCTGGATTCCCAACTTCAGCATATGAGAAAATATCCAAAGTGCTTCTTCACTCATGCCATGCATAGCATACCCACCAATCATAGCAGTAAACATAACCAGATCCTTATCAGCACTCAATTGAAATATCTTATATGCATGACCTATGAGGCCACATTTGGCATATGCATCTAAGAGGGCAACTTCGAGGTGGAGATCCTTTAAAAATGACCGAATAATATATCCATGGCACTGGCTCAGCAAGGGTACTGATGCCATTTGTGTGCAGACTGGAAGGAGGCTCATGATAGTCGCCGTATCAGGCTTCATCCCTCGAGCTTGTAATGCATAAAAAAATCTAAGGGCTTGTTCAGGACAATCATTTTCTGCATATACCCGAATCATAAGATTCCATGTGGTAAGGTCAGTCTCTGTCATCCCACTAAATATCATGTTTGCATCACTATGTGATCCTAAATCCACATAACCAGATATTAGTGAATTGCATGTGACCAGATTCCTTTTTTCTGATAGATTCTGAAACATTTTGTTAGCATACTCCATGTTTCCACATTTGGAATATGCATCAAGTATTGCATTCTCAACTGTTAGTGTAGTATCACTTAATAAAGACCCAGTTCTAATTGAATAGTTATGTATTTCTTTAACCTTTTTTACTCTCAAAAGAGAGGCACAAAATCGGATTATGGTCAGCATTGTAACTGAATCAGGTCTAATTCCGAGTTTAAACATCCAATGTAACAAGTTGATAAATTTTGAATGATGCCTCTTCTCTCCAAAGGCATCAAAAATAGAATTCCACGAAATCAAATCTTTCCTGGGGATCATGGAAAAAGTATGATATGCTTCTTCTGAATAGCCGCATTTTCCATAGAAACTAACTAAAGCATTTCCAACAGCAGTATCATAAAAAAGAAAAGGATGTCTAAAAATATACGCGTGGATTTCTTTCCCCAACTGCAAATTTTTCAACTGTGCACAAACTGGAAGTATGCTGACCATGGTCACAGAATCTGGCAATAACGTCTCTAGAGATACTAAATTACCAAACAGATGCAGTGCTTTTAACCATTCACCATTTGATGTATACCCTGCAACAAGAGCATTCCACGTGACCAAGTCCCTTGAATCCATTGTCCAAAACAAAGCTTCTGCTTCCCTCATTTGCCCAACTTTTAAGTAGAAGCTAATCAAAGCATTACAGACAGAAATATCAGCTGATAATTCAGGCCACTGCTGCACATAAGAGTGGATCTGCCTTCCACAACGGTATGCAACACTCTTATCAAATGAAGCACAAACAGGCAGAATATTTGCAACAGTCGCATCATTCGGCTGCATAGGTCCTTTCAACATTGAACTGAACAACAAAAATGCATCCTCCACTAACCCATTCTCAGCCAAGCCCGCAATCATTGCATTCCACGAAACAACATCTTTGTGAACAATATCATCAAAGACAGCATGTGCATCAGGAGACACCAGCCCACACTTTGCATACATTGACACAAGAGCATTTCCACCGAGGGTGTCTTGTTCGAAACCAGACTTGATAACATAAGCATGCACACACAGTCCAGCATCGAGGTCCCCCAAACGAGCAAAAGCAGGAAGGACAGTAGCAACAGAAATAGAATTTGGTATTGCATCCCCACTGGAAAGCATCATCTTAAACACCCTCATCACATCAGAATCACATTTGTTGGACCCAGAAAAGCCAGACAAGACAATATTCCAAGAAACAGAGTCACGGTGATTGAGCTGAGAAAACAGCTTGAGGCAATCATCAAGCATGCCGCATTTGGCATACATGTTGAGCAACCCTTTATTGGTAACCTGACAAAAAACATGACCTTGTTTAACAACATAACTATGCAGAGCTCTACCCAATTTGGGAGCCAAAAGGGCAGAACAAGACTTGAGAATGGCAGCGATGACAGTGTGATCAGGTTTGAAAGCTTCATAACCCTTTAAGCAGAGGTGGAAAAGAGACAAGGCTTCGCTGTGTTTTGCATCTAAACACAAGCTCCGAACGATGGAACCCCATGTCCTGAAATCCCGTCCAAGCATAGTTTATTGTTAGACTACCGTGTGAAAATTAAATGATGTGGTCCAAGCTACGAAAAGCTCAACATCTGAGCTTTCTAGTTCTTCCTTCTTGTACAAAAACAGAAGGGAAATAGTGTTTGCTGACATTTTCACAAACAGGGGACGTGCAATGTGAAAGGTGGCAGTGATGAATTCAAGGAAGATTCTGGCCGAATTTCTGCGTACGCCTAACTCATTAATCGCCGCCGTTTATGACGGCTACTTCGCCGGGAAAGTGATCGCCGGCGGTACCACCGGAATGGACTGAATTTTCTTTACTTAAATAAGAAGTGAGAAGCGAAGAACAGTCTCACTCTATCCGACTAGTGCGCTCAATGTCATCTTTTATTATTAATTTTTCTAAAATCATAAATACACAATTTTGGACCTTTTATAACTCAATTATCATTATTTTCTATATATATTTTTATCACTTAAATTTTTTATTTTACTGCATTTATCGATTTACATTTTCAGTTTTCTTATTTTCTTATCAATCTATTAAATATAGAGTTTGAGATAATAATTAATGTAGCATATTTTAAATCTAAAAAATTGTAGATATAAAACTACTTAAAGATCAATAGTTGAGGGGATTGAAGATATTCAATTGAGAAAATTATAACCATCACAAGCCAATACAAGTCTCTCACCATAATGGATGGTCAAACCATGGAGGATATGTTTGGAAGAATGTAGGTTCTTCATGCAGAAACTATATTCTTATAAAGCTTTAACGGAACAAAGAAATTTTGATCGAGTTTCAACACTTTTAAATGGGTTCTTGTTCTTCTCTTCGAAACATGTCTTTATATAGTCTTGAAGAAAGTAGTTGTTGCATTTCTTTATTTGGCTACTAAGTTGCTTTGAACTTATTTGAATATCTGTTTTTTCTTCTCTATCGTCTATTGATTTGAACATTGAGAAGCATTAAGTGCATTTTATGCAACATCAATTGGTCTTCTCTTCTTCATGTAACCTTTATGATCGTTGGTAGTACTTATATTTCTTAGTAGCAAAACACCCTTTACGCCAAACAATGATAAAAGTGCATAACATATAGGACACATATCTAAGCTAGAATTGAATATTGCTTATGTTAGGATTGTTGGTGAGCAATGCAACTTTAGCTAAGACTACAAGAGATCTTAATTTTGAATTGTCTCGAGCATCATTCCTTTTGGTGACAAATGGTGAATACATTCCCTGCAATACAAACATAAGCCATGGGAATATTCTTTATAGTTACATTATCTTAGAATATATTCGCTCTTTTTGTCTAATCATCCTCAACATCTATCAAAATGAATGGAAAGTTTGCATGGTGCTATTATCGTTTATCAGACGAAGCACTTGCACTTGCACTATCTACTATTTTCTTTCAATGTCTATCAAATGCAGCTACATCATGATTAATGTTTTGTTAATTTGAGCACTTAGTCAAAATTATAATATTGTTGCAAATGCACTTTAAAACCTCCCTATCTTGATAGTTCTTAAAACAATAAAGTTTTAACATGAGATTTTTTAAAAACACAATAAAAAATCAAGTTTTCTCAACTAATTTACACAAAATATTTTCAATCAACATTTATATTGTTCAAAACATATAAGATTGATAGATAAAAAAAAAAGTACTCTGAACAATAGAGATGAATGTTGTGAGGCATCTTCTTTGACATCAACCTTAGGTTGTAGGATTTTTCAAAATTCGTAACTCATTAGTGGTAGATGCTCCTTTTGAGTTGTAGATTTTGACAAATATCTATAACTCATAAGTTGTAGAAGGTTATTATGCTCCTTTTAAGCTTAAGATTCTTCTTCTTTGTTGAAAGCTCCCTCTAAGCTTATGAACTTTTTCTTCTCTTCTTGGAAGCCCTCTCTCAAACAGACATCATTTGTTGAACTTGTGCTAAGTTCATCTTCATCTTTAACAACCTTTCTTTTTCTCTTTAGGCTCCACTTTGATAAACATGATGCCTTCATTGTCTTTTGAGCATAAATTCATCTTTCTCCATCTTGTTAAGATGTTAGATGGTTCAATCACTGTTAAATAGTCTAATACCCCACTAGATGGTCTTATGATAAGAGAGTTTAAGGTTTTAATGATAACAAATATTATAAGATGTGTTAATGATATAACAAAGCTTCTTGGACTGCAAATGTTAAAGCATAATTGTTAGACATTCTACAATATTAACCTATTAGATGATCTTACATTGTTAAACCTGTTAGAAGACCTTATTGTACTACTACATGTTAGACAATCTAATAGAGTTGAACATGTTAGATAGTCTCATAGAGTTGAACATCTTAGACAGTCTCACTAGGTTAAACTCGGTAGAAGGTCTCACTAAAGTTCAACATGTTAAATAATCTCATACAAAATGCGCTAGACAGTCTCGTCTTCGTCTTCGCGTTAGATGGTCTAACCATTAAGGATTCTTCTAAACTTAATCCTTATGATTTAATTATGCTTTTTAATTTATTATCAATCATTTATGAAACTTATAATGAGAGTAATTAATCGTTTTGATCAAATAATTGTCCAACTTCTTAATTATCTTATTCTAGAAAGTTTTTGAAATTTGATTATGAAGAGGATTTTTTGAAGTGAAGTTATTTACATTTTTAATTATGTTTATATCAAATAATCTAACTTAAGACTTTGTTATGAATCAACATTTTGAAATTATACAAATTATAGAAGGTTTTCAAAAAAAACGCAAATGTAAACATGAAGTTTTGAAAATAAAAGGATTTTTTACTACAAAGATTCAAGATTATGTTTCTATCAAATGAAATCAAAGTAAATGTTTGTTATAGTTCAACCTTTTAAATTTATACAGAAAGGGAAAGTTTTGGAAAAAAAATACTAATAAACTTTTTTCTAAAATAGAAGCTTTTAAGAATTAATGATTATGATCTTAATCTCTTTGATGTTGCTTAATGCTAATTGACTTGTTTTGGTTACGTTTTACTTCAACCACATTTTAATTATCTCCAAAAGTAGTCTAAATGTTTGATGCGAAAAATATTTCAAAGCAAAAGTTTCCTTATGGAGTGTTTAATGCCAAAACGAAGAATTTACATTGCGAAATTAGTGGAGTCTTCAAGTCTGGCAGATTCAAGCTTCAACGTTCATATTTTTTAAGGTCATATAAAGGATTCAAAGTGAAGAATACTACAACAACAATTAGAAAATCACTTTGTATTGAAAGAATTTAAATACTCAAAGTTCATATCTATTATACATAAAACATTTAGTCATTTGGGTTGTGTGCAAAACTTGTAAACCCTTCATGTAGTGAAGCATACACAATGAGCTTACTTGATAATTTCTTTGAGAGTTTTTTTCCTTGTATCTTGAGAGATCTTAGTCTCAAGGGAAGATGAAGACTCTTGGGGAGGTTTGTGTACTCGTTGTACCAGTAGAGATTTGTGTACTCAGATAACCTAGAGAGGTTGATGTACTCATTTGTAATCCTTTGATATTAGTGAAACCTCTTAAGCAGTTTGCTTAAGGGAGAACTAGATGTACCCCAAGAGTTAGGTGAACCAATATAGAACTTTGTTTTGCTTTTCTTTTCTCTTAGCCTGTTAAACGTTGTGTGTTTTGTGTGGTGTTTTCACAATTTAATTCAGACTCCATTCAACCTGTCATTCTGGAGCTAGTTGTTCTTATACATCTATCTTCTCTTCTTAAGACAATTTTTCTCTATTTTCTCCCCCCGTTTTAGCCAAGATCAATAAATGGATGGTATCCTTTGCTTCCCGATAAAACACCATACGACATGTGAATAAACCTTAACAATATATCATTCATACATTTTCAATAAAATGTCATTCATGAGAAAGAAAATTTTAAACCCTAACATGAAAAACCGTAATTTATGAACAAACAAAACAAAACCTACCAAGATTTCACAAATCACGTTTCTAATGAGCACAACTAAAGAACATACAAATCGCACTTCCAACCACAACAACAAACACAAAATTGCGAATAATCAATATTAAGAGAAAAACACAAAGAATTTCATCTAAAGAGTAGAACTTTAAAACATTTTCTTTCAGAAAAAAAATAGTCACTCCTCCAAATAAAACGACATAAAAAATTATAATATTTTAAAGTAAAATGCACAAAACGATGAACAATCACATGGATGTTACATTATAATCCACTTTAGATTCGAAACTCATTTACCACGTAAAAAAAACACTTTAACAAATATGATGATTTACATAACTTTAATAAAGTTCATCAAATAAATATAAAGTTTAAATAATGCGAAAAATCACTGTTTTTTTTGTTCAAAATAGTTTAATAGAAAACATATGGAATCTATATTTTTATTATGTTGATTGATGGAATGAGTAAAACACGATTATTATAATAAATAATATAAGTATGGTAAAGATGATAATGTTTACAACTTGTGTAAAAAAAAAAGGTAATAATAACGTTGAATAAAATATTTAGAATTAAAGTAAAAATAAAATATAGAAAAGTTAAAATATATTATTTTAAAAAGTTACTTGTAGTAATGTGAAAAAAAACCATCACAAGTTACTTTTAAAAGCATTTTTACTAAATACTACTATAAGAATAAACATTTTTATTATTATTTTATTTTATGCAATGCATAAGATAAATATTTAATTTTTCTATAATTAAAAATCATAATAAATATATATTTATGAATATATAAATTATATAATAAATAAAAATTTACAATAGATAAACTGTCACTACAAGAAAATGATGAAATAGAAACCAATTTTTAGAGACCAAAATAATTAGTTGCAATAGTGATCCTGCCTGTTGACCAAAACGCTGGAGCTTTGCCTCGTCAAACTTAGATCGACGTATGCACTGTGTTTGCCTCCGTCCTTCGCCGCGATCCACCTCAAGAACCTGCAAAAGACGAAACGGCGCCGCTGCAGCCGATCGCACTCCAACGCCCAAGTCAGTGACTGAACCACCAATTACTAAGAGTA
>Ga0123342_1007583_pt1 | contig 14231 bp, 6 predicted proteins | sample Turbeawhitnodule_FD_89960 | JGI IMG/M metagenome (GOLD analysis project Ga0123342, IMG submission 89960) | Root nodule microbial communities of legume samples collected from Mexico - Turtle bean Mexico white nodule | ecosystem: Host-associated > Plants > Roots > Nodule | place: Mexico: Nepantla...
ACAAATCCACCGAAAAAGTCTTTGACTCTTTGTAATTATCTGATTAAGTATCAATGCCCAAATTTTATAAAACTAATTCCTAAACTGCTTGAATTCCTTTTAGAGTCTATCATGAAGTATAATGCACTTCTGCTGTCAGTTTCAGCTTATGGATTTGTTTTTATATTAGTGGAGAACGTTGGGAACCTCAGAAGTCACAGTTTCATGAAATGAATGGATCTGAAATGACTTGCGTGTGAAGTATTGATTTTGCAGCAAAAGTGAAAAAGGCTGGAATACTTAGATTATTTTTTCCCAATGTCTTTAATTGTGGTTGTTAGGCATCTCCTCTCAGTTTATTCTATTTTTTAAATTTCTCGGGTTACTTTTTTTTGAGTTTTTTGACTTGCGTTAAATAGAAATTGAACTATTTTATTTAACATTTTTACTTATATCAGAATCCTATTGTGTCCTGAGAAATAGTACTCATATTTTGTTTGTAGTTTGTTGCAACATCAAAATTTTATCATGATAATTGCAATTGAGTTAGAAATAGTTCCCTCGGCTGTTAACTTACCTTGTGGCATTTTAAAAAAGTATGTTGATAAAGATTTTTTGTCTGTTAGGCCTTTTATTGCATTAATGGAGCTGTTAACAATACTCTCTGATGTCAAACTTGCCCATGCCATTTTAAGAAAGGACATGTTTGAAGATATTTGACGTGTTTATGGTTTATTTATTTTTAGCATAGGTCTTTTTATTATTCTATTCAGAAACTACTGATTTATTTTTTATCGGCATTCTGAAACTACTGATGAGCCTAAACAATACATTGAGATAGAGATTGAACATTTATTTGAACTCTCTAAAGTGTGTAATGCTTGGTCTCACTTGGTTTTAGGTGTAGAATATTTGACCTGTTTATGGTTTAATTTTTTTTAGCGTAGGTCATTTTATTATTCTATTCAGAAACTACTGATGAGCCTAAACAATACAATGAGTTAGAAATTGAACATTTATTTGATCTTTGCAAAGTGTGTAATCCTTGGTCTCACTTGGTTTTAGGTTTAGGAGATTGACAGGTAGGAGTGAAGTTGCTATTACAGCTAGTGATTACAAATATTACTCTCCAAGACACAAGTATAGGCGTGGTGCATCAATTTCACTTTCAAGTATCCCAGATATCCCTGTATGTGTGATGTGCTTCATTTTTGGCATTTTGAATTTCTTCCTTTAAGATGCATGATACATGAGCTACTGCAGTTTTGTGCGCATTGCCTAAATTTACTCCGTTTGGGGTGAATTTTACTGGCATGATGGACTTTTGTCATCTGCTACCTGCATTCGTTATTGCTATGCCATGACGTATATTATACTAAATGAAATAAAAAGACTATTTACAGGATGAATAAATTGTAGTTGCCGCAATTCTTTGTACCCTAACATTATCTAGTGCTTATGCTATTGACTTTTGACTTTTTTTATAGAGTTATCCTGGAGCGGAAAATTCTACTGCATTGGCTACTACTCAAGGATTTCGCTCAGTAAGTAATTTATAAGTTGGTCTATATTATTGTCATTGTTGGTTTGTCATAGAAACCTAATGGGGGGAATTCCCCTGAATACAGCTTCAAATTTCCAAAACTGGAGGGTCTGTGCTTCCCTATGCCCTTGGCCCTAATTTTCTTATAATTGAAAAAAGTCCCTTCCTCCCAACCCCTCTTATTTATATTCAAACATACCTTTTCTTCAAAGTTAAAAAATATTAGGCAAACTAACCAAAACTAACTAATTACCATTATCAATCCTCTTTAACGAACTAACACTCACAAACATCTAAAATACTCCTCCCCTAATGTTTCACCTGGTACTCAAGGTGAAGGGTTATGTAAAGGCCCTTAACATCTGTTGACAAGATTCCACCAAGGTCCTAATGCCTGAAGCATACCAATCGCTTGTATCTTTTCCTTAGTAAGAGATGCAATAGCAAGTTACCAACAACATAGTTGCCCTTTGAAGGACCAAAAAAGCTCATGGAATGGAACTCTATTTTTCTGGACAGCCCAACTTTGCTTCTCAACCTCACACAATTGGTTGGTACGATAATGTTTGTACTCACTTATATATTATTAACTATAGTTGTAGCCGATGTGAGATCTCCAACACATCTTCTCATGTCAAATACTAGACATCTTGATCGTGGGATTAGATATTTGCGAGTGGTCAAATAGAGGCCTGATTGAAGGTGACACAATATCTCCAACAAATCTTGCTATTATTGTTAGGATAGACTCTAATACCATCTTACAAAGTGAACGTAAGCCTAATTCAACCTCACAACTAGTTTATAAATTGAGATTTACACTCATTTGTATACTATAGTTTGACCATATTTTTTGTTGATGTGGGATCTACAACAAATCTAAATATTTGGCTTAGAACTTGGTTGGTTGGACCTGCCCCATTATGTAAAAAAATTGACCTGCTTTCATTATTCCATGTGCTTATGCTCGAAAGTTGCAGCACAATACCCCCTTTGTCTGTCTCAGACATTGTGCAAGGCACAAAGCTCAGAGGTTCTTGCAATTACAGTGGTGAAATCTTTGTCAACTTATGTGTAGTCTGTTTATTAGCAATGAGATTAAGTGGCAGAGGAAGGAAGAGAGCAAAAAGTGGCGGTTTGAAAGAATGGAAATGGAGAGACCCACTAGCTTTTTTCTTTTGCACTACAAGGGAAGAAAAGCGAATAGAGCACTTATCGATGTCAATATAATCAATTATATCCTACAACATAATCCATTTGTTTCAATTTGAAACTTTCGTGATTTTTGAAATGCCATAATTGAATATGGAAGCTTTTCTCAACTTTAAAAAATAATTTGCCCTCTGGTTTATTCTGCCCTTCATGCTGATTTCTCTCACTATTTTTGCTCAATTTCTTCTGTTTCTAGACTTCCATTTTCTCTTCTTGTTTCTTGAACGCAAGAACCTTCTATTTTGTTACCAAGGATTTCATTTCTTCACCCACCCCCCTTTGTTTCCTTTCTCCAAAGTTCATTCAACTTCTTGGGTTCCAACACGAAGATCTGGATAGTACTCAGGTTGGATCCTCCTCCTCCCCCCAATTGCTTCAGGTGTGCTAACGTGAGTAACCTTCCATTCTTGGTTTCAATGGTAATGTCCTTCCTCTTCTTCCACAGGCTGCTCCAAGATTGGAGCTGTAATACCAATTGATAGAATCTGGACCAGACTCTAAAAACAAAAATGAGTTTATTGAATATTCAAGGTATTTGAGAAACCATGTTCTATCCCCCACTATCATTAGTTGTACATTTTCATCATGCTTGGCACCTGTCTCACAAACCTTGGCAGTCTCAACTGAAGATTACAACGCTGGCATCACCATTTATGCTTTTCATCTGCAATTGAGAGACATGATGCAATCTCTAATATACCAGTTGCTAGAAGCTTGATATCTTTTTACAAATAGTAGGGAAGATCTCCTCTGAACACAGCAACAAATTTGCAAAACTTCAACTGTCTTCACCTCTCAAAGCCCAAATCCCCCAATTCTCTCACTTATGACACCTGTCCCACCAGGTCCCCTCCTATTTTTTATGCAAGCATGCATTATTTCTTCAATTTATATTAAGTCCTCTCCTATGCTACCCAACTGACTTTCTTGCTGTCAAACGTTACTAACAGATATCTGACAGTTTGTCTTAAGATGAATGTCATTGTTATCACCTCAGTAGAGTTTTTTGGGTAAGATCCACAGATGGTATCAGTGACTATTAATTTAAGTTGGATCAAATATCAATTTGTTGCTAGTGGTGATTGGTGTCTCCCGTTATTATAATTTCAAATAGTTACATTCAACTACTGAGCGTGAGCTTCCTTTTTCTTGTGTACTTCTGGGAATTGGGTCTGTTTTCCCTATTTTCTTGCCAACGCAGTTGCTTTAGCTGCTTGGTGTGAATCTTGGGACATTTTTTTTCTTGTTACTTTTAGTGATGATATTTTTTTCTTACCAGCCTCAAAACCAGCAGCAAACCCCGTGCAAACATCACTTGCAATCATTTCCACATCAACCTCAGTTTCACCCAGTTCTCCAGAACAATTCAACTATGCACCAAAGTCAGCATGCTGGGCCTTATTCTCATAACCCTCAAAGTGGACCTCCCTCACACCTATCTGAAATTTCTCATGCTCACCAACCAATATCAATATCTCAACACATGAATTGCTTACAACCACTTTCTGGTGGCCATGTTGGAGGACGCTTGCACATGCTGGTGAGCTTATATGATAGATTTTGTTTTATCAAGCGAGGAGTTTTTACAATTCAATATGCTTGTCTATAAGTGTGGTAAGACCAACTTATTCATGCCGTTTTGTCTCTGATTGTTGAGCTAATACTCACTTTACTTTCTTGTATTTTCTCTGATGCCTATCCCTTATATTTTCTGTGGACTTTTTAAAATTTAGAAATAACTCTGAAAGTAGATACTAGTTTGCGATTTCCCAATAGGACTTCATATTAAGGTTTTACTTTATCTGCCTTGTTATGCGTACTAGTAAGCAATATGGGCACATTACTTTTAAATATCTTTATGATGATATGGGAGGCACTTGAACAAATGGTTTATTTTAATGATATTAGTTGTTTGACATTTCTTTAAACTCCTTTTTCTTTTGCTGAGTTGTATCATGTTGCTTATTTATACAGCCAACAACTCCGGCAAAGTTTTGTGATGAATGTGGTGCTCCATATCTGAGGGAAACATCTAAATTCTGCTCCGAGTGTGGTTCAAAGAGGTTAGGAACATAGAAGGATTGGACAAGTTTTTACAGGTCCATATAGCATTTGTCCTCATCATTTTTTTTTTATCAGAGGTGTGTACTCAGGTTTTTTTTATATTGTTAGTATTAGTAGTTCTTTTTTCTTTGAAAAAAATGTATTTAGCCAGAACAAATAGAAAATAATATAGTTTTTACTCGAAAGGTGTGCTCTGGTAAATAGTTGTAGGTTTGCACTTGTGTAAGATTTACGAACCAGAATGACGAACTTCAAGAAGCCGTAAAATTGACTAGTTTGTTTTTTTTTTTTTTTTGGCCTTTTGCTGTTTCAGTATTAGGACAGTCTAACTAAATATTTTTCATTAATTAACCACTGTGGATCGTTCGTATAAATGAAACTTTATTATATTACATTCTTTTGGTTTCACTTTCAATGGTGATCAATGCTAACTTGGTTGAAATACGAAAATTACTTAGTACATAAATTCTTAGAAGCATGACAGTATGAATTGAAAACCATAATGACCCTTGAATTCGGCTTATCAAATGTTCTTTATAGATTGAATATTTTCTTAACCTTAAGAAACATCACAGTTCTGTAAGTTAATTTGTGTTCATTTTTAAAAAATCTAAACTTAATGCTATCAAATCGTTTTTAGAAGTTATTTGTGTTCATTTTTAAAAAATCTAATTTTTAACTAATGAATAAGTTAATTTTTATTTATGAAGAAGTTGATTTATTTATTTATTTTAGAAGTACGTTTTTTCAAACCTATCATGAATATCAATTTTATAGTTTGTTTAGTTAATTATTAACCCACATTATCGTTTTCCTCGGATGTCACCTGAAGGAACTACATTAGATTACACTGATTGTTTTCTTTTATTTGGGTGCATTGCTTCGTTTTTATGTAATTAATGCATGAATTTAACAAGAGCCAACAAGATGCTATACACAACTTCAGTGTTGGAACAAAATAATTTTGAAGATTCCACAATAGTTTTGGTCCAACCATAAAATCCAATCAACACCTTTAGCAAGAAATCCTACCCTATAGTTTCAATGGCTTTCTTGATATCATTTTCCATAATCATATTTCCAGCAAAGCACTTTTTACCCAGATGACTAACAGCTTCTGATCCTAGAACAATGCAATCTGTGTTATTCCACCTTCGATAAAACCTTTATGATTTTCTGATATGAACTCAGGAACGAAGATTGTCTCTATCAAATTTTATCTTCATGATAATCTTGAATTTGAAATTGGCTAAGACAATGACAAAAAAGTTCTCTATTTTATCACCACCACATTGGAATTGTAGTTGGAAATAATCCAAACCATCTTGAAAAAATTGCAAAACGGCTTTAACATCAATAGAAACTAGATTCCAAAATTTATGATAAAAGACACCATCAAAATCATTAGGACTTGGGGCACTTGGAGCTTATAAGGAGAAAACAACTGTGTAACTTCTTATATAGTTGGAACAATAAGTAATTCAACATTATCATGATCAGTGATTGTAAATAGGAATACAACATGGCAAGGAGTGCATCACTTTGAAAATAATCTAGAAGCCTTTTCAAATGTTGCAAAGCAAGACATAATATCATGATCAAGAAAGGAGCTTTCCAATCACAAGGGAGGTAAGGAAAGTAAGATTTTACGTGTCATTTACAATAATGTTATAGATTCTTTTCATTTTGTAATTTTCAAATTTTGTGACCAAATTAGAGAGAAGATTCGTGTCATTATCAGAAGTAAGACAGATTTTAGATTTTGTTTTTAAAATTCAAAAGTGGTGTCCAAAACAAAGTTTCAAGTCTTTTATTTGTTTGGTCATCCAAAACTTAAAGGAAGTCTATGTTTTTTTTAGATAACTTTGAACGAATAAAATTATTTTGATAATTGTGAGAAACTTGTTAGTTTTCTTTTAAGAGTATAATCCTTGAAAACAATTTATTGGCTAAAAAGGGAAGGTGAATAGAATTTAATATTGATTTTGAATATTTTCATAAGATGATTGGTCAATAATGTTATGAGATGATTTTTTATAATTTGTGAAATGTTTGCACATGTATAATAGACGAAGCAATTAAATTTGATCTTTAGGCTCGTTTACATTAACATTTGTTAGGTATAATTCAACTTTATAAATGATAAAGGGTTCCATTAACCAATTAATTTAACAAATATTCTTTGTATTTTTTACTTACAAGTATATAAATTCACTCTTAATTTCATTTATCTCCTTATGCGATAAAGAACACAAATATTTGTAAAATTATTAGAGTATCTCTCTCTAAATAGTAAAAGAAAGCTTGTAAAAAACAATATAAACTAGAAGAAACTTGAAATTCTAAAAGACAAGAATATTAAAAGTCTAAGAAAATGAAAGTTAGACGTACAAACTATAGAAATCATACAAGACTTGTGGAAAGAGCCCACTCCAGTTAAATTTGTTCTTGACTTGCTGTATTTTCAAAATTTGCATAATTTTGCTAAAGGCATAGTATATTCACGGTTGATAGTTAAATTTGTTAATAAAAACTTTGATGATCCACTAAGCAGATTTGGTGTGTGCTAAGGAGATTCTTCATGCTTGATTGCTCTTTGCCTATTTTTATACCTTCATCCACCTATACAAGGAAAATTAATCAATATCAATGAAAATGTATACAACTAAGGTCATTTCTTATTTTCCTCTCAATCATTTACGATTTTCAATAAATTTTCATCAATAATAAATAGTGTACTCAGTAAACTCGTCGTCACTGTACATACACGAATGGTAACAACTTCAGCAAAAATAAAAATAAATGTAACACTGTTTTTAGTAAATACAAATTATGTATCGTCATTCCTGATTGTGCTTGTACCAAAGCACGACAAAATGAATCATTTCATTTCCATTATCATTGTTCAGGAAGTAATTGTAACAAAACAAATATGAACCTTGATTCCTCTCTGTTAAGGACCTTCTACATGCCCACACTCGCACATGTGTTACATTTCCTTTTCAAACAACAGCAAAATGGCTTTATCCTCTGAAACATTGCATTCAGGGGGAAAGTAGAACCGACCAAATAAATACAACGCCGTCAGGTTCAGGTGGAAATGGGGAGAGGGGAATTATTGTTGCTTTTTTTTTTGTTCAGTTGTTATTTAGCAGACAAAGAAAAAAGAAATCTAAAGATGCAATTCATCATAATCTTTTATTTTTGGTCTCGTCCATTTTTTTCTCTTTAGATTCCACAGCTTACATTAATGTCCTGTGGTCCATTTTTTCTTGGATTCCATCTCTCACATCATATGAGCTCTGTAGACAGAATTTGTTGGGTTTGTATAGATTGAATTTCTTTATGCTAACAACTTGTGTAGCACTATTCCCTGTTCACTATAGGATTTAAATGCATCCACCACATTCACTGAATATAGGAGTGAGATTCATGATAGTATAGTCAAAAAAGATACTCACAAGCATTATAGGTACGGAAATACTCCAATAATGTAGTGGTATTATTTTGGCACATTGTCCCATTTAGTTGTTCATTCTCTGTGCCTTTTAAGGAATAAACGACCATTTTAGTCTCTAGAGTGTATAATACCATTACATCAGTAAAACAATAAATCGTTCTTGAATCTAGTAACCTTGAAAAATGAGACAACCTCTTCTCAGCCCAAAGCTTTTAATGCCAAAAATAAATAAATAAATACAAATATACACCGGATCTTTAGACTGTATATGTCTTGGTTGGCTACAAGATTGGGAGAGAAGAGAAACCTGAATATATATCTCCACCCATTGGAAAGGTTCACAAGTTTCTAGCTCTAGACATTTTGGATCCATGTCATCTAGAAGCAGCTTGCACAAAGCTTAACAAAGGAGACCGTATCAGGTTGCCTATCACGCCTCAGCTTCCAAACAAGTGAACAACCTGATAATAATTCACACCTGATAATCAGCCTGTTCCATGTTATAGCTTAAATATGTAGAAATATGGAAGCAAACTATCTTAGACTTGCCTATTTAATTAGCAACATTAAACTCAATTCAATTATAATCTCCAAGCAAATACATTGATTTGTTAGATTAAAGTAAGCATTACCTAACATTAATGGTAATGCTGACAGTTAAAAATAAAAATTACATTCGAACCGTATGAACTGTGATGAAAGATTTTAAGAGTAAATTCATTTTCTCATAAGATGGAGAAGCTTTCGTACAGGAGCCAATATGTAATAATTTAATAAAGCGACTTAAGATCACGACTATGGTTGCATGTGTAAATATTAAATTAATGAAATGCTAAGAAAGTATCATACACCTTCCATGTCTAAGTGGTGAAAAGGGCATTCGCCTATGGCTGAACTCTTCTACATCCACCAATTAAAGATTTGCTGCTCTCCGAAAATCAGTGCCTGATTGGGAAGCACTAAAGCTTGCGCAATGTTGTAACACAGCTGTAGAAGAAATGCACTGTAACAAAAGGAATAAGACTCTAAGACAACTTGCATCAACTATGAAACTTGATACAGAAATAAATCTAAGTATATAGAAGAATAGTGTCCAGTACTTATGAACTTACTAGTTATAATATTAGCCATTTGGTTTCATACCATCAAAACATCACGTTATGGTTCTCTCTTGATTATCACATGAGAACATGATCATTGACGTGCAAGTCCCAGATGCCCAGGATTTACATCATAAAAAGTCCAGTGTCTTGAGAATGAGATTGCATCAATTAGAACACCCAGTTGCCTTTATATAATAACACATCAAATTCATTTCAACGATGCTATTGAACACTTGAATAAAATGAAGGAATCTAGATTGTAAACCAAGTGCGTAAAACATGTTTTCCCTCTCAACAGTGTACAGAAGGAACTGTTATGTCAATAGTCCTGGAAATTAGGCCCCTCCTCATCATATCATCATGAAGTGTCAGAGCTTCATTGATGTTTCCTAGTTCATGATACTTTCTCAATAGATAAATACAGAGAACTTGATCAGGAATAATGCCTTTGTCGAGCATCTCATTTAGGAATGACTTTGCCTGTTGTAGTTGACCATAACGAGAAAACCCCCAAATAAGTGAAGTATACGCATGCAGATCTAGCTCCATACCTATTTCAACCATTTTATTTCGCAAACTCAAAGCTTCTTCAGGATTTCCATGCTTCATATTGGCATCAATCAAAGAAGTGTAAACTAATTTATCTGGACTAATTCCCTTATCCAGCATCTCATTGAACAACTCCTTGGCTTCTTCAACACAATCACTTTTACAGAGACCATCAATCAGAGATGTATAAATCATAATATTAGGTTGCAAACCAGTTATAGTCATGTGCTCTAAGAAACTAAGAGCCTGTTGAACTAAACCTTTTTTGCATAAACCATCAATTAGTACACCATATGTTACTACTGTAGTCTTGATGCCTAATTCTAGCATCTTCTGTAATAGATTAACAGCCTCTGTGGTTTTTCCAACCTTAAAATATGCATCCATAAGGGTTGTATATATATAACTATTTGCAGTCAGACCACAATCCATCATTTCACGAATTACAGCCTCAGATTCTTCTATATTATTGTGTTTGCAGAGGCCCCATATTTTAGTTCCATACAACAACACATCTGGTTTGAGGTTTTTCTTGTTCATTTCCTCTAAGATATACATGGCCTTCTCCATCATAGTAGCCTTGATATATCCGTGGAAAAGGGAAGTATAAATCTGCTGATTAAGAGTCCATCCAGCTTTCAACAATGCCCCAAATAATTCTTCTGCTTCTCTCATTCTTCCATCTTCACAAAGACCATCAAGTAATGCAGTGTAGGTGACAATATTTAAGTTCACCCCAGCCTGCTGCATCTCACTTGCCAGTTTAAACGCTTCATTGAGATCGCCTATTTTACAATTTGCATCAATCAGAGAGGTATATGTAAACTCATTGGGTCGAAGATCCACCCGTATCATGTCAACAAAAAATTTATTTGCTTCCAGTATCATGCCTGCCTTGCAAAATGCATCAATTAGTGTACTATAAGTTACAACATTTGGCTGCAACCGTCTTTGCTTCATCTCATGCAGATAGTTAAAAGCTTGAGGAATTCTTTCAAATCTACAAAAACAATTAATAAGAGAATTGTATGTTATCACATCTGGTTCACATCCTGCATCTTTCATTTCCTCTAATACAATAACTGCTTTGGTTAATAGTCCTACCTTTCCATAACCATCAATAAGAGAATTATAAGTGACAATGTCTGGCACAAGACCTGTACCTTTCATTTCTTCAAACAAACTACTAGCAATTTCTAAGTCCCCTTCTCTGGCCAAACAGCCAATCACTGTATTATACGTAAAAACCGAAGGACAGAGGCCAGCCGCAACCATGTCCTTGAAAAAACTTAATGCCAATTTCCCTTTGTCTGATTTTGAAAGCCTGTGAAGAAGCTCATTACAAGACCTCACTTTGGGCAGAACCCTAAACTTGTTCATCTTCCAAAAGCATTGCCTAGCCTCGTCAAGCATCCCTAAATCTACTAAAACACTAAACAAAGTATCAAACACTCCAAACCCAGGCCTACAAACATTCCTCGTAGACCACAACATATCAAAGAAGTCAACCCCCGGAAACTCCCTCCCCAACAAAATCCATTCCCTAATTACATTTCTTGCATCAAGATAAAACCTCCCACAAAACAAAATGTGAGCCAAAACGCAATAAGACTCCGCGGCATGGCGAAACCCGGCTCGAGCCCCTGCCTCCTTAAAGAACTTAAGGGCTGATTTTGGGTCCCCTTTGAGCTTCACCAAAGCTACAGACACCCAAACGGGTGCCAATGCCGAATCAAACATGTGGGGACCGTCCTGTAGCAAGAAACTACGCATTGATTCGGAAGCGATGTCATCAGATGAAGATTTAGAGACAAATGGGTATCTCATAACACACAGAAAGCTGGTGAACCAAATCATAGGGCGAGCAAAAATTGAATTTTTAGAGGAGAGGAATGAAGGAGTGAATAAAAGGGGAAAAGGGTTTTGAAGGGATGAGGAACAGGAGGAGCTTACTCGCAGTGAGGCCATGCCACGGATGTTGCGCGCAAAAAGCAACATGTTTAGTGAAAACAAGTTGAAGTGGGTTTTGATCCTTCATATTGGGGTTTGAAATTGACAAAGTAGGAAGCGTTTCATTGCTAGTATTGATGGAAGAAGAATGAATGAAATAATGTTATTAGGGTTTAAGGAAGATACAGGAGAAAGACCATTCCGCCATTTGTTCTGTTCAGTTTCATACTCAATTTTAATTCACCTTTTTTTTTCAAAAATAAACGTGTGAGATTATCGGACTAGTTTTTGGAATTAAAAAATGTCAAATAAATAATTAACATCAAATTATTGTGATTTTAATCGTTGATATTATATATATAACTACTCTAAAGATATATTTTAAGGATAAATTTCTATTTGAAAAGGCTACCAAAAACCATATTTATGCAATCAATTTTAAAAGGTTCTAATTGGGTTGTTTAGTTATTGATTAGGATTGTTAAGAGTTTTATTTTGCGATAAGGTTTCATAAATAGTTTTTAATTTAAATTAAGGAAGTAATTTAAAATATAAAGTAATTAGTAGCTAAAATTTTAATAGGTAATGTTTGGTATTAATTTATAAATTATGATATGTTTTTTTAGTAAAAATAAAAGTATTTTAAATATCAATGATTATTTATTTTTTATCTTTTAATTTATAAAATAATATTTAATTTAATTATTATAGTTATTAAATATTTTTTTCTCTAAATTAATTGCTATTAAATAATTTTATTGTAACAATATAAAAAAAAATTATATATTATTTCCTCATGATATGTTTATATACTTTTAAATGATATTTTCTTTGAATTATTTTTTTATAAAAAATTCAAAAAGTGTGAAGCTTACACAAGAGCAACCATTTTTCTTATCAAGCATATATCTAAGGGATGCATAGAAGATTTCACGCATATAACAAAGATCATATCTTAGCAAAAGATATGCAACAATAGTTATTTTTAAAATTAGGTTGGTAATAGTCATTTCTAAAATTAGGGTTGCCAGGGTCAGGTTAGCTTGTCTCTTTTTAAATAATGCGGATTTAATCTATTGACCCACCACGCATAAGGGATGACTCGCGTACCTATGGGTTAGCCCGTATAAAAGTTAAAATTTTCTTAAAAAAAAAATATCAATCCACTTTTAGTATATATAGAAAATAAAAGTTGGAGGAAACACTTTTGTATTTTTTTTATTAGGATGTTTTTTTCCTACACCCCATAAAAAGAGAAAAAAAATACATTATAGAATTATCTCGCTAAAATTATATGAGACAGCCAAAACAATAAAGTAAAATTGAATAAATGTATAATCTATGAATAAGTTACAAAACTAAGGACCATAAAAATTAATATATAATTTTTAGGTTACCTAATAAATTAAAGATGTTTAATAATTTAAAACAAAAACGAATATCAGAACCAGAATAAATATAAACATACTCATTATGTGTGTCGGATCCTTAGTTGGTAGGGTTCTAGGATCTTGTAATTTGAGGTTTTGTAGAAGGGTTGAGACATTCCTAAAGTGTCTCTTTTTATTTTATTTATTCTTTGCTGATAAAAAAAAAATAATAAACATACTCATTATTATCCTCTTATTCAATTTAAATATAAAATATTATCTTTTTTATATTCCCATCATGTGAAATTTCGGATCAAAATCGAAATAAGTCTATACAATACCAAAATAAAAAGGTTCATTTATCTTACTAGTTAAGATGTATATAAAATGTAAACTCATTCTATCAAATTCTATCTGTATTGTATAAGATGAATCGGATTAATTTTTTTAATACACTAAATTATAATTGATTTGTATAAAAAAAACAGTGGTTTCAAATTTGATAAATTTAATCTTACCCGACCACATAAAAATGTTAGTTTTCGATTAATTTTATTGTATACAAAATAATTTTATGATTTATTATATAAATATTGTGAGGAAATAATTCATATCATTAGAATTCCAATCTATTTAAAGGAATATTTGGCATATTTTTTTATATCTTTATTATATTAAAAAATATATAACTTTAATATGTTATTTTTATAATTTAAATTTTTAAGTTTTCGCATTTTTTTATATTAAACTACATATAACTTTAATATGTTGTTTTTATAATTTTTTTTTTTATAAAGTTTTCGTGTTAGGCATCACTATGCAACTTGACATCTCAGCTAAGTTGACACCTCAAGAAACAACAATCATCTGCCATCACATGAAAAAAAAATATTATTAAAAAAAGAAAAAAGAAAGAAAATACAAAAATATGGGGGGACTAGACCAAAACCCATATGTTAACACAAACGATACATAGGTAGATTATACCTATTCATAAAGAA
>Ga0123342_1007584_pt1 | contig 14230 bp, 4 predicted proteins | sample Turbeawhitnodule_FD_89960 | JGI IMG/M metagenome (GOLD analysis project Ga0123342, IMG submission 89960) | Root nodule microbial communities of legume samples collected from Mexico - Turtle bean Mexico white nodule | ecosystem: Host-associated > Plants > Roots > Nodule | place: Mexico: Nepantla...
CGGCTCCGCTGCCGCCACCGCCGGGATGCGCCGTCGCCGCCTCGGAGCCGGTAGCAGCTCCGCTTCGGTAGGAAGCGGTTCCGGCAGCGGAGGAAGCAACATGCTGCGGTTCTACACCGACGATGCTCCGGGCCTCAAGATCTCGCCGACGGTGGTGCTCGTAATGAGCCTCTGCTTCATCGGCTTTGTCACCGCGCTGCATGTGTTCGGCAAGCTCTACCGCTATCGATCCGGCGTCGGCGTATGATTCCACTTCCCAATCACGGATCTGACGATGACCGGTTCCTGATCTGGATCACGAAATCCGGTTCTCGTCTCGGTAAACCTGCGTTTTTAATTTTACGCGTTATTTCTTTAGTTTTGTAAATCTTCCTAGGGCTTGATTAGGCTTCCTGTTTTTGTAGCCGTGAAATGATTGAATCTTCTTCTTGCTGTTGAAGGAAGTCACATTTTGCCTTTCCGCAAAAATCAGTCTCTTCATTCATTTATTCTTTTAATTCATTCTATTATTACACTTTTTTGCTTAAATTTACAAAACAAAAAACGGTTGCCATTTTAGCCATTTCTGTTATCACTGTAGCTTGATTGCGTAGAAAATTTCTGTTAATTATTGATTTACGTGCTCCACATTTATTATAGAATACATTTTAGTGAGAATAGGAGAAGAATACAATTGAACTATAATGGTTTTACGTTGCAAATACTATATTTGATGTTATTAAGCTCATAATAAGGATTTATATGTTTCTTTGGAAAGTTGGTTGGTTGAAAAGGCTCAACATAATAATTACAATAACCTGAATACATCAAGGTGGTTACGCAATTGAATTTACAAAGTGGCTATATGTTAGATAAATTAGCAGCAATTTTGTCTGTATATATAAGGAAAAAGGTATTAGTCTATATTTGAACCATGTAAATTATCAGTTTCCAGGTTCATCTTAAGATGTATATTTCTAATACATGATATTGACCTTTGAGGAAAGGGATTGATGACTATCTTAGGGATTGTCACATTTATCATTGGATGGACCTTCTCTTTGTAAAGGTAAAACATTCTTTCAACTGTTAATGATAACTTGTCCGTTAATGTTTGGACAAAACTTTCATAAACATTGAATAAAAAATTCTGTAAACTAAAGTTAATTTAAGTCTAAGTTAAAAAAAAGTTTACAAAATTATATAATGTTATTTACAAATTGGTTTAGAGAAAATCCATAGTAGGTGATAGATACCCAGACAACTACACCAGCCAATGTAATAGGGATTTTAAGGATCCAGTTGGCAATAGTATATGCCCATGCAGAGTAAAATAGGAGGTCCCTTTGCTTGTAAAATATAGGAAACTTTGCTACATTCATAGAAATATCAGCCATCCCATTAAACAGTACCATAACTATAGAGAAAAAAAGTGCATCAGTGTAAACTCCCCCGCTATCCACAGAACCAAAGGATAATGAAGAAAAAGAGCAGAATGAAGAAGGAGAAGAGGAAAATGATAATGTTGATACTGGACTAGATTCCTATGCCTAGCATCAAATTAGCCAAGATGGATCAAAGTCATGACAGCACACACTGATAATGCTAGCAGATATAATGTCATTCACCCAGCTACTGAAGCAACCAGAATCTCAGGTAACTATATATCAGATTTTGGTTCAAGATAAATTATAATCTTAGAAAACAATATTCTTGTCCCCAATTTTAGTAGTTTGTTCCTTTTGGTTTTCAAATATTTGACTATGTTTGTTTTCAAATTTCCTTTTTCAAAAGAAACATTTACAGGATTATACCATTCAAAATTGTAATTTGCTCTTCAGTACAAGGTAGACATTTTCTTTCCTAAAAGAAACTAAAATTACGGTTAAGCCATTGTTTTACATTAATACGAAAACCTGCTGCGAATGTAATGTGTATTTGCTACTGTTATGTCTAATGTTTACCCGTTTGGAACTAGAAATATGAGGGAGGATGGTTGAAATTGGCACTATTTTTTCTTCAATGTATTACTTTTTTGCAGGCAAGGATGATGAAGAAAAAATGCGTCTCAAATTGGAAAGAGTGAAGTAAGTAACTTTCTCTAATGTTGTCTAGTTGTGAGTATATCAGCGAGGTAAAATAATGTTACTGCCAGGAACATGCTTTCATTATTTGCTTGGCAGAACCTTATCGGGGTCATCTTAATTCTCGTAGCGTGTAGGCTTCTAGGTAGATGAAACATGTATGAAATACTAAAATTGGCACATAGTTTTTGTTTCCCCGACCAAAATAATTTAGCTCCAAATTTTTCAATTTTTTGTATTTTACTCTCCTGACATTTCCTTAATACAATAAAATTGTCTTTAAAATATTTTTTTTTCTTTATACATATACTTTTGCTAAATTACTAGGTAGAAGTTTTCATGGTGGTAATGGGTTTGTGCAATTGTGCAGAAGGCCATTGGCAGTATAATGAGATATATTGAATAATTGAAGTTGCATTTCATATATTTCTTTAATTCAAAGATTAGGATTAAATTACCTATATCAATTGTCTTTGAGGAAGAAAATAAATTGTTTCTGATTGCATGAATGACAACCCATATTTATATTTATGAATTTAACAGGACTGCCATCTCCATTTGTTTGATAGCATCAATTCCCGTTATGTTTTATAGGTATTGGCTTTCTGTTGGAGCTAAGCCTACATATGTTGAACCACTAAATTGATATTCGTAAAAGGAAGTAAGAGGGAGCTTGCAAGTTGGGGGAATGACTGAGAATGGTGCCTTTGAAGGCAAGGTGGAACAAAGAGTGAGTGACATTTGGAATACATAATGGAAATGAATGCAACTCCAAATACCACGTTGGATATTTGTGGTCTCACACCACCACCCTCTTAATAATGTTAACATGAATCCAACGAAAGAAATTACATTAACTCATTTTAATCAAAATGAAGACTAAATTGAAAACTTTAAAAATATTAAAATTACATTGAAAAAAATTGAGTAAATATTGAGACAAAAAAAACTTATTTAACAATTTTTTATAAGGAAAATATTGATTTTTTTTAAAATAAATTGATAAAAAAATATTTATAACCTTTTAATCGTCAAATATTTAGAGACAGGTGATAAATATTTGAGATTTTGCTTTATTCTTTAATTTTCTTTGAGCCAAGATCACTTTTTTGGTCCAACAACACTGTAGTTTGTTATTTTACAGTGGATTACAACATAAGTAGCAAGAGTAAATAAGAGATCAACACAATATATATTTTCCTGGTTCATCCAAATGCGGATTATATTAAGTCTTCTTAAGCAATTGTTTAAGAGTTTTTGTTAACCAACTGATTATAACAAGTATTCTCACCTTCATGTTACAACGAGTATTAACACTTTTTCAAGTTATACCTTAACCTTCATTGAAATTAAGAACTCTCAAAAGAAATAAAAAACACTCTCAAAGAGAATACAAAGAAAGCTCACAATCACAAAGTAAATAATTAGAATGGTTTCATACTCAATCCAAAAGATTATAAATGTTTTAAATACTAGAGTATACGTTTAGTGCAACTCTTAGTATTTTTTAGCAATATTATAGTATATCTTTTTTGTTGTTTGGCTTGCCTTTTTTTCTTTGTTCTCCACTTTGAATCTCTTTGTATTGGGTACCTGAATTGGTTAAGTTTGGATATTACAATATCGTCATCTGTTTCGTGCTAGATGATCAACAAAAAGTTTGCATTTGCAATCTTTCAATTTATTTTTGTTTTGAATTTGTTTAAGAAACTATTTCAAAAATATTTGAAATATATGGGTTAGTAAGAACAAATCAAAACATAATCAGAAAATCATTTCATTTCAAATAATACATGATATGAAAACAGAGTACTCGAGATTTTCAATTTATTCAAATATTTTGTTTAAAGAAGATTGGAAGATATTCACAATACTTTAAAAAATATATTGTCAAGATTTATTTGAACAAATCTCCTTAGAAAAAGATGAATTTTAAATATATATATATATATATATATATATATATACACGAAAAATAAGGTTGAATAAAGTTATTTATTCAAAACTTTTTGTTTTAGGACATAAAATCTTTTTAAATGAATGTGTTTTCAATATATATATATATATATATATATATATATATGAATTGAAAAGATTTCGTTTAACTGTTATAATCAAAACATGTATTCATTTAATACGGTTGTCAGACCGTTTATTATGAACAAAACTAGAGATACTTCAAGGGTCTACTCTATATTATAGTTGTATAAATAATTGTTAGAACCAAGTAACACATTGAGTCTGAATTATGTTATGCACTTAACAAAACTTATCATGTCATATAATGAATATGATATAGACACTCATTTAATCTATTATGAATTTATGTTGTAGACACTCAGATTGTGTGTCTAATGAATTGCAGTTATATAAATATTATTTAGATATTTCAATATACAAATAAATCATTCAAACAACTTTTATTATAATCAAAACGTAACAACATAAACTCATAAACCATCTATTATTCATTGGATTGTCTAAAACTTATCAGATTATCTAGACAGATTGTTCAAAATCTCAACAATAAGATTACTAACAATTAAATAATACAAGAAAATTATTATATTAATAATAGAGTTAGTGGATTAAAATAGTTTTATATAGTTATATACTTTATTTCAAATCATATTTTTAGTAGATGTAAAATCTCAAACTATATACTTTATTTCATATCATATTTTTTTAGTAGATGTCAAACATTTAGTTTGTAGTTTGGTAAAATTAATCATTTTGAGCACACCATAAATCAAATATATCAATGATATATATCATCCTACATATCAAGATATATGCGTGAATGTTGATGAATTTTCTTATTTGTCTTTACCTGATTATGATTGTTGATTCAGAAGACGATATATATTATATTCACATGAGTGTTGTATGCGCTGGTGTATGAAAGAGGAGAGAAAAAGGAGGAGTGAAACTGATATGTGATGAACAGACAAGTAACTTTCCATAAGAATGGAGATAAATAGAAAAAAAAAAGAAAAAAAAAGAGAGATTTGAAGGAGGAAGAAGAGTGAATTGAATAAAAGGAAGTGACTCCGGAATCCCATATGACAAATTCTGACAAACATGACCACCAATGTGTTTGTTGCATCCCACAGGAGCAACATGGTGCGTGAAGTTGCGGTGCCCACGTTGTAACTGGTGTGCCACTTCATCCCGAGATGTCGACCTCCACGTGGATTGGTCTTTTCCTTCTCTTCCTAAGGCAACTAAACGACAAAACCTACGTAACCATTCCCATCATGCATCACTCTTCATTAATATTATCACCCCACAAACCCTTACTTTCAAACCTTTTCTTTCTTTCACCTCCTCTCTCAGAACAATAATGTTGCCTCATTCATGCTCCTGCATGGCCTAGTGGCTGCAACTGCGGAAGCACAATGCACCAGTTGCCATAATTAGCACCTACTTATGTCCATCATCTCATTTCTCTCTCTCTGTCACTGTGAAATCTTCACACTTCCATCGTATTTATGTTTTCAATTCGACATTTCTCTTGATGGTAGGATCAAACTCTAATTAAATTTGAAACATTTTTATTCATAACAATCGTTGGTTCAGATGTAAAGCTACTGAAATGCGTGTAGCTTGGCATTTATATGTTTGGTCTAACAATAAATACTCGGTCTAACAAGTGGCATATGAGATTTGAGACACACTGTAAAATAGAGTTGGAATGGAACTTCAATTATCTCAGAAGTACAAACTAGTCAGGTAACTGTAATTTTTTTTCCAGTGGTAGGTATTTCATTCAATAGTGATGGATCCATGTTGAAACTAAATTAACCAAGACCACTTTTTCTCATAATATTCACAAAAATAAGATAATATATAACTATTTATAGAAGAAGAAGTGATAGGACTACAAGAAGAAGTGTTGATATACATATATAGCAAGGATATATAAGCTGTCTTGACTGAGATTGAGATTGGACTCCTCCTACCTACTTAGGTAGAGGAAGTAAAAAACTTTTGGTGATTTTATTAAAAAATGTATTTAAATGTGATTCAATTTTATAAAATCTGTTTAAGGTTAAGTTTACACTTATATATTATAAAATGTCTTTTATTCAATAAGGTGAAGTTTGCACTTATATACTATGAAATGTCTTTATCTAGTTTATGTGAAATTTTTAACACACTTTTCTCATGTCAAGACTTGTCAACTTATTAAACAGAGCAGTATAACGCATTTGCGGCTCGGAACATTTATAAATGAAAGCTTATAAAGTCCACTAAAACTTCCGAGAATATGAATTAGACTTAAAATTTATCTCTTTAAATATTAGAAACAAAATATTGAAAATGGTCAAATCGATAAGGGTTGTGTTCTAGAAGAGACAGTATTCTAAAGGCAACGAAATGAATATTGGGAAAACGTGGTCTTGTTGTACTCAGGTTGCTCAAGTGAACCGGACAGAACAAAAGTTTGGCATCATGGAAATTTGCAAACATTGATGCTTGCATTCATGTAGAGAAGAGAAAAAGAACAGTACAAACAGACAATCTTACATACATTATTATTATGGGGTTCGTGAATTTTTTTTCCTGTGCCGTTTCCCAAAGTAAATGTACCATTTTTAGGTTGAAAGGCACCAAAAGTTACATGTTATTTAACACCTAAAGTAGAAAAGAGAAAAGAAATACAAGTAATAACTGATATATAATACAAAAAAAGAACAGTGAAATTATAGCACCTTTTTTAATTACTTAATATTTTCTATTTCATTTAACTTCAAAACCTTCTATCCCTTTGCTTAAATAATTGGAGGTTGAAATGATTAGCAATTTCCTTTGATATAGGGTGGCAGTTGGCACTTTGAGGGGTGCCATAAGACAACTAATAAAAAGGGAGTAAAATAGTATTATAGTTTAAGTTGAAGTTGAAGTTCTATGTGGACCCTCATACGCCACTATATATATAATAAGCTGCCATCCCTCTCCTTCATATCCATCAACCACTCATAATTTCCCCATTTATTACTCACTTAAGCTCTTCTTCACAGGAAGAAACTCTACCCTTCTTCTTTGAGGACTCAAACTTCTAACTTCTTCCCAATATTTTTCTTCAAAATGAAACCTTCTTTTGTGATCTTTCTTCTTCTTTTGTCACTCCTCCTTGCACAAACTCAAGGTAATCAAAATAATACCTCCAACAGCAGTTAAGTCAATTAGTCCTTATTTTTGGATTTCTGATATTACCTTACTTGGTGCAGGGATTCGTTTGGGGAAAGTGTCTTTACCAGTTCAGCAACAGAAACAGCAAGTAGGTCGTTATATGTGGTTTTATTTACATTATTCTTTAGTAAACTTCAACCCTCATTCATGCTGATTATCCTAATGTTAAACTTTACTTCTGACTACAGAATGGAGAAAGTACTTTGCTGAAAAGAAGTAACACTGATGCTGAGGAAGAAACTGTTCTCTGCAACAAAGACAAGGAATGCACAGGTAGTCAGAAGAAAAGAGCCTCTAAAGTATTCAGAAAACCAAACCACCAGTTACCAAACATTCATGAAGATTACTACGGACCTAGACGGCATATGCCTAAACACCATTAGTTTTTAAGACCATTAGTTCATATTCTTTTTCCTTTGTTCTCATTATAATACAAGCATGATTCAGAGTCTTAAATTAGACCCAGTATTATACTTAGTGCAAGTTCTCACATATCACTTCAAATTTCGAAGCTTCATTCTCTTTAACTTGGTTTCTAGTTTCACTAAAAACATACCAAAATATCTCTACCAAGCATCATCAAACAAATTTAACCAGAACCAACTCTCTTTTGTATCGTAATTAAACATCTTGAATGTTCTTATGTTGTTGCAGGAAAGTTAAAGAATAGGAAACTCGTTACAACTTCAGTGTCTACAACCCAATCCCTCTCAAAGGTTGGTTGTTGTAGTCTCAACATAAATTTAAACCATTGGAATTTGTTTTTATTTTTTTCCTCATTATATGTATGGTCCATGGACAGAATGTGGAAGAATCCAAGGCTGAAGAGTTGGTGAATGAGAATAGTAGAAATGTGAATACAGTGAGGTCTTGGAAGCAGAAAAATGTTCCTGAGGAGCACAACCATGAGCTGGTAGAGATAACTGAGATGGACTATTCTCCAGCAAAGAGAAAGCCTCCCATACACAACTGAGTCTAGGGAAGATTGAACAAGAAAAACTGACAAGTTCCGTATATTAGGATGAATAAAATATATACAGTAGACAGAGATGTTGGACAGCATTGCAGAAAATGCTGCAGTTTTTTTGGCCAAGGAATGATTTGTACATTATTATCCTATCACCTTTATTGATTATAATATATATATTTCCAATGTCTTTTAATTCGATGATTAAGTCATGAGTGCAAATTTTTACTTTTCTCCTTATTTTTTCCACAGTAAGATTAAGGAAAAGGAATGCGATAAGTGTTGTTCTTGTACCAAGGTGTGTGTCTCTTTCTTATGGAAGAAAAAACAAAGCAGGGACCAATGATTGAAAACGTACCATTCACTAGCTAGTTTTGTCTTCTGTAGCTACAAAAAACATGTGTTCATGATGTGTTGCTTACTAAAAATCTTCCATAACCAAGTTCAAACTTCATGATCCATATTCTGTCAGTCATCTCATTCAATTAACTAGTGGAATTATCTGCAGTAAATTGTACAATTTTTTTATCTGACATCTCACCTTCACCTTTACGGTGATTAAACAAACATGTGGGAGAATCCGTTGGTAACTTACCAATTTTTTTTAACAGTATAATTATAACAACCTTTATATACTATAGAAAAATAGTTTTAACGTATTTATTATTTTTATATTATTAAGTTTAAAATATCTATTAAGTTTTTTTTTTTCAAATTTAAATATCATGTTACTTTGAATTTTTTTACACTTAAAAAAAATCTGAAACTACATACGGATAAAAATCTACATTTATATATAACTGTAAAGTCAATATTACATATAGATATATACATAAAGATTTTAATATGTATGGAAAATATTTAAAATTTAATTAAAAAATAGAAATTTAATTAAATTTAATTAAAATATAAAAAGAGTTTTACATAAGAATTATATCGTATGTAATGTATTAAAAATTTAATTAAAAAAATGTTACAAGCAGATTAAATTTGTAGGTAACTTATTTTAAATTTAATTAAAAAATAAAATAAAAAAGTGTTACATACGAACAATATTCGTATGTAATGTAGATTAAAAAAAATTAAATTTAATTAAAAAATAACTAAAAATATTACATATGGAAAAATTTGTATGTAACTTATTTCAAATTTATTTAAAAAATAACTAAAAATATTATTAATACTAATAATATTTATAATAATGATGCTATTAATATTTATAATACTAATAATATTAATAATATTTATCATATTAATAATACTAATAATATTTATAATATTAATAATATTTATAATATCACTACAAAAAAATCATCAAATAAAAACCAATTTTTAGAGACCAAAATAATTAGTTACAGTAGTAATTAAATTAAAGACTATTTTAGAAAAAAAAATGGTTTCTAAATTAGTTTCTATTATTGTTAAATAGTTTCTAAATTGGTATCTAATTAGTTACCAAGTTTTAACTACCAATTATTTAGTTTCTAAATTTGGTAGCAAAAAATTTGGTTGCTAATTAGATACCAATTTATAAACCATTTAACAATAATACAAACTAATTTTGAAACCAAAAATTTATTCAGTCCCTAAAATTGTCTCTAATTTAGTCATTATAGCAACTAATTATTTTTTGTCTCTAAAATTGGTTTCTAATTTTATGATTTTCTTGTAATGTATTAATAATATTTATAATATTAATAACTAATTATTTTTTGTCTCTAAAATTAATTTTTAATTCATGATTTTTCTTGTAGTGAAAAACTTTGTTATTTTGTTGAGTTTTTAAAATAAATTTTTGATATTTAACTAAGAATAACAAAAATTATGTTATTTTGCTGAGACTTTAAAATAAACTTTTAAAATTTAATAAAGGTTAAAAAAATCTTTGTTAGTTAAATCAGTTCTTAATTTATATTAACCTTTGTTAAATAAATTTCGTTAAAACTTTTTTTTGTTATAATGATACTACTATCTATTGAAAAAATCTCACATCCACTGTAAACTCAAACTCATTGGTTGACACAAATAATATAATTGTGTGATCAATTATTAAATAATGATCATGTTAAATGATACTCACTCTATAAAAGTTATAAAACATATTATTAAATTAATTGATTTCGTATTATCTTTACATACAATTTTAATATGAGTACAAATATAAATAAAATATAAAGTTAACATAAGGGAGGTGATAATCTCTGGTCGTTAATAAAAAAAAAGTTAATATTGTAACACGTTTATTGTTTGTTACACATATGCATGTTCATATGTTTTTTACCTCAATAATTCGTTAAATATAAATAATTTATTAAGTTAATTTTTTTTTTTTAAAAAAAATATATAAGATATTGGAACTAAATTTTTGTCATGATGATTATTATGTTATATATATATAAGAATGGTGTGTAGGGGGTGAATAGAGTATGGTCCATTTCCATTATAGGGGCTATGTTCAATGTACAACATAGACAGTGAAGGCTATAGAGAATTAATTGAGTAACGGCCCTATTGTCTTGCCGCATGCAATCAATTGGGCCCATTATGTTTGGCACATTGAATGCAATGCCATGAAGGGTCAATCTTACATGTGGGCTCACATGTTCGATAATGGATCATGTGGCCCATTTTGGTTCCACACATTGCGCTGCACCACAACTAATATAAGATCATGCTGTTGTTCTTCACCCCCAAACAATGCAACTTTTGTCTCTTCAAAACATAATACCTCCCACAACATACTAACCAATAAAGTCCAATTCTATGATCTTATCAAACTTACCTAATTTTTTTTTGCTGCTCTTGGAGTTGTGTAAATAAAATTAATATTTTAGTTTTAATTAAATATTATTATGTAAATAAAATAGAGAGAGAAAACAATGCTCATACTTTGATACCGTAAAGAGTAAAAACAGTCACTTTTACAACTTAATAAAATTAATATTTTTATTTTAATTAATTATTATTATGTTATTATAAGGAGTTGTGAAACAAAAGTTGTTTACTATTCCAATGTTAAAATAATCTTTACGCATGTTATGTTAAAGAAAAGAAAAATATAATTTCATAATGAAAATACTTGAGTTTACAACTATAATATGATATTATGTAATTTTAAAATTACTTTATCTTTTCATTTGGGATTTACATTTCAGTAAAAAAAAATGGAGTTGTAATATGATACATGATAAGCTTGTCAACAACATATCAGAACTTTATTTTAAAAAAATAAAAGAGTGGTGATATTTTGATATCACTATACGATATTCATTTGACAACTCAAAATAATAATATTTTAATTATATTTATTTTATTTTGTAATTTTCAAATATATTACTAAAGTTAGTTGTTAAGTAAGTGTATTTTTTAGAGTTATCAAAGTTTTTTTTTGTTTCTAGAAAAAATAGAAAGAAACTCTGATAAGTTTAAAATATGTTTATTTTAGTTTCTTCACTGTTAAACATCTATAAAAAAAATGAGTTTTTATATAAGATTATACCTTAGTTAAAACTCTTATTACCAGATAACCTTCTAAATAAGTAAATTGCTATATTATTATTATATATATAATTAGATATAATGCTTACATTATATAATAATATAAGAAAATCATAACTATTAATGAATAAATTTATAGCATAATAAAAGTATTAGACTTTTAAATATTTTATAAAAAAAAAATTAAACATACCATTTTCATGCTAACCATGTGGTTCTTTACAGTATGTTTATAAAAAATACATAAGTTATATTCACATTTATTTTAATAAGGATATCAAACCTAAATTTACTCAAAATTAACTCGGTTGTTTTCACTTCTGAATATAGATTTTCTTTCACTGTATTGTTTTATATTTTCCTTTATTTATCTATGTTGCATTATTAATCTTATACCATATTCTTCTTTTCCTTTTATATGTCTTACTTATAAAATGCACGTAGAAGTAAAATTTATGATTTATATGTTCATGGTAAATACTTAGCTTGTGTTTATATTTGAATATTTTTACTGCTGTAATATAGAGAATACGGTTTTGATTCACGATCGGGTTCAGTTTTGCTGCTGCGTGATTTGCAGCAATCCTCGTGCAGGTGTTTCGATTCACTAAAACAGGTTCGCGTAAAAATGTACCTATTGGTTTGCGGAATCACGCGTAAAATATCAAAAGGAATTATTCATGTTGAAGCTAGTTTCAACCATACTATTGTAACTATTACATATGTACGAGGTCGGGTGATTTCTTGGTCCTTCGCTGGTACTTGTGGATTTAAGGGTACACGAAGGGAACACCTTTTGCCGCTCAAACTACAGCAGGAAATGTTATTCGAACAGTATCGGATCAAGGCATGCAACGAGCAGAAATCATGATCAAAGGGTCTGGTCTCAGAAGAGATGCAGTATTAAGAGTTATTCGTAGAAGTGGTATACTTTTAAATCTTGAAGTTCTTCTTGTGTGTGAGATGTTCTTTTATTATCACGATCTTTGCAAGGACAAATGCTCCACGTGCAAGACTTGGATCTCTGAAGACTCAACCGTTCTTCTCAGGAAGTTGGTCAGCTGGAACGTGAAGTAGTGTCGCAGGGACGACGTTGGGGTTGTGGCAGTTTTGGGGCTATTACATTTTTTCAACCATATAAACAAGGGTTTTGTCCGCATCCAGAGCACAACTTCACTATCTCTCCCTCTTCTCACAACTCACGTTTTTTCTCTTTCTCTCTTCCTCTTCACTCATTTTTATTCGTTTCCTTTAGTTTATAATTTTTTTGGGGTTGTTGTGTTCTTACTCTTTTAAGAGTAACTTGCTATTCTGATCCTCAAAATTATATCCTGAGAAACTTGCACAATACACTGCAGATAAGTCCTTACGGACAGTGATCACCCACGCCTCAAGAAATCAACCTTGTTCGTGTTTTAAAGTCTTATCTACTACATAATCATGATTCATATCTAAATTCAAAAATCAATCCTAAACCTATTGTACCTGTATAGGCTGAGGGGCCCGGGTAGTACATATGACTGGATGTACAATTGTTGACGTGTCGATGATCTCCAAATTCCTTCAAGTCTTCTTCCTTCAATGTTAATGCTCAGTTGGTCGGGGGTTACCTGCAAAAGGTACTCCGACACTCAAGTGAGTATTCTAGTTTAGGTGTGTTATGATAGAATGTAAAAAACGTATTTCACTTCTTCACAGAGGGCTCTATCTATAGTGTTGGTTTATGGGCTCTGACCCTTAAGGGTTGAATATCAGTTGTTAGGTGACATGCATAACTTAATGACATTGTACGGCAAGTGCATCGTATTGTCAAAAGTAATAATGTGTCTCTAAGAACGGATATTAAACCCACAAGGAACAATTGAATAATCGAGTAAAATATTCGCTAAATAATTAACAAAATAATAGAAGTTTGTTGGGATTTGTTGGAATGGAAATGATTAACAAGAAAACAAAACAAATAGTTGTTGCTTCAATTGGAAAAATAGATATTAATTTCATCTTTCTCACTCTTTTGTATTTAGATTAGTCTGATAATATTATGTCCTTTGATTGATATTGATGCCTATATAAAAATCATTTATATCGATTCCTCACATATAAAATTCTTAAGATGCTTCCTATATATCGATTCCTCGCATATTTATAAAAACAACTCAGTATTAATAATATCAGACGTTGATATCAATTAACATTTCTTCCTAACACTCAAATATGACAACTATTATTAATTAGGTCAGAACCCTAAAAATACTTTCCAGACAAATTTAAGATTCTAGATCAAGAATTAGAAGCAAAACAATAATACCAATAATCAATAAAGAACAAAATATTATGTTCATATATCACCTTAATGTTGGGTCTATTAGTGTCTAAGTTCAAGAGGGGAGGGGTGAATTGAGCTTATAAAATTTTCGCAAGAACACACAATTTTTCAGTATTCCAGAGACAAAAAGAACAGATTGTTTTTACATGAAACAGATTGATTCTTCAGAGCAGTCTTGGC
>Ga0123342_1007585_pt1 | contig 14229 bp, 13 predicted proteins | sample Turbeawhitnodule_FD_89960 | JGI IMG/M metagenome (GOLD analysis project Ga0123342, IMG submission 89960) | Root nodule microbial communities of legume samples collected from Mexico - Turtle bean Mexico white nodule | ecosystem: Host-associated > Plants > Roots > Nodule | place: Mexico: Nepantla...
AAGAGCTTCATCCACATAAGTCCATTTCCCCCTTCACTTTCCAAATTACCCATTTTTGTTCTACTTGTTTGTTTTCACTTTCAATCGGTGCAATCTCTTCCTTATGATGTCCTCTTTCATTTGTTGCACTTATATTCAATTTTAATCGGTGCAAATTATCTTGTTGTTTTGGTCACAGTCTCTATGGGTATAAATGCTATATGTTGTGTTCTTGAGTTTCTATCCATGGGTTTGTTGTTCTTGATGGGTTTCTATGTGAGTTTGGCTTGGTTCTTTTGTTCTTGATTAAGTTCTTGAATGGGTAAAGAATCTTGATCCAACTCTTATTGAATCCATAACATGTTCATATCATATCCATATCATGTTCTTGGGATCACATGAAGATGCCACCATGCCCAACCTCTTTAGAGAAGGTCGCCCCAACAGCAGGTTATACGCGGAAGGGGTATTAAAACCGAAGTACTTCATCGTGATCGTTTTGGCTGTGCTTTCATCAAAGAACGTTGTCCTTAACTCAACATACCCTCGCACCTCAACTTGGTCACATGCGAAACCGACAAGGCAACTGCCATATGGTCTTAGCTGGTCTGGGGACATATGCAAATTTATGAATGTTCCCCAAAACATTACGTCAGTCAAGCTTCCTTGGTTGATGAGGACCTTGTGCACATTTCGTCCTACGGTGATGACTGATATTACTATAGGATTATCTTCATGGGGAAACACGCCCTCCAAGTCGGACGATGTGAAACAAAGAGAGGGCTCGACAAACTGCTCGTACTTCTTTATATTTAAGGACATCATAACTCTAACATAGTTCCTCTTGGCCAACCTCAAGGTACTTCGTCAAGAACCCCTCTTTGACTAGCTTTAAAGCTTATAGCCTAGGAAGAGGCATCGTTCAACATTGTACCCCCACGCCTTGTGAAATTCACACCAGCTCTCCTTTTGCGACCCCAAAAACCAATTTGTATTTTTGTGGAAAGTTTAGCTTATCCACTACTTCAGCCATGCCCATGAGTTCCTTGTAGGATATTTAAAACTTAGGCCAGATTAGCCTCTCTTTGCTAGCTTGATTCTTCGGCTCATTTTTCTTTTCAATATAAGGAACGTACCTCTGGTCAGTTCTCTTACATGCAGACACTTCATCGCCCCTCGAGGAACAGTCATGGCTACTCTCCTTATCCCTAGGTTATTTCGATCATGAACTGCCATTTTTCCTAAGTACGACTTGTTTTGCCTCAATATGAGTTGTAGCTCATTCCCTTACTCCGCCCTGTTTCGAATTAACGAGTCGCTTAAGGGGCTTGTCGTTATTCCTTTAATGAAAGCGGTGACCATCACTTCCTCATTTGAAGTCTGAAGCCATACCGCGTAGAAACGATTTATGTATTCTTTGAGAAGCTTTCCTTCCCTTTGGTTGAATTCAAATAGATTGGGCAACCGCTGGGGGTCAACTTTATTATCCGAGAATTGCTCCTTAAACATTATGGAGAATTGAGGGAAATAGGTGATATGGTCGTCTAGGATCTCACTGAACCATTGCAGAGTAGTTCCTATAAAGATGTCCATGAGCATCTTACATCATATAGCATCTGAACCACCCGAGATGATCATTTGTGCCCTGAACGCCTTTAAGTGGCTCTTAGGATCTTCCACGCCAGAGAAATGGGTGATCTTGAGCGTGATATACTGAGGCGATATGGATTCTTACATGATTTCCTGCGAGAATGGTTTGGGGTCATCTCTCGAGGATATGTCCGAGGAACGTGCTCGGATGAGGCGTTCGCCATGACGGTGCATATTCCTTCGCAATTCCTCATTGGCTTTCCGTAACTTCACATTGGCCTGTGTTCTCTTCCATGGTCTTTTGAGAGGCCTCGATTTCCACCACAAGACATGCTTGATTAAGTCACGTTTCCTCCCGAAGGAGATCTTGGTCGACTCGGGCTTATGCCCATAACCATTCTTGCTCGGCTTAGGCTTCTTCCCAAATTCATTTTTTCTCCCATTAATATTCTTCATTCGCTTGCTAGAGAGCTCTCATGGTCTCCATGATTTGTTGCAAGGCTAGGATGTGGTCCCCCTCAGGCAGTTGCGCCCCTTGCCTAGTGTTCCTCATCGCGTCGGGTTGCTTGGTGCTTCACGTCTCGATAGTAGAGTGTTGGTGGGATCAATTTTTACTTGGACCCCACGATGGGCGCAAATGTTCTTGCTGGCTAACCTAGATCGAAATTTGGTGGTGGACTCCGGGCTGACTTTTCTTTTTTGTTGTTGCTGCTTTGAGATGCTTATAATTCATAGTAAGGGGAGCTCCACCTGTTCACGAGACTCTGACGATCAAGTAACTAAGAGCATATAAGTATTTGAATATAATGTGTGTGTATAAGTGTAGTATCATAAGATTGAACTTACCTTTGTTCAAGGTCTTAAGACCCTTTTATATCATTCTTAGATATCCCTTCAGAAGTTAATAAATATAAAGATATTCTATTAATATACCCATTTACTTTAGGGGTGCAGGTAGAACATTATCTCTAGCTATTTATTTTCATCCAATCTCATAGTAAATACTTGTGCTTAGTTAATTCAGTTGTTTTTTTTATTTTAGTTATCTTCATGGGCCAACCACTTGAAGCGTCACTGGGCCTATCACTGTTTTGGACCGAGCTAAGCATTCAGCTTTTATAGACTAGGTGGGTCAAGATGGTGCACTTAAGTGCTCGGGTCGGGCCCCAAGCATGTCCAACTAGTACAGTAACCATGATATGATTAAAAAAATGAGGCATCTGCTGTAAAGACAAAATAATATTCCAATCACAACCAATCCAAAATTGAGAGATTGTATACGGAATGCTAGCACCATAAGATAGCTCTGCAATATTAGCTAATGTGTTGAAGATGGGAGCTTTGATATATCACATCCACATGAAGCTTGAAGTTGTGTTGCTTTCTAGGTTTGAGTTTAGATTAGGCTGTTTAGAATCTTTGTAAGATCAGTCCTTGAAAGCCTACACAAAACTTGATTAAATATGTTTTAAACAACTAAGTGTTTTTTTTTTTCAAGTAAAGGAAAAACAACTGATTGATTTGTCGAAATAACCGGTTGTTTGTCACTTAGCTGGCTGGAAGTTTTTGAACTGCTTTTTGAATCAGTTGTGTAATTGCTTGACTCATTCAACCGGTTAAATCGTGCTTTTAACCGGTTAAATGTGTGTTTTCATAACAGTATTTTTGAAAACCTGTTTTAACTAATTTAGTGAAACAAAACTGCCTACAACGGTAGCTTTTCAAAGGCTATAAATATAGCTTCGTTTTCAAATCAAAAGACACGAGAATTACAACAAGTATTCATTCAGATTTGAGAAAGAGTTTTGGTTTGTGAAAGATTTTAAAAAAAAACAAAAGTGCTTTCAAGCTTTGCTGTGTGGTGACAAGTGCTGATCATAGGATCTCTGGTTCTGTAAATCCAGGTGCTTTCTATCCTGTTTAGTATCTTGTAATTATTGATATTACATACTGTTTGTTGTTGAAATCTCGTAAAGGCGGAGGGTGTTCTGTCTTGAGGTGTTTTGTGTGCAAAGGGGGTGAGTAGGCTTTGTGGGATTCAAAATCACCTCTTTGTGGTGTTTTCTTGTAATCTGTGATTGATTGCTAGTGGAACTTAGTGGTTTGACTGAGAACTCTATGTAGCTCAGGGATTGAGTGAATCAGTATAAACTTTGTGTGTAAATATCTCTTTTTCTCAAACTCTCTAATTGTTTGATATTTTCACTGCTATAAACAACCGATTAAATCGTGACTTTAACCGGTTGAAATTCTGATAACTGTTTTGTTGGATTGTTTGATTGCCTTCTTTAAGTGCTTATCTGATTTGTTTGTTAAGGATTCATTCTGAAGCAAGTATTTGCGAAAATCTTTGATAAAACAATTCACCCCCCTCTTGTTTAAGCCATCAATTCTTACATAAAGAAGTAGTAGAACACCATTTATCCTTCCAGAAATTAATTAAAGTACTTGTACCAACAATCCAAGAAGTATTATAAAGTAAAGTAGCATAAAACTGCTAAATTCCAGGCCATGGAAATGAGGATGGACAAACTATTCAAAGCTTGTATTTTGATTTAAGAACTCTAGCTTTAAGGAGAAAAGACCAAGGCTTGATACTATAAGCAAGTTCCAAGCAAGCTTAAGAAGATATGCATTATTTTCAAGATGAAGATTAATAGTCTTCAAACCTTCATTCTTAAGAGAAGAACAAATAGTAGCCCAATTAACTGTAGCTATACTTTTTTTCAGAATATCTCCAGTTCAAATAAAATTTCTACACCACTGCTCAACTTGCTTAAGAAGGGAAACATGCCATTTATACATATTAAAGCTATAAGTTAGAAATCTAGTAATCACCACCAACTGAATTCGACCCATCATGCTAAGAGATTTGCCTTTCATAGATGCTAGCTTTAATTTGACTTTATTAGCCAAAGGTTGAAGAAATCGACACTTTGGAGCACCAACAAAAATAGGCACTCCTAAATAAGTAAAAGGTAAAACAACCAAGACTACAAAAAAGAAGATGTTGAATTTTGGTGATAAATCTTGCAGAATTATCCATGGTGAAAAAACTAATCTTAGGGTTATTAACATATTGACCGAAAAATCTTCATATATTTTAAGAAAAACACTCAAATTTCTAAGAGACTTATTATCCGCCCTACAGGAAACAAATATGTCATCAACATATAAAATATGAGAAGGAGTGACATAACCTTGCAGACTAGCCATATGCAGAATCTTCTTATCATTCACAAACTTAGAGATACCTCTATTGAGAACTTCCTCTACAAGACAAAAAAAGTAAATGAGACAATAAATCTCCTTGTCTGACACCTCTACTACAAGGAAAAAAAATCCACCAAACTACCATTTATCCTGATAGAAAGCATAGCTGAATGGAGAATTGTACTAATCCAACCGAAGAACAAGGGATGAAAACCAAAGCGTGTCAAAACTAATAATAAGAACTTTCAACTCAGAGTGTCAAATGTTTTATGAATGTCAACTTTGTAAGCTACATTACCTCCTCTACCATTTCTAGAAAGCATGTTAACAACTTCAGAAGCAATACCAATACAATCTTGAATTTGTTTATCCTACACAAACCCATACTGATTAGGAGAAATGATTCTAGCAATCAGGATTGCTTTATCCATAAGTATTTTGTAAATAATCTTAAATTTGAAATTAACAACAACAATCGGCCTATAATCTTTAATGGATTCAACATCCTGAAACTTAGGAATAAGAGATACCACATTACTTTCGTTCCAGGAAGAACCCAATTTTGTTTAAAAATTGTTGAACAACTTTGCAAACATCTATCCCAATAATTTCCTAACAAGAATGATAGAAAACACCACCAAAACTATCAGAACCAGGAACACTATTACTAGTAAGATTAAAAACAACATTCTTGATTTCCAAATAATCAAGGCATTTAATCAACATCATATTCTCCTCAGAGGAAACCAACTCAAGAATATAAGTATCAATAAAATTTTCCATATTACCTGTATCCTAATCATTAGAAACGAACTTAGCGTAAAGATTTTTTATAAAAATACAAATTATGATCCTCAATGAGTTGAAGACCCTCAATAACCTCATTATCAATTCGTACGCGATGAATTCCACTAGAAGTATTTCTCCTTTTAACCACAACATGGAAAAAATAGTATTTCTATCCCTATCTTTAAACTAGAGCATCTTGACCCTTTCTTTCCAAAACAAATATTGACAGTGAAGAGCGTGATCAAACTCCTCCTTAGCAATCTTTTCTTGATAGAGAAACCCATCAATATCAGACAAACTAACAGTCTCTAAGGTTTGTTGAATACCAAGGAGGAGACCCTGCTTAAGAAGCATTGTATTGTGAATATTACCAAAAGCCCTTCATTCATTCAGACACACTCCATTACATAAAGTCCTATCCAGTTTTCTATGAATTATGTGTAACTCTCTCCTCCCATTACACCAAGTATAACAAGATCCAGTAAAAGACATACAAGTAAGATCATTATATTAATCCAATCAAAAAAATTCATTGCAAGAAACTTAATTAGGAGTCATTCCCCTTTGCAATCATCAGTCGAAAGTACAACATTAAAATTTCTCAAAATACACCAACATCCGGTAAAGAAACTAAAATCCTCCATAAAAGTAGTCTATTATGCCACCAATTTAGAAACTTGTATATCTTTATTGGTACTCCACCACCCCTTCTACTTAAATCATTTATCTTTAAATTTTACATCAGTAGGTAAAATTATTTTCAATGCTTATAACTTTCATATATATATATATATATATTATAAGCATTGAATAAAGAACTGACAACATATCTTAGTATAGAACAATCTTACAATTACTTTTATTAATGTTCTATTCAATAATTTAATTTATATTTTAATTAAATATTTTATTATTAAAAATGATGGTAAAAGGATTGTATAAGAAAAAATGTTTTTAAAATATATTTTTCCTATATTCAAATTTTAAAAAAACTTTAAATTTAAGGATAAATTTAAAAAATAATAATTTTAGTTAAAAAATATTAAATGATGTAACGTACTTACACTAATGCGTGTTAAATTGGATTGTTGCAACATTTTTATAATAGTAAGAAAATACTATAAATAATTATAATAAATTAATAACTTAATAAGTATAGTATTTACACTAACAATATATTTTTTTTTTCTCTATCATGTAATTCAAAATTATCACGAATTGTGTAAAAAAAATCATCATAATACGTTTGTTTTTTTTTTTTGTAGTAATTGTCTTAAAAATTATGTGAATAAATATTTTTATTAATTGATAATGTAACAATATTTTAGATTAACAATGAATAAAAATTAAACTCTTTTTGATATTATTGTAAAAGTAAGAATCCATCTTTTGGCCATAAGATGATGCAAAATAGGAACTAAATTAGCAAAATATACTATTTTAAATCAAATGGTTGAAATTGAAGGAACATTAAAATGGTGTAACCTTTGTGTAGGTGCCGAATTCCCCAAAGAAAAGGAAGCCCTTGTGTTGAGTGGGAAGCGAAGGCATGGGGTTGACGAATTTTGTCCTGACCGTGGCGGGTGTAAGCGCCGTTGTGCTTCTCCTCAGGAGTGACGTCAAGCAATCTGCCTCCATCTTCCGCCGCAACATCAAGCACGTTCGCAACTGGCTCGAAGAAGAATCTGCCGCCTCTTCCAAGTTAGTACTTTTACTCTCTTTCTTCTTCTTAGTTGTAATTGAAGTTTGAATTTTTTGGTAATTGTACAAGAGAGACTGAATGGGAATTTGGGTTTTGGAGGAGTGAAATTTTAACTGAGATTGAACATCATAAATCGTTGAGTATAAAACATTTAAGGGGTATGGTTTTTTTTAATGCAAGCATATGGATTAGTATGGTTGTGCTTCGGGGTGAGGTTATTGTTTTAACAAGGAGAGAGAGCAACTGCGAACACCCATTTGTGCCTAGCAATGCAGCTGCTGCTGATTTTAGATGATGGTGTCTAGTCAAAGGGATTAGTTTCTCTCAACGTGGTGATCTTAGTTTCGAATCCCTGCTGTCTGATTGCGTCACATGATTTTCCCCCAAAAAGAAGTTCAGTGAAAATAAATAAATTGATTTTATATGGCGATTGTCTCATGCGCTTGCTATTGTAATAGTTTTTCAATTTTCAATATGGTTCTATAGATTTCATTTTCTGGCCATGACGGGCGTGACAATTTGAGAGAGAAACTATTTGATTGTGATTCTTTGGACATCTTTGAACATCTTCAAAAGTGAATTTTAAGTCAAATTCAATTGCATAAAACTTACTTGTATAAGGTGTATATACTAGTACATAAATTTGTCATATCTCTATTCAATATGGGATCTTCAACCATATAAGCTAATTTGTAAAAGTTTTGATAAATATCTAACCTCGGATGGGAGAAGAGAAAAATTAAGAAAATAGAAAATGTTGAAGGGGATTAGAAATGAAGATGACACAATCAAGATTGATGAGTCGAAGAGATCACAATTAAGATTGATAAGTAGAGGAAAATTTGTCACTTTGAATTAGTAGTTCAAAGATAAGGATCAAGAGTTGTTTTAAGAAGTGAAATTCTCTCACCAAAGCTCATACTTCATTCAAAATAAGTTTAAAGTGATTAAAAAAGTCAACATAGACCTATTTATATGATAGACCAAGACTATTCTGCCCATCCACTACTTAGGCTCTTCAAATAAACCATCTAATATTTAACTAATAGAAAAACTAATGTCCATAAAGTCTCTTATTACAAAAATATAAATTCTTATTCTTACTTCAAGCTCCTTCTTTATCTTTAATTCATGTACTCATCAAGTCTTTTATTCTTATTCCTCTCTCCTAAAAATGCTTATGGAGAAACTTATCTAAACAGACTCACTTATTCACAAACCTATGAATTGGATTGAGGCAAGTACAAAATCTTACTATAGTCCCCAATAGAGTACTAGCTAAGTATACCTCACTTGTGCTGCATACTTTTCAAAGTGATGCATTGCATATCCATTTTTGTAACACTTATCAGAGAGTACTGTGAACCTGGTAACTCTGTGCAAGACTCTTGCTTTTCTTGCATGCAATTAGAGCTTGTAACTAGTGTATGTAGTACATACAATGTAGCACCAGAAAGTTTGTATTGTTGGATGAAAAACACAATTTCCGATAATTTCCATTGAAATAGCTAACTTTTGTTCTTTATCTTTTTCTAATCTTCACCCTCTCTCTCTCTCTGAATTGAGAGGCTAATGTGAAAACACAAGTGAGGTATTGTTTCACTTTATTAGTACAAGGTAGTCATGCAAGGGATGAATGTTTATAGTTCTCTTATTGATATGCTGTCAAAATCTGTTTTGGGTGATGTGCAGATATTTTTATGTTGGTATGGGCCTCTTACTTGAGCATATGCTGTCTGGGAGAGTAGGGAAATCTTGTTCAAAGAGCCCTGTAGACATTTTGGTCATACTAGAATAAAAGGATACCCAAACATTTGAAAGTACAAATTTTTAAATTAAAAATTATTGTGATGTAATTTAAAAAGTTGCAATGATTGTTAAATCTTGCATGAGTGATCTTGGAGGAAGAAACAAGAAGTGATTAGTTACTAAACGTAATCTAGTAATTCCAATGCAGAGTGGCTATTTTGGTGTGCTCGCACTTGTTTGAGATTTAATTCTATCATGAGCAGGTAGGTGCAGTGTGAATTATTAATTTACGAGAAACAGTATGATTGAGATTGAAATACTAAAGGATAACAGTTCTCTTAAGCAATAACTTTTTCTTTTAAAAACCCAATTAGCAGGAATAGAAAAAATGAGAAAAATGACCATGTGTTAGGTGTCTATATTTTAAGTTGTATGATAAGTATTAATTAATAGATCCCAAACTAGCACACCTTAAGTATATACAATAACAAGAATACTAATAATATATATTGTACTTGCTATAATATGATGGTTAAATATTAAAGAAAAAACCTGTATGGAATGATTCCTGAAGCATATGTTTGCTTTAATGAGTAATTGATTTGTGGGCAAGATGATAAAAGAATATGTGGAGGCGGAGATTTGTTTGATTATTTTCAATGAATTATGATATGTCAAGAGTTGTTTGATGAGTAATGGAATGAAAATAAAGGTGAGTCATGGATTGCAAGGATTCCACAGAAACGTTATTATTTATGCGCATTTTGATCAAGTACCTGTAACCAGTGAGTCACTGATGGTGGGTGGGCAAAGTTTTCCTTGACCAATATCACTGTGGGTGGACAATGTTCTTCGATCGCATTCTGCCTCAGACAGATAATACATCCTTCATGAAGCGGATATGATCAGTGGCCTGATCAATGGATTATTTGAAATGGGCTAGTGGTCCCATAGGACATGCATGATATTTAAAAATGAAAATGGAATTCTACAATGAATGTTTGTGCGGATTGAAATTTATTCCCACTTGGATTATTCAAATGTCTCCATGAATCTGTTTTGCTATAAACTCTCTCACTAAGATTTGGATATTGAATGTATTCTCTCCTCTATGCTTTGTGCGTATTTTTGTGATTTATCTTTTTAAGGTATTCTTAGAAAAAAAAAACCCTACGCAGTTTGCCTAATAAAATAATGTTTTAAACTTGTAATTTTGTTCTACTAGTAAGAGCGTCTCAATGCTTATGTTGTAACATGATTTTTGTGCCAACTTTTCAGGTCAATGGAGAAGTCCACTCCCAAAGAACTTGAATCAAAGGTTCCTCCGAAAGACACTCATAAGGAGGACAAGCATTAATGTTTATGCAGGTGATGCGGATCTTAGTGCAGTAATTGTTTTTTTATGTTTCTCTTATTGTCTTTTAATGAATACTTGTTTTTGTGCCTTTACTGCATACTACTCTTGAATGACCCTTGTATTCGTATATATATTTAGCAATAATATGACATGACAGTTTTGGTTATTCCTCATTCCAGTTTTTTTACATGATTTGACTGCTGAGAACCATCTTGCTGTAACTTGGAATTTAAAATATTAACTTTGGAGTGCAAGTCATTGTACCACTACTGTAAGGTGATTTGTATTTTAACTGAAACTTAGGTCGTTTTAGGAAAAAAAATCTCAGGCTTATATATCTAAACTTAGGTCGTTTTTCTTTTGCTATGTTGGCGTGTATAGTGATGTAGTTCAACCCCAGACCTGCCCAAACCAATCAGCAACAAATGTTGAGTTGGTTTGATTGTGGTTGAGGTTTGGTCTGATCTGAAATCACTGAACCATTGAGCTTGGGTCAGTTTTCAGGATGTCTCAATCCAGTTGAACAGTCATATCCTAGTTCTTATCCTGTTCAGGTTATGGGAATTCATAGGGGCATATTTAATGAGGGGTTAGGATCCATTTAAGGCTATTGATCTTGCACCCCATAAGGTGTGGAAAATATTAAAAGTACCTTTCATGCAATTTTTTTGGGAAATTTTGGGTTCATTGATTTGGAAAGTTTCCAAAGAATTACACAGTCCGAAAGTTAAAATTATTTGATGTTACATTTTGGATTGTATAATTCGATATTATTTATTTTTAATGTCATTTAATATTTAATATTTTGGATTGTGCAATCCGAAATATAATGTAAAATTTGTGTGGAGAAGCTGATTTAGAAACACCTGGGAAATAAAAATAAAAATAAAAAATAAGTTGATTTTTCATAAGTTAAAATTAGTTTATGCCTAAATTAAAAATATGAATTTAGAAAAGTTATATAAGAGAATTTCTACAAATTAGCTTATGTATAATAAACTAATTGTAGTTCATGATGAAGTTTATTTCATTTTGTTATATATTTTTTCTTTTAGAGTTGCTTTTTCATAAACTTATCCAAATATGGCCAAAGTTTATAGACTTAAACTAAATCTCACCTTTTAATTTTATCAAATTTGATGGCTTAGGGTATTCATTAGGACTTTCCATGTAATCTAAATACATGAAACATATAAATGATAAAAATTGATATAAAATGTTATAAAATTAAAAGGAAAGCAAAAACTTTAAATAAAAAGAAAGAAGGGATAAAATGTTAAAGAGATACATTTTAAGATAGTTTACAAATGAGAGTAAACTAAATGTTTTATAAATATATTATTGGTTTTACAAATGTGTATTAAGTTAACCCTTTAACATTTTGAAAAATTAAAACTTCCATCAACCTCCATTTCATACCTAAAACTTAATAAATGTCTTGAACATTGTTATGAATTATATGAGAGTTGTTGTGCTTGTAATAGTCCTTTGACTCTTTGTCCTTTTAATAACTATTTCATTGATCTTAATATTTAAATTTCTTTGAAGTTAGTTTACCTTCAGGTAGTTACATTTTTGTGAATATATTTTATCGCGAGATGGTTGATTTTTGAATTATTTTGAAATCAGCTTTATTGAGTGATGTATCTTAAGATTTACTAGTTTCTCGAAATACATAACATTATTTGAGTCTTTCTCAAATTTCATAATTTGTTTTATACACTCTCCTCTATTCTGGAATAAAAATGTCACACCTTAACACTTACAAAAGAAAATCATGGACTATTTACTGAACTTATTGACTTAAGAAATGGGTTTACGACTTATACTTATTGTTCTCGCCCGTTGATCTTGGTCGGACTTGAAAGTGGGCTACAAGTTGAAGCGAATTTGCTTGGTATTGTTGAACCAAGATGTTAGCGATTTGTGACGAAGGGGGCTCCACCTGTTGATCACACTCTGACGATTAAGTCAGTGAGAGCATTCAAACTAGAAAATATGTATCAGTGTAGAGGTCTTTGAAAACTTACCTTTACTTAGGGTCTTAAACCCTTTTAAAGACATTCCTTCACCAATTTCATCAACAGGAATATAATTTCATCAACAAAAATATAATTTCATCAACAAGAATATTTTGTTATTGTATACCTTTATTTTTCGGGTACCATGCAACATTATTCCTAACAAATTTTATTTGCATTTAAAATATATATACGTTTAACTACTTCAGTTACCCACCTCAGTCGGTCTTTGATCGTAATTACCCCTTCTTCGGACGAGGGAAACTTCATATTCATGTGTGTGCTTAAGGCCACTGCACCCAACCTATTCAAGGAAGGTCGACATACCCTCGTACCTCTACTTGGCCACCTGCGAAAATGACCAAACAACCATCATAAGGCCTTAACTGGATAGGGGATATTTGTAAATTTGTAAATGTTCCCCAAAACCTTACGTCGGCCAAGCTCCCTTGATCAATCAAGACTCTATGCACTTTTCGTCTACCATGATAACAGATATTACCACTGATCATCTTTATGGGGAGACACGTCTTCTTGGTCAGAACTTGTGAAACAAAGGCAGGGCTCTGTGGGATGACCAAACCTTCTTGTATCTAAGGACATCACTGCTCGAGCATATCGTTTGTTTTTAGAAGTTGAATTTCCACCTCCAGAGAATCCAACTGCGATGGTGTTCAAGTTCCCATGGATCAGAGTTTCATGTGTCTGCTCCATGGATGTAGTTTCCCCTTTCGATTCCTCCTGGCTGAGCTCGAGATATTCCTTTAAGAAACCATCTTTGACTAAATTAGCCAGTTGATAACTTATGGCAATGCATCACTCAAAGTCGTGCCCATAGGTCGTGTGAAAGGCACACCAGGTATCTCTTCGCAATCCCAAGAATCGATCTCTCTGTTGTGTAAACTCTAGCCTATCTGCTACCCCTGCCATGCCTATGAGCTCTTTACACGGTACTCGGAACCTAAGCCTGATTGTTGTCTCCTCCTTGGCTTTTGTCTTAGGCTCATCCTTCTTGGCAACATATAAGATATACCTCGAGTCCTTTCTCTTCTCAGTGGATGTTTCATTTCTCCTGACAAAGCGATCTCAACTGTTTTCCTTGTATCCGGGTTGTTTCGACCGTGACCTGCCGTTTTTCTTGAGCACAACCTCTTCAGGCTCGATAAGGGTTGTATCTCGTTCATGCACCTCAGATAACGTCTCCGCCCGATTCTTGATTAATAAATCATTGAACGGACTTGCTGTCATCCCTTGCACAAAAGCAACGACCACCATCTCCTCGTCTTGAGTTTGGAGTCTTACTTAGACTGCACATAATCTATTCAAGTATTCTTCGAGCAATTCCTCTTCCCTCTGTTTGACATTGAAAAGATCATACAATCGTGGGATATTGCCCTTTTGTGCAGAGATGGCCTTTAACGCGGAGAAGAAAAAGAAACAGGCTGAGTTGTTGGCCAAGCGTAGGGTTGCTGCCGCTGGCATGGGTGCTTCAAACTCTTCTCCCCTGCCACTTTTGCCCCCAACTCGTCTGATCCAGCCCCTGTTGAGAATAGGCAGAAAGAGGTGGTGGTGGTTACTGGTACTGAAGACGAGGAGACCGACTTGGGCCTCGTCTTCAAGAGGTAAAGGTTTGGCGACAACAAGGCGCCATCGCACTCAGAGATCCTTCAGAGACAACCCTCTGAGCGCCTCCTCCCCACGCGACCTTATCGTGCACGAAGGTGGGGGGGGGGGGGGGGGGGGGGGGGGGGGAGGGGGCGTTTGCCCCCCCCCCACCCGCCCCTCCCACCTCTCCAAAAAACAGGGGGGGGGGGGGGGGGGGGGGGGGA
>Ga0123342_1007586_pt1 | contig 14228 bp, 7 predicted proteins | sample Turbeawhitnodule_FD_89960 | JGI IMG/M metagenome (GOLD analysis project Ga0123342, IMG submission 89960) | Root nodule microbial communities of legume samples collected from Mexico - Turtle bean Mexico white nodule | ecosystem: Host-associated > Plants > Roots > Nodule | place: Mexico: Nepantla...
TGTCTCCTAAATGCTTATGAGCAGTTACTTAGAAATGTTTATTCAACAATTAAAATAGAAAAATAAAGAGTCACATGCAGTTACGTGCATTTATGTGCAGTTACAAAATCATAATATCTAACAGAGATGATGAAGAAGGAGAGGTTTGTTTTAATAGGAAGAAGTCTCGTAAATTACAACTGTAAACTATTTTTAATTTTGTTGTTGTGATGTTTCTGAGATTAGTGCTACTAATGCTCTTAGAGAGCTAGTTGTTAGTTGTTTGCAGGTCCAACTGAAGTCACGACAAAGGTGATTCAAAGCTTGGTTATGATTGAAATATTTGATGAATGTTTTTCATGCGGGGTTCCCTGATTGGATTCTTTATCATGTTATATGTTTGAAATTAAAAGGGTATTATTAAGGTGGGGTTAGGTGCTAGATGGGATCCTTTGTTTTTTTCGTTATCTTCATATGTATCTGGATTACCTGTTCTGTGCATTAGCTATTGGTTAGAATTGTATATCTATGTCTATTGGTTGGAAAAGTCTTATGGTAGGATGTAGGGACAATGATTCTCTTTGTGGTGGAGTCATATATACATTACAAGAAGGACGCTGAGGAAGGGACAAGGAAGATGATGGTATATAAGTGATTTATTAAGCAGAAAAGGGTTCTGGGTTATTTATTGCAGCAACAAACAGGACAAAGGTTTGTTGAGTGGTCTGCTAGGCAAAAATCTGACCTGTAAGCCCATGTCCAATTGCTGTCAATGCTGGTCAACATTTTGCAGTTTTGGTAGATGCATGTTTTGTGTGGTTAGTTGACCAGCTCTTGGAGCTTAAAAGATGAGGATGTGTGAATATTTTTGTAGCTTTTGGAAGTAGACTGGCAGCAGAGGTCGTGCCTCACTTTGACAATAAAATGTAGTGCACAAGGTTGTAGGTTTGCTATTGCTGCAATGGGTAGGGAGCTAGCTAACTTCAAGTTTTTAGATTGTTAAAATTCCAGTGGTAGATAGCCATCAAGTTTTTGGTTTGCTGGTTTTTGTAAAACCAGATCTGTTTGGGTAGGGACTCTTTAAATAGTTTAAGATTCTTGAGTTAAGTGGTATGTCACTTAATCTTACTTTGCTTTGTTGATTGTTTAGATTAGAAGTATCTTATGTATAAGGGTTGAGACATCCTTAAAGTGTTCCATTTTATTCTATTAATTCATTGATGATAAAAAATATGTTGATATCCTTGTTGTTTTTGGTAAAGGGTGTACAAGCGAATAAACCCAACTCATATGCGGGTTGAGTCATTATATGGGTTGACCTATTGTAAAATTGAGTTAAAAATAAATATCCGATCTATGTTTTGGTGAATAAATTTTATTATTCAGTTCGACTGACCATATATTTGTATAAGTAAATCCATTCATTTAAACATATTTTACTTTCTTAATTTGTTTTATATATTTATTATATTGAAGTACAATAAAATTGGATTGACTATGATTAGAGCTGATTAAGTGGACTCATTTTTTTTTTTCGAAATAAACAATGAATAAATGTGAGTCACTTTAGGGGTGATCCAACCCTTACACAAAACACACGACCTTTAACCTTGTTCACAACACACACCCCGCCAACTCCTAAGAACTTAAATAAGTAGAGTCATGTCTTCACCTGTTTCCACTGAACATTAACATAATTAAAAAGTAATAAATCAAAATCAAAATGTTAAGACTAAACAAATAAATTAAACATTCAAACTATTAAAATACTATTAAACAACAACATTTTAACAGGAGTAAAAATATTAAGAATAGTAAATACTTACATTAACAGGGAGATACAAAAGAACTATTTCGATTTTGTATCACACAGCTGACCCAGTGCTAAAGAATATTGTTATTATTTTGGCAACTTGTTCTATTTGCGTGTGAAAGGTCAAAGGGTCTGAAGCCGTAATGGCAAGGTCAAAATCAAAAACACAAAAACGTACGAGGAAAAACTAATTTAATGTCTCCTTCACTTAGTTCAACAATTCAGCGTTATGGGCAATCTTCGCAGCCCCCACTTCAGGTCTTAGTTTTGACAAATATTCAATCCTCATAGTGCTCATCCTCCTAAATCCAACGTCGGATCTTTAGCCCATCCCTCCCTATATAAATCACGCTCTCTATCACATGTTCAACGGAACAACCTTATAAGATATTTCTTCACAACCACCTCTTTCAATTCTCTCTCTGCCACCAACTCTAAGAAAGGCCAAAGAAGTGTATATGGAGACTATGAGTGTTCGGGTGATGAGAAGCTTATCAGATACTGAATTATCTGCTAAATATGGAAGTGAAGAAGAGATAGTAATTAAGAAAGGATCATGGACCGAGGAAGAAGATTCTCTTCTGATCAACTACGTCAACCTCCTCGGCGAAGGCCACTGGAACTCCCTCGCTATCTCTGCAGGTAATTAAGCATGCATTCATATATAATTGTGATCACGGTCCTAACTAAATAATTAAAATCTTCAACCATGCACCATGGCCTTATTATGTGTTCACTGTTCCCAACCACAGGCCTAAAGCGAACGGGCAAAAGCTGCAGACTAAGATGGTTGAACTACTTGCGTCCAAATGTTCGACGTGGGAACATCACCCTTCAAGAACAGCTCTTGATTCTCGAACTCCATTCCCGCTGGGGCAACCGGTACGCATATTATAATATTATTTATGTACCATATAGTGCAGAATATCATTAATTATTTAACTTCCTATAGTGTTGCAACTTGCAAGTTGATCATACTAATTAATATAATGTAATATGTTGTGTTATTATTTATTGAAGGTGGGCTAAAATAGCAGAACAATTGCCTGGTAGAACAGATAATGAAATAAAGAACTATTGGAGGACGAGAGTGGTGAAGCAAGCCAAGCAACTCAAATGTGATGTAAACAGCAAACAGTTTAGGGATGCTGTGCGTTTTGTTTGGATGCCTCGCCTTATGGAGCGGATTCAGGCTTCTTCTGGGAATGCCTCTTCTTCCTATGGACATGACCAAACCACATTGTGCAACACTCAAACCCACGGTGAATCTAGTGGGGCCAATCCCATGATGTTTTGTGACAGCTCAATGATTTCCTCGTACGCTTCAGGAGTTGATGTTCAGCCTCCTTCTCTCTCTGATGCAAGTACAACTTCATCTTGCAATTTAATGGGAGATGGTAGCTGCTCATCGGACAGTGCTCAAAAGGGGTGGCAGCAGTGGGACTACTCTGATCTCCAAGCATTTGAACAGAACCATGGTTTTGGTGATGCAGACTTGTGGACCGATGAAAACATGTGGTTTTTGCAGCAGCATCTTGCTGATGATTTTTGATCCGGTTTTTCTGTATACTCTAGGCATTATATTAGCAAGTTCAAAGATATCAGGGTTTATCTGACATGATATGGTTAAACTATATGAAATTTAACTGATGATTGATTGTTTGTAACCGTCCAACAACTCAATGATATATATTCTCCTTTACAAAAGTAAAATCATTGTAGTCGAATGACGCAATTACTTGAGAACATCTTCAATATAATATAACATAAGTTCTTACTCTCTTTTGTTGTTATGCATAATTTGAGAACATTTACTAATTTTTACTCCGGGATAAAATTTAACTTATAATTTTTACTCCGGTGATAAAATTCAACTTAATTTTTACCCCGAATACTATAAAGTCGTTTAATTTCAAGGATCAACTAAAGCAATCTCATGGAAATGTGGTGAGAACCGCAAATAAAAGAATTGGGGTTGCTTCTATATGTAAACAAGTCAAAAATATATCCAGGACATTGAAACTATATATGAGCAAGGAAGTATGATTAATTACGTATTGAATTTCGCTGTTTGAGTTAAGAATCTTCAATATTGCCTTGTATTTTGCCCTATAATCCTCTAGAAACATATATGCAAAAATAAAAAACGTGATGGAAGTTTGAGATTAGTTAATATACTAAAGTAGGAAAATAATAGTATATTGGTTAAAATTCAATGGGTTTCTCATTGGAAGCACTAAGTGCCGTAATATTTGAAAACATGACCTTTTCATTCTTATGTTATTCATTCGAGTTTTGAGTCGTTCACACGTAATTGGTCAGTCAACTATATTTATGGTTTCTTTTTCTTTGGCTTTGGATGTCGCTATAGCTTGTAGAGTTGAAGTCACAGCTGACCTCATATCCAGTTTATGTGTTTTTCTTAATTTGTTTGTTTACATACCAGGTTCTACTCCACTTAAGGAGGCCTGTTATACTTTTTGATTACCATTTTCAATATTCATGAATTCTAGCTTTGGGTTGACAGTTGATCATTTATGCTATGCTGCCGTTTACTTGGACTTGGTATGTCTTGCATTTGGACTCTAGATGAGAATACGTTTATCTTTTTCAACTTTATTGTCGAAAAGCATCGGCAATCGATGTGTTTGCGTGACAAAGTTTCAACAATTTAATGTCTTCCCATGAAGGGTGAAGACATATTTAATAGCTGCACTAGCTCCATGTAGGCAGATACTGGTATTTTTACATTTCTCACACCAAACATCTACTGGATAGTTAGGTGTTACTGATATTAATTCAATTTTCTATGCACGCATTAATTAAATTGCAATCTCTTCTAGAAATGTCTCTGTTAGAGTTACCTCCACCAGAATATGTTATTCTGTCTTTTTCTCTTCGTTAGAGATGCGTGTGTGTATATATATTATATGGGTAGAGTAGGAGTTATATATGTGACCAAACCTTTTGTTTTTAAGATAGATAATCTTTTTCTCTTCCAATAGATCTATTGATTCATTATCTTCAACCAAACCTTTTGTTTTCAAGATGAATTTTGTATAAAGTTGGAACATTCCTAAAATATCTCCTTTAATACATCTATTATTTTCTCATAAAAATATTATTTTCAACCAAATTAGAGATCGGATGTTTCTTCCCTAAGGAATATCTAACATCAAAGCCAAAGTCATTAAAAAAAACGACAATTATGTTGATTGAAAGAACAAATTATTACTGCTTAACAGTAAAACTGAAATAATTTTAGTAGAAATTTTTTAACACAAAAAAATAATGTAGATAAGATCGAATATTTCTCAATTAATTCAATAAAAAAATTAGTCAAACATATATGAAAACAATAATATTAACAAAAACAATTAAGTAAAAATGGGAGTTTTAAATTGTTGTGCAGAAAATTAAAGTAGACGATAAATAAAGCAAGCAAGTTGACTCTCAAAGTTTTAAATTGTTGTGCAAAAAATTAAAGTAGACGATAATAAAAAACAGTAAAGCAAGCAAGTTGACTCTCAAACTTTTCCATGAATTCTTTGTAAATAAAAATATAACTCATTCGGTTATCGATTTTTATTTCTTATTTTCGGTATTAGAGTGAAAAAGATTTTGGTTTTCCAATGGATGTTGAAAATCCGGTTTCCAATTTTTGTTGGAATAAAACTCATACAATAAGAAACATTCAACACTCAATCATAATACAACACTAAATCGTAATAAAACAAAAGCACAAATGATGAAGAAGGTAACAACAAGGAACATACACTCACTCGATCCTTAAAGAGTCGTTCAATTGTTTTTCAATGTCCTCCCACGTGTTGAAAGTAATTTGATTCCCTAAATCATAATGTTTTTGGATAAATGCCATAAGTTCAAACCTTGCATGAGATTCATATCTTTTTCCAAAACCAACGACACATTGTACGTCATCATCATCTTCAGTATGGACACATCGATATGAATTCCTAATTTCATTCATATACGTTGGACACTGATAAAATAAATCAACATAATATGACTTGCCTTCCTCTAGGACAAACAAACGTAGAATGAGATTACTGCATAATTCTAAAACACCATTCCCAAATTCGTTTATGCATAATTAATTTCGGATGAACTATGCCAAAGTCGAAAATTGGAAACCGGATTTTGAACAATGGAAAACCCAAATCTTTTTCACTCCAATACCGGAAATAAGAAATAAAAATCGAAAACCGCCCAACAAATTTTGCCAACAATAATTAATTCTCAGGAACATTCATACGCCAAAGTCAAAATTATATTTTTCACAAATTGAATTTCTCCCAACGATTATTTTTTGCTCGTGTTCATTATCATAAAAAAAAAACACTCTTAGAGAATTTTTTTTTCAAATAGAAAATGAAGGTGAACCGAATTCTCATGGTAAAAAAGAATGCTAGTTGAAAAAATAAAAGGAAAAGAGTGTTATTAGTTGGGGATATGATATTGGAAACAGTGCTATTTAAAGAAAAAACTATCATCATGCTAGGTCATGCATAAGAAAGATCATTACAAATTTATTAAACCCTACAAAAGGCTTATAACTTAAGAGCTTAAATACTGAACACAATCACTAATAAAGCAGTGTTATTTCATAATAATATAATATTTTATAATAATATAATATATAAGTGGGTGTAAATCTCACTTTATGAACTGATTTTATAAAGTTGAGTTAAATTTAAAAATTCAATTCTTTTTTCTATCAGCAAGAAAAAATAAATAAATAAAAACCATTTAAAGGGTGGTTCAACGAATAAAAGTTTAATTCTTAGTATAATATCAAAGTCATTTAAAATCTATCATAACGAAAGTTTGTTGGACTTATTAAGTCATCTGTTATCGGGTCTCTATTAAATCACCCAATATATTGTCTTATACATCTTAACAAACTCGATACGAAGTATATTAAAGATCACATATCAATTCAAAATAAAAATATTTCATAATATATAAGTTTGTGCAATTTTATTTTCTAAAGGCTAAATTAGATTTAAATGGAATTTCTCAGTATTAACAAAATCTATTGCTAATATTTCGTGACCAACATGGTGCATAAGCCTGATGCAATAAATACTTATTTTTTCTGTTTTCTAGAAGTCCTACCCCACGAATCCACGACTATTTGTTGCCTGTACAATGTGGGAGCTATATGGCTATATATGAAGCAGGCCCTCCCACCACTACCATTTTCTTCTGGAAAACTAATGGAGTACAGCCAATTTTCTTTCCTTCGCCATTATTCATTCCCAAGGGAATGTTGGGTATTACTCGGTGGTGGTGATAATTTGAGGAATGGGGCCCCAGAGTCCTTCCTCAGTAGCCACCATGTTTCTGAATTTTGTTCTAGATAATGCTTAGTGCCCACTACCCATAAGGTACATCTCTAAGAGGGGATGAAAAGAAAACAGATGAAAAAGGGCTTATAATGTCATGTGTGAGTTGTAGTATGCTGTTCTTTTTCCTGTAGAGGAGGGTTGGTTTGGAAAAATGCTAAGAGTGCTATTATATTAATATGGTCTCTCTCCATTTTAAGTTATAATACTCTGCATGGTCTTGAAACTTGGATAATACTAGTTTAGCATTTGCCACGCCATGGTTTCCAAAATCCACTTCGAACTCATTGTTCTACTTGTTTTTCTTCTTTCTTCGTTAAACATTACTTCCAGCTCCTACGCACAGAGTGTGGCCAATTTTGACAAGTGGGTATCTTGCAACATGAAGAAGTATGATGAGAGAAAGAACATTTTGAAAAGCAAATGGAAGGTGGCTGATTTGAAGCTGAGGCAGGCTGAGAGTAACAAAGTTATAATAACAGTTAGCCAAGACGGTTCTGCTGACTTCAAGACCATTTCAGAAGCTCTCAATAGCATTCCACCACGTAACACTATGAGAGTTATAGTCTCCATTTCGCCGGGTGTTTATAGGTAATATATATGTGTACCTATAAACTGCTTGTACCTTTTATTTTAGTGATACAAGTTACATTGAATTGAAATTTTGGAAGATGAAGATCAGAAAACTTGGTATGGTTGATTTGTGTAGGGAGAAGGTGATGATCCCAAGAACAATGCCTTTTATTACATTGTCAGGGGAGGCTGGGAATCCACCAACTATTACTGGAAATGATACAGCATCTGCCTCCAAAAGAAATGGCACTCCCTTAGGGACGTTCCATAGTGCAACTGTTGCTGTGGATGCTAGCTACTTTGTGGCCATCAACATCAAATTTGAGGTATACGCACTTAATTAAGGCTAACATTTCATCGAGGAATACCAAAACAACCACATGGTAGCAAAATCTCTTATATATTTTCTCTGTATTGGTTACGGGTGGTAAAATGGTAGATTAAAGTAGATAAAATATTAAAACTACTCTTGTTTAATGGATTAACATCAATTTTGCTTAAAACAAAGTTTCAACTAAGACTACTTGCAAGATAAATGCTCTAAATATGTTATATAAAACATTTATCACTAATCTACTGAGTATTGTTTAACAAACAGTTTATCCTATTGAAGATAAAGGATTTTCTAAAGGGTTATCTAAATATTATAGGGTTTGCTTTTCTTCTTGAAAGATAGCTTTGTATAAGCATTAAAGAAAAAGAGTCATTGTAAATCCTTTTATGTGTTGAGCAACTTTAGCTAGTTTGAACATCTTCCTTGCATCTAAGCAACTTGAACGTAGATAATACATTAAATGCACTTTATGCATGTATTAAATGTTATTCTTCTCTAGCAACATTCCGATAATTGATAGAACTTATCGAGCCTTGGTCATAGATCCTTACTCGAAATTGTGTAACTTGTGTAGTCTTTTTCAGGGTTGACAAAACAAGCACGAGAGAGTTGATGAAAAAAAAACTTTAGCTAATTTATCAAGAGATTGTTGATATGACATAAGCTTTTATGAATCTTCTTGGTAAAAATAGGAAACAAATATTCTCTGCAACATAGAATAACCATACATATATTCTTAAGAAGTACAGCGTTAGCTTAATACTATGTGTGTATTGCCTGAGCACAACAATAAAAAGGATGGTATAGTATTGCATCGTCTGATAGACGAAACACTTGCACCTTTCATGATCTGTTGTGAACAAAACTTTTCATCTTATCGACAAAATATGATCCTCGTTTAACAAAAGAAACACTTAATCAAAATATTGTTTATTGAATTTTTCTCTAACACCATGTCAAGTTGAGTTGAGTCGATCCCATATCAACTCGAGCCAAGTCGTTCTAACCTTATGTTTAGTCGAGTTGTGTTGCATCAAAGTTTGGCCAATTCTCATCGAGATTAGGTTAGGTATAGCCCAAATCGAACAAAGTCTTGCTAGATATAAGTCGAGTCGAGTTCAAGTGAAATCAAGATAGATCAAACCAAGTTTGGTCAAGTCAAGTTGGGTCCTTGTTCAACCAATACATTTAGCTTACATTGAACCTACATTGAATTAGAACCATATCAAACTAAATTGAGTTAATCCATATCGATTGATTTCACGTCAGATTTAATCTAATTAATAAAAGTGAATTTAACTAAACTTAATCCAATTTAAATCGAGTTGAAAAAAAATCTAATGTCATCTAATTAAAACGAATCTTTGTTTTACTTCAAATCTACTTTATTAGATATAAACTTAGGTCCAAACTAAATTTGAAAAAAATCCAATCCATAATTATTTAAGTAATTTATATATAAATTAACTCTAATGATAAAAAAAATCTGATTAACTTTTTAGTTACACTTTATGTTGTTTTAAATTAAATATTAATTTCACATTTATAATTAAAAAAAACAAAATCTTATGCAAGGCATAGAATTTATTTTCAAGAAAAGCCGATGTTATGTAAAGTTGCAGCAATTGAAAAAATGTTTGCGGAGGATGGTAATAATGAATGATGAGTGTGTGGTAAAACAGAACAGTGCTCCACATGAGATTGGAAGGAGGGGAGAACAAGGCGTGGCGCTTCGGATCTCAGGAACCAAAGCTGCTTTTTACAATTGCAGTTTCAATGGAGCTCAAGACACTCTCTATGATCACAAAGGCCTTCACTTCTTCCACAACTGCTCTATTCAAGGTTCTGTGGATTTCATCTTTGGTTATGCCAGGTCCCTTTACCAGGTCTCTTTTTTCTTCATTAACCTCCAAATGTTACTAATACTAATACACTCCATTAACCCACTTTTTTTTAAATACTATTAATTAAAAAATTAAAACCTTTTTTTTTGTAAATCTTGACACTAAAATTAATGAAATTAAATACTAATTACTACTTTCTTTTTATTTTGTAGTTGGCCTTTAAGGTTTTTAATGTAATTTTAAGTGAGTTATCTATTTTTTTTTTAATTTTCTCATTTTATTTTACATTTATGTATTATCACATATTTCTCTCTTTATCATAACTAAATTTTCTATCTCCATATTAATTAACTTAAGAGTATAATAGAAAAAATAATATTATCTTGAAATATAAAAGTATAAAAAAACTATTTTTTTATAAAATTCATACTTAAACAACACTTGTCATCACATAAAAAAAATACAATAGACCAAATTTATAAGAAAAAACAAAAAATAAATAAATTTTAAGAAATAACTTAAACAATTATATTAAAAAAATAAAAAATTAAATAAAAACAAGACAAATAAAAGAATATTCTCATTAATGTGTAGTATTCATAAAGATAATAATGAAAAATAATTGAGTAAAAATAAGTTTGTTAAAAAGTATTTTCATAGCTTTTTTAAGAAATAAATGTAATGACCGTCTCCAGTCACAAATACATGTAAAATTAACTAACTTTTGTACTAATTAAGAAAACCAGTTAATTCCATTTAAATATACTAATTACATTTAAAAAGTAAGCTCTTTTTAGAGTGTTTTTTATTTTATTGGAATTTGATAAGAATAAAAAGAATAATTAAGGATAACATTTTGAATAATTGAAGGATATTTTTGGGATAATATCATCAAATAGATGAAAATAGAAATAGTTAAAATTTACTTATATTTTATTTCATTTAATATAATTGAATGTTGAAGGTTTTTCTTGTATTGGACTAGGATACTATTTGGCCCCTAAACTTTTCAATAATAAAAAAAATGTTAGAGATCCTGAGGTTTGGGTTGAGAGGCAGTAGTCCATGGCGCATGGCCCAAGGACGAAAAAAGTCTTTTGTTGTCATATCTCAACATTAATGTTAGCAAACCTTTAATTCTACAAAAATAATGAATAAATAACTTACTTGCTAGTAATATTTTGTACTCTTACAAACAAAAATATATATATTTTACGTAATAAAATATATTATTTTTAATTAAATTACATGTCTATTCTATTGCAATATATTCTTATATTTAAAATAAATTTAATTAAGTTACACATAATTTATAAATTTAGGTATTTTTAATTCAATTTCTTTCAAAAAAATCATTGTACTGATTGGTTATTTTTTTATTTTTTTTTATTTTAAGTACTTTCTGTTTGAACTATTTGACCAATAAATTGAAAAGGTTTAAAGAGAGGAAAAATGAATTAATTGAGAACTAAAAACAAAAAACACATGTAAAATCAATATAATACTTAAATAAAAAGTTAATGTAACAAATTTTAGGTAATACGAAGTCAGTTAAAAATACCTGAATCTATTCGTTAATTGGAAATTTAATAAAAGTTTCAATATATGTACAAATAAAATGTTCATCATGTTTATAATTTCATCTTGTGTTGGTAAGATTTGAGGACGATCTTGATTTTCTTTCTACCAGCATCTTTTGTGGGTTAATTTAGACTTGGTAGGTTTTTGATTGACTTGGGAAGCAGAATTGCTATCTAAATTCCACAACTAAGAAGGTGGCTTCCATCACTGCTCAAAAGCGTACAAATTCGTCACTGGACAGTGGATTCTCCTTCCAAAACTGCACAGTAACTGGTAGTGGGAAGGTTTATCTGGGAAGAGCATGGGGAGATTATTCCAGAGTTGTTTTCTCTTACACCTACATGGACAACCTAGTACTCCCCAAAGGATGGAGTGATTGGGGTGACCAAAAGCGTGATTCGTTAGTTCAATGCACCACATTGAAGTCATACATTTTCTTTGTACAAATTACTCAAGGAAAAGGGCTAATTTTGTGTTTGTATGTGTGTGTTGCAGGAGGGTATATTATGGAGAATACATGTGTAGTGGACCAGGAGCTAACATGGCTGGAAGAGTGCCATGGGCACGGGTGCTCACGGATGAAGAGGCCAAGCCTTTTATTGGGACCCAATTCATTGAAGGGGACACTTGGCTCATTAGCCCCTAAACATGGTGAAACTGAAAGAACATGCAGACTTCAAAATCATGTTATGCCTGTTTCTGAATTTTCACAATTCATGCTAGATAAATTTTCAAATAATCGTTTGTTTCCATTGCTCTAATTAACTAATTGAAAATAAGGCCACTACGTTCATTCTTTCTTGCGTTTTACACCACCAAGTCTTGTTGCATGAATGTGTTACTTAAATGGGAATATAAATAAAAGGACTATAGTGTTTAAAACTGTTGGAATGGAAAGAGAAATGACGTGAGCACAATGAACACCACGCATGCGCAAGCTAAACCAGCTTTATTGCTATCACAGTACGGAAAAAGAAAGACATAAAATTTCATCTTCAAGCTTGTGAGATATGGAATGACAACATGGTGAAGCAGGAATACCGAAAAAACACAAACATGATGGAGCAGGATAAGACAGGGAGCATAGTTTTAAGGCCAAATACAACACTCAGCTAATTTCCAGGGTCTGGTCTCCTCGTTGTGATCATTGAAGAAACTCCAGAAGTGGTCTAGGTTGTCCCAGCCAGTGCATGCTTTCCCTGCTATAATGGATGTCAAGTCTTTTGTTTCTCTGTCTTTCCACCTTAGACTCTCATGCTGAAGTTCATGGTGACAGCATCTTAGTAACGCTTTTAGTAATAGCAGAATTGAAGCCATTAGTAGACCTTGGACATGTGTTTTCAAAGTTTTGCCAGAAAATTAATAGATCAGAAATATCAGATATGTATATTAAGTTCTTCCCTTCCCTTGTATATATGTTTTAACATCAAGATTTGAAGGGAAACTTTCTTCTTACGCAAGAAAAAATGTGGATTCCTTATGAAATTAGATAGTCATAAATATTACAATATGACAGGTCTGTTCTTCCATTTTTCTTACCAAATTATGACAATGCAAAATTTAATGGTGGATTTGGCTCCAAACCAGAAATTCATATAAAATTGTTAGTTGATGCATCATAAGTGAATAAAAATGGAAAATTCGGAAGTATTTTATACATTGTTAGCTAAAGCCTTAACAAATGCTTTGGTTGAGATTTTTAGGGTTTAAAAGTATATTTTGGAAATAGAAGATACATGCTATAATATTCCAATCTTAATTTTTTAATTTCAAATAATAAATAAATATTTTTTTATTTTATGTAAAAGATATTATAAGATAAGGAAAGATTTCCAAAAAAAAAACTAATTTAAATAGAAAAAAAGATATTAACAAAATATTTTCAACCTTTTTCTTGCTTAAATATATGTTTATTTGAATTTTAAATTTGTTTTTCCTTATTTTAATGTTTTCTCTTTTTTCTTGTAATTCTAGTCTCTCTCTTTCTTCCATAGATCATACCTTTGTTCAATTTGACATTCTTCATTGTATTTTTTCTTTTATCAACCTCGTTTTCTTTTTTCTGTTATAGATTCCACGATATTAGACATTTGATGGATATTAGAATGTGATTATCCATCTACTTTCTCCTCTTGTATATCAAATTTTTTCAATAGATGTCCATCTTTTATGCTTTGTTTGGATTAGAGAGTGAAAATGGGAGAATGAATTTGAGATGGTTTGAAGAGAAAGTGTAAAGAAAGTTAGGGTGTTTGGATTAAAGTAAATAGAGTGGAAAGTGCGAGGAAAGTTTATGAAAGTTTGTGAGTGATATGATAGGTGAGATTGAAATTGTATTTTTTTTAATTGATAAAACTGTAACTTTACATATTTACCCTTACATTTAAAAATTGTTAAAAAATTAATTTTATTTATTTATTTATAAATTATAATTGTTTTTTTATTTAAAATATTATTTAAATATTTATAATTATAAATATTTGATAAAAAAATATTTTTATATTAAATAAAATTATTATTATTTTTTTTAATTTTTTTAATTTTTTTAATTTTTTTAATTTTTTTAATTTTTTTAATTTTTTTAATTAATATAATTATTATATAAATTTATTTTTTTATTATTAAAAAGTATTAATTATGTTATTTTAGAAGAATTATTTTTTTATAATCTGAATTATATTTTTTATGTTTAAATTATAATTCTATTTTAAATAAAATAATAATATTTTATTTAA
>Ga0123342_1007587_pt1 | contig 14227 bp, 9 predicted proteins | sample Turbeawhitnodule_FD_89960 | JGI IMG/M metagenome (GOLD analysis project Ga0123342, IMG submission 89960) | Root nodule microbial communities of legume samples collected from Mexico - Turtle bean Mexico white nodule | ecosystem: Host-associated > Plants > Roots > Nodule | place: Mexico: Nepantla...
CTTGTGAAGTTGAGTATGTAGCAGCAACATCGTGCTTTTCAATCAGTTTGGCTCAGCAATATCATGACTCAAATTGGTTTTAATCTAGATGTTCCAATCAAGATCTATGTTGACAATGTCTCTGGAATTAATCTTGCAAAGAATCCGATTTTTCATCAAAGAAGTAAACATATTTGATATTCGATATCACTTCCTGTGAGACGAAGTTGGGAAGAACATGATCAAATTGGAATACTGTAGATCAGAAGATCAGATTGCAGATATTCTCACTAAGCCATTGAAGATCGATGTTTTCATCAAGTTAAGAGATCTGTTGGGCATGAAGGTTATTCCAAATCAAGATTAAGGGAGGATGTTGGTTATTAATTCAGATTTTATTAGCCTTAAATGTTGGTTATTAATTCAAATTTTATTACCCTTAAATTATTTACCGTTATTATTGCATTAATGGTCAGTTTACACTACTGTTAGTATTCCTATTTTATAGGTTCCAGTATTTATAATTTTATTATATATATTATTGAAGTAAATCAAAATAAATGTATCCACAGTTTTGCAATTTCGTACAATTACGTTCAATCACTTTCTATAACTTTTTGACTTTCTGTTATTTCCTTTCATTAATTTATACAATTGTTACCATTTCACCACTAATAAGGAATATCATACAATTGTTACCATGTCACCACTCATAAGCATGTCACCACTCATAAGGAATATCATGATGATCTAGCAAACCAAGTTTTTCATATATGAGCACTCATAATGAATATCCTAATGATCCAGCAAACCAAGTGAAAGAGGTTTATTGTGCACATTATTTACAACCATTTATTATTTCATTGTGATTGATTGGTTAGCTGGAGTTGATAGTGGTATAAAGTAGGCATGCTTTTTCTGAAAACTATAGAATAAGAAAGTTCACAAGTGAGGCCTTTCTCGTTTCTGTTTATGGGAAAGAAGCCCCATGCCACTTCAGTGGGGCAACTGGGCATCATGATTGCTGCCTAAAATTGTAAAAGCCAGTTCCAACCTGACGTTCTTATGATCATAAACTGCTAGAAAGGTAATAAAAAGACAGAAAAGGAACAGGACAAAAAAATGATTAAAAAACACTATTCAAGTGGATAAAATTTTACAGTGGCTAAGATGAGAAAATCACTCTACATTGTGCAACTTAAAACATAGACTTCCCCTAAACAGAGTAATTAACTTCTTTTCCCTAATATGTCTCTAGATAGAGAATTACTTAACTTTCTCCTGTTAGATGTTTTTTATTATATCATACAAATTTTTGTCTATCTCTCTACTGATAAAAATTGAATATGCGAGATTATTAAAATTTCAGATAGATAAATACAAAATGTTTACATAATATGATCAAATAAAAATCCATCAGAGAATTATCCATCCTCCAATAGAAACATTGCATTCAATTACAATGAATCCACTGTTTGTGTCCCGGAACCCACTTAGGACACTTAGGACTAAAATAGTTGGATGTTACCCTTGAGTTCAACAATTCCACTATAGGAGCAAACTTGACACACCTTGGTGCCTTGTACTGGTTAATAGATGCCCCTAAGCTAATGGCATAGTCCATGAGTTTGTCAAAGGTGCCCTGTTCCACAATCTTGATCTCAAGGGGTCCTATTGATTTGTCTGAGACACGACCCTGGCGATACACACTGTTGAGTGACTCCTCCATTGTTAGACAACAATCTTCATACACGCAGGGTGGAATAGGAGTTGACCCTTTGAGGCTTAGCTCCCAATACAAGACATAGTGTCCCGGGATTGTGGTGGTGTCGGCATAGCTTGTGTACTCACTCACCAGTGCATCAAATGGCACCAGGTGTGTCACTGCATTCTTCATTGCGTTTTGTAGCTCAACCTCATCAGTCTTGTCAGAATCTATGCTCAGGGCAACGTTCTTTCTGCATACAAAGCTAAATTGTGGGGCCTTGTTCTTGAATCCTGTCACTCTTAGTATATCTCCCACTCTATACCTATAAAGTCCTGAAACATTTGTCATGCTCATGCTCATTAGTAAACCCAAGTCCGGGCCCATTCAAAACCACATGGCAAACGTTTACAAATAAAATTTGAATGTGTGATTTTTCATGATATGAAGGTGGAGATCAACAACGGAATAAAACTTAAATTTGACTCACCAGCATGAGTTGTAACAACGAGCTCATATTCTTGACCAAGCTTGACATCAACAAGATCCAGCAATTGTTGGTGTTGTGTATGATTGAGAGATGTTGGTGTTGGTCTAGAAGGTAGAGTGAGGTCAGTGGTTCGGTTGACGGGTAGGAATTCATAGTAGCACATGGTGGGGATGAGGGTGTAAGACACTTGGGTAGGTTTGCAAAGAGGGTTGAGGTTGACCCCAAAGTAACACTCACTAGAAGCATACATGGTGCACACCAGTGGGAGGCCATTGCTATAGTAATCCAAAGTGGGAATGTATTGTGCCATAGTCCCAGTCACAATAACATCCACATACTTTGTATTGGGCCAAAGCCTGGTAATAATCCCCTGCCAAGGCCCCTTGCTACACTCCTTGTGAATCATATCAGCAAGTTTGGGATCAGGCTTCAGGATCCTCATCACAGCCTCTCTGACTGACGTGTCAGTGATCAAAGGGTTCAAAGTTCCTGTTCTGATATCATTGGAAAGGAGGGTCCAGTGTTTCTCCAGGAACCGAATGGCACGAATGAAGCCAGAAGCAAAGATGGCCCCCACTCTGAGAACCTCTTTGTTTTGGCTAAGGCCACATAGGAGTTGGGAGTACATGCTTTGGTAGGAATCAGGACAGAGGACGGTCTGATTTGGACTTGTGTAGTTTGTGTAAGGGTCGTAGGGTCTATCCCTAAAGTAGGGGCTCTTGTAATAGCTTGTGAGAACTGGACGAGCTACTATTCCTCCAGGTGTTTTGGACTCACATTTTACGAACATCAAATACATTCCTTTTCCTTTTTCAAGGTCTGCAACAAACTGGCTCATTATTGGCATCAACAGACTGTACAACACACACCTCCTCCCTAGCTCCTCCTCAATTGTTGGCATCAACTTTCTCTCACCCCCTGATGTTCCAGAGCTACAAAACCCAACACAAATCAAATAACCAACCCAACCACACATATTATCAAAAACATTACTATCTTATATAAAATCCATCACTAATATCAATACTAATTGTTAACTTTTTGGTAAATAACTTAGATTGAATTAAACTTTTGTTTTGATATTCTTTTATAAATATTTACTAAGAAAATAAGAAAGTACAAAGTTGTAGTTTTATATAAGAGTAAAATCTTTCAAGACAGTTTAACAAAAAAGAATTTCAGTAAAATCTAACATGTTGACTTTAACTTGTGTGAGAAGTTCAAAATGACATTTCCATGCGAGGGTGGATGATGAAAGCCAAGCAAAGAACAAGAGTTTATTATGGTGTTGAAAATCAAGGGCACCTGGTGAGAAACTCGGTGATGGGTTTGGAGGTGAGAATTGGAGAGGTGTCACCATTGGCGATGCGGTTAATGTCAGGTTGGACATCCTCGTAGGTAATGACAGGGAGAAGCTTCTTGAAGGTGTGACGGTCCGTTTGGCCATTCAAACCATGTCGTCACAGGTACTCAACGTTTGCATTGCGGGACAGAATTTCAGAAAGAACCCTCTTCTGAACTTCATCTGCGTTAGCAGTCACATCCTCTATGAAGTTCAGAATCTCCCTGTTTTTCTCAGCAAGGTCATGCTCTATGTTGGAGTCTTTGGGAGCCTCAGGCATGGTGATCACAGAAGGAAGGATAAAAGTATATTATGAGAATATGAGATGGTTTAGAAAGAAGAAGAAGAAGAAGAAGGTGGTGGTGTTGATTGTTATTGGAAGTGAGGTGAAACGAATGAGAAAGTGGTATATATAGAGGCACATGTCAGGTTGTGCTCACTTCAGGGATAGGACTATGGAGTCAATACACACAAGAGCAGAGGGTGAAATTGGATATATATCATTGTATCACTTTCATCTTATTACTTCTTCTAAATATATTTTTCTTCCGTCTACAAAATAGTTTTTCTTTTACTTACAAAATGTATCAGTGATCATACATTCACAATCTAACAGAAGACATGAAATTTTTTTAAACAAAAAGTCATGATATATTGAGCAATCTAATAATAAATTACTATTTACAAAATATGAAAAAATCTTTGAAAAGTTATAAATAATCCTTTTTACTATATAGATGTTAAAGAAACTTATTTCTTTTATGTTTTTCCTGAAAGAAGCATATACAGACAGTACTACTTTCATTTATTGTCATGTTAGGAATTTGGCTTGTTAGGATAGGAGGAGTTGGAGTTGAGAAGATATGTAAATTTCAAATGAGGTAGCATGATTATGTGTGAAGGAATTTGAATTTTGATTAATATTATTAAAAATGAAATAAAATTGAGATTATTATTGTTCGTCTTTCGAGATAATATTTAGTTTTTAAAAGATATTAGAATGAATTAAGAAAGAAATGAGTTTATAAATTAGCATTGGTCTCTACTGGTAAGTAATATAATATATTATTAATTATTATTATTATTATTATTATTATTATTATTATTATTGAGAGGTTGCCGCTTTTGAAAGAAAGGTAGAATGGAGAGTTTGAGATGAAAACAAAAAGGGATGCAGTTGCAGTGAGTTGGGAATGGATGATGGGACCATAGTATCAAATAATGGAATAAGACAAATTTATGTGGCTATACCTTTGTCTCCCTTCAGGATCGATCCGTCAATACAAACACCATTGATTCAACAAAATATCCTGAAAACTCAGATGAAAAATGGAAACCTTACTTACGTTTAACTAATTTTAAATTAATTCCACCTGCTTTTTAGGTCCTGCAAAATGGAAATTCAAGAAGATTAAATGCCTTCATGCAATTAAAGGGAAAAAGCCATGCCATTTCAAAACAGACAGCAAAATTAGATGCAGATGATTTCATATTTCGAGTGCTATTTTCTTATTACAATTAGATTTTTGCTTCAATAATTTGTAATGTAAATTTTGTCTTAAAAACCAGCACAAGCTACTGATATTAAACTGTTTCATTTAAAATAAACCTATAAACATTTACCCAATTATATTTTTAAGTTTTTTAAATAGGAAAAATAGAATGGCATGGTTCAAAACTTGGTTAATTTGAGTATAGGGTTCGATGAACAGGCTTGAGCTCTACTATAGTAAGAAATAATAATTTTGGTTCTAAATAATTTGTCTGGAAAGTTTACTTGCACATTTTTTAATATAATATTATATATTTTATAAAACTTGGTAAGACTTATTTTTAATTATTGTTTCTCATTATGTATTTTCTTACAGAAGTTATAAAATGACTTCCAAAATAAAATAAAAATGTGACTTTTGGTTTAAAAAATTTCAACATGGGACCGGCCAGCTGGATGTCAAACATATTAGGTTAACACGTGATCCAATCAAAGTTTATCATTTGCAAGCTTTTTCTTTAGGAGTCCCTTGCGAGCTTATATTTAGTATTTTTGCGGTTTTAACTTTTATTTAAGTATGTTACATGCTATTTTAATTTCCACTAAGTACATTATCATATTATATATATATATATATAATATTATTATTTTTACTTTATTTTCCTCACCTAATAAGGGTATATATAACTTGAGGTGAGGGTATCAATGATATTCTCATCCTATCTTTTTTATAAATTTGTTTGTATTTGTGGATTGAAATTCAAATTGAAATATTTAATAATGACACAAAATTATATTTAACAAGCAAATATCAGTGTCAAACTATTTTGAAGTGAGAGATAAATGCTTGTTGCATTTTTGACACATGATACGTGCTCTTTTAAATAATTAAGTAGATATATTACATTTAAATATATCTTAAAAGCATAATTATAATTCACTTGGACTTTTTGCAAATTTTTTCCAGGTATAGGCCCATAAATTAGTATAAAAGGGAGGTACTCTTAGGTCATTTTTTTTTTTGAAAGATTATATTGACTTAAGGGTTGGAGTGATTGCAGACAAGGTTATCAAACTTAAGAGTCTACGTAGACTCGTGGAAACTCCTTAAACTTGACTCATAGATTCGTAAGAATTTACTTCATATATGAAAAAAAATATTTCAATCACACAATTAATCAAAGTGTTTAAAATAAAACTCCACTATATTAATAAAATAACTACATTTAGTAGTTAATGAGAATTATATAAGTTCAAAATACTTCAAATAAATAAATTCATACAATACAAATATTATAAAATTATGTAATTGGATCTAGATAAACATTATATATAATGGAGCCTTTTTACTTATTTTAATAAATGTGGATGTTCTGGGGTTATAAATTAACAAATATTTAAAAATAGAATATTCTAAAAATAAAGTAAAATTCAATTGGAAAAACTCCCAACATTCTCAATTAAAAAAAAACGACTCTACATGTACCCTCCCAATATTCTCTCTTACATATGATCCAACTTTAAAAAAAACTTTGCACTAGATTAAAAAAGTTTCCAATACTCTCTTGACTAAGAAAACACTAAACCAAAACAAACGCACCAGATGACCATAACACAACCACGACGAATGAAGCAATGCACCACCACGATCGCGAAACAAAGACTACGATAGTAGAATGGAGATTGAAAGAGAAAACATGATCACGAACGTGACAACGAAAGCCACCACTAACATGACCACCAACCCCAACAAGATCGGAACAACGCACAACGATTGAAACAAAGACTAGTAAGTGTTATATTTCAGTAATATTTCATATTAAAATATAGACATTTATGGATATTAATTGATAAAATAACTATAATATAACCCATAATTTATTAATTTAAACCTTTTTTACATATTTTTTTATTATAATATGAATAAGAACAGTTTATTCCCAAATTTGTGTTAATTTCAGGATTCTAGGGAAGAATGAAGATGAAAGGGTAAAGTTAGAATATATAAGATAAAAAGGGAAAGTTAGAACGCTCCAAACACTCGCCCAAGCCATAAGCTCCCAAAGGATCTCGCCCAAGCGAGCCCAATCTCGGTCAGGCAAAATCACTCCAGAGATGTTGGGCTTGTTTTCGTCCAACTTGCCCAAGCGAAAGTCACTTAGCCTAAGCCCTAGGTTAAATATGAGGGGTGAGGCACAATCCTAAACATCACTTGGGTGGACAGAAGGTGTTAGAAAATCCTAGAGGAGGCATCCGCCAAAGAGAAACATCATGGATCTTCTTTTCTTACTTTTCATGCTTGTAATGGCCAACATGAGTGGCTAATTCTACCCATTGGGATTGAGAGTAATCTGTTCAAAATCTTATGTACTGAGATGACATTTAAATATAATATTATGTTCTTGATTAATGATTGGTATTGTCATTTTATTTGTAATGCTTATTTATCATGATCTAGATCCTTAGATTTGACTGAAAAGTATCTCTAAGTTTCTAACCCAAATGACAATGTTTAACATCATTTGAATGCTAGAAATAGATTTAAAATGTTAATTACTATCAACATCTAATTGTAATGCTAAATAGTTTTTATAAATATGCGAGGAATCAATATTTATGAGACTCTCTTAATAATTTTATATACGAAGAATTAATATAAATGAATTTTATATGGGCATCAACATCAATCAAAGGATAAAATATTACTATGCTTTTCAAAATAAAAAAAAGAGTAAGAATGATGAACCTCAATCCCAATTTTCCCAATTGAACCAACAAACTCTTTAACTTGCTTTCTTTATAATTCTTGCAATCATTATAACAAACTCCCAACAAACTTTATTATTTTGTTTTTTATTTAGTCAATCTTATACTTGATAATTCAACTGTTTCTTGTGGGTTCGATATCCATCCTTAGGGATAAATTATTACTTTTGATATGGTACACTTGTCGTAAAAAAGTCATTAAAGACACACCACCAGGAAGAATGCGAGCAATCCCTAACATTGGCAATGTGAGATTGTCTAATTTTGGGTTCATAAATGGGTTGTTTTGGGTTTAAAGAAAAACCCTTTTAACTGTCAACTCGGTTGCAGACTCGCAAGTTTAACTGAGTTCACCAAGTTCAATACGTATTTACTGAGTTTACTCCAAAAATGAGTTTGCTTCAGAGTCAACCGATCCAAGGTAAGTAAGAACGTAAAATTGGACGAGTTAATAAGTTAACTCCCGAATTTGATAACCATGGTTACAGGTACCCCGCGCTGAGACCAAGACTTATAACCTAGACCAAACTAGACCGAGACCAAGATATAGACTGAATTTGAGACATGAAGCAACACGAAGATCATGATAGACTAAGAAGTAGGAGTTGAAGTTAGGGGTTCTATAGGGTCATTTCGACATTGTAAGAACATTTTAGCGCCCACCATGAGATCAGTGAAAACCCCTTAACAAAGTACATGGTTACGAAACGAAGCATGATGAACAATAGATGCCAGTACGAGGAACCCCATGATAACTATGTTGATTAGATGGAAATGATGATGAACTTGCAAAGAGAAATAGAAACACTAAAGAAAAAGATAGCGAAAGAAATTGATGCACTCAGATCTAAAAATGCAAGAATGAGGCAGAAGCTAGAAAGGAGTGGGATTATAACTCTGCAGACCGACACTGAACACAAAGATCCAACTTACTCCAATCTACCAACCATCCCAAAAGCTCAAGAGGTCGATAGTTTCCAAAATGCTCAATCATGGCCATAATTCGTTACGTACACTTTGAGTGCCTCTGGTCACCGACTTATTTAGATTTAAACCCCTTGAGTTCCAAGGAACCTTTCTTCATCAACTAAGATCCCATTAATTTTCCAACAATGAGAGCACGAGAGCACAAATTGATGAAGGTATCATTCAACTTTTCAACAAACGTTGAAGTATACATCTCTTTTTCAGAGTTGCTAATGCTAATAGTGACATTGTTCAACAAAAGAACACCTTGAACCAAGAAATCTAGACTCGAGAAGCTAGAACCAACCTTTGGAGTTGGATGACCTTCTGGAAGACGACTTATCAGAGTGTTGTTTGGAAGACTTGGACTTATCCTTGTCCCGCTTGTTCTTCCTTGGCTCTTGCGAAGGGAAAAGATCGACTAGAGGAACAATTTATATAGGAGGAACAACCTTCGTAACATCCTTGACCTTTTTGGCTGACACAAATTGTTTCTTCAAGTCTAAATCCTTGCAGAGTATTTTACTGCCTGAGAATTCATTGACGCAATTATATCCACCAAGAAAATAAACTCAACCGAGTTAAAACCAAAACTTTAAATACAAGTGTAAAACATATCGTCAATATAATGAGCGTGATGAAGGGACATGTATATGCCGAGAAGTTTTCGTGTAGGAATTTTGTGTGGGAAATGGTCCAAAACAACTAAGGTCTTCAAATCCTCACTATTCATACATGACCTCGACCATATGTGATATCACACGAGGTCCTTAGTCCAATATAAAAGGAACTTAAGGTTTTTTCCTTTATAAAAATAAGGTCGGCCCTCTTTCTCAATCAAGACTTTTACAAAATCTCCCTTAAATTTTGTGTGCGATGAAGTAAAAGAACCTTGAAGGAAAGTTCTTGACTAACCAACTAACAACCACCACACCATGCACGATCACTGGGCCTTGTACTATAGTAATGGAGAAAGACTTAAGATGTTGCCCTCAAACACAACACTAAACACAAAATCTGAAAGGCTTACAACAACACCCAACTATTTAGACGCAATTGTGTAGGAGCAACATTTAACACCCAACAAACCCCATGGTGAATCATCTAAAGGGAATTGAACATGAACGTCCGTTATTAAACCCGAAAAAAAGAAGAAAAAATCTATATTCGAATCATTCTAATGACAACAAACATTGTCGGTTTATGAACATCGATGAAAGGAAATGATGTCGTTAGGAGTTTCAGGCTTCAAAATATCGACATTTTCAACAATGACCATAACAATGAAAACCACATATACTTCCAAAATATTCTCGTACTTGAGAATCAACCCACGCGTAGTCATACATTACAGGGGATCATTCTTGGCTACTCCTTGAACATCCTCTACTTATGAGGACAACCCATAACTATCATCACAAACCTCTCCGACACCAGGAAACCCTCGGCTAACCTCGACAGAATCACTAGAACTACTAGACCCTTCGCCTACAAGACTAATAAACTCAACATCACCAAAAAATGCTATTTTCAGCAAAGTCTCCCACTCAGCCGATGACCCCGATGATGAATAAGTGTTAGAAGAAAATGATGACATTATTTACCTAAAAGGAAACGATAAGAAAAATATGCAGAGAGGTATTATTGTGGACAAATATACAATAAATGGTAGCAACCCAAATGACCCACAAGGTCCACTATATATAGACATGACAAGTCGTGAAGCAAATGGAACATCACATCCATCCTAACTATCAAATCCTTTTATCCCAACAACTACGATCTCAAAAAAATTCACATCTCTATCATGTGCGCTTCCCAATGCACCCTTCACCTTATAGACTCTTCGAATGTTTTGCTCTCCTCGAACCTGCGGGCAAGTATACCACTCAGAACGGATAGTATCCTGACAAAGAAAATAATTTTTTTTCGAAGGCCCTTTAGGTTAGCCCACTAGAGCCTTGGGTCCAATGTACTACCTAGGACCGAGAAGAGGGTCATTCAAGAATAGACGAAGTCATCTCCAACATCAACATACATCTTAACTAAATAAATCCTACTATCCTTAAGCGAGGTGGACGTGTGTCACAATCCTTACATGCTTGACTAACACATACCCCATAAATAATTAAGCATGATTAAGCAGACGTATTATGTCTAAACATGTTCTAAAAATGCAATTAGGATCCACTTGGATCTTCCGTAGAGTTTCGTACATGTATGGACGGATAAAATTGTATTATAAAAAAGGAAGTACTCCGAGATAAAAACACTCGTCAATGATTCCTTAAAAATACCTAGTTTTAAACATCAAACTTACACTAACTTAAGCGTCAGACTGATTGCAAGTACCCTATATTGAGACCAAGACTTACAATCGAGACCAAAGATCAATATCAACCAAACATTAAGAGTTGAAGTTAATGATCCTATAGATCATTTGAGCCTAACAATAAGATATTATTGGATTAGTCTCCCATGGCACAAACGTTTTCAAAAAATATATTAAGACAATTTTAACATTTCTTTACGAGTTTTACATGTTGATAAATATAAAATATTTCTAGGGCATGTATGCATGAGAGAGAAAGAGAGGTTGATGGAGGTGAAATTACGTAGGTGATTTTGTTGTTGTTGTGAATTTAGGAGGAACTTTGGCATGTATATTAGTCAAACAATGTAATATGATGGTACTACGTGGTCCCCTTGGCATTATCCTGAACAAGGTTATATTTGTTGTTGAAGGAGAACTGAAAGATGAGTAGGAAAGTAAAATTAAAGAAAGATTAACGTGAAGGCCAAAATTGTTTTAGATCCATCATTAAATAAAACTCCATTGCTTCGTAGATATCTATTTTTATGTAAGCACATAATGGAACTTCTTGTTTGTGTTTGTTTTGCATTAAAAGGCATTATATACGTCAAATAGTATGGTTTACCACGAAAACGCGGACAAATCAGTTTAGCTTTTTTAAATTGTGTTGGTTTTTAACTTTATATTTATTTAAAGTCAAAAATATTATTCATACGAAATTCCTACAATACTTTAATTAATTCTCTGCATATATATATATATATATATATTTTTTTTTTTTTTTCTTTTGTAATTTTACTCAAATAAGTAATGGTTAGTGTATAAGCCACTAATTAGTAATAATCACATTTTATATAAGTGTAATTAAATATACTACTTAAAAATGAAAATTGAAAAAATATTTATTTCAATTTTTTTACTAATGCAATCTATCTTAATTTAATAATTTAACCAGCCTTTTAAAACATATTATAGTAGAATTCATTGGAAAACTTTATTTTTTAATGAGTTATTTTCTTCTTTTAATGTTTTCTCCATCTCCCGCGGTCTTATTCATTTATTTATTTCATAATTTTCTCTAATTGTCAAAGAGTAATCTTATTGTTATACATGAAAATGTTATTATAAATATTATAAAAATAAAGTTATCCATTATAAAATTATAAAATAATTATAAACCGTATAGCTGCAAAACTAGAATTTTATCACATTTAAGTTTACGTGTGGATCAGTAATTTTAGCAATTCATTGTCGCTTAATAGAAAAAGAGCAAAAACATATAGAAAAACTCATGTTTTAGAACACCATAATTAGGCAACTGCATTAATAATCGTACTTGACAAGTTAAAAGTTGAAGTTTTAGACACGTGATGCATGTGAATTCCTTCCCTAAAGTTTTTATTTTGTTCCTTTTTTCATTTTGTTTTATAGCAATTACTTCTCTAAAGTCATCACGAACAAATTGAGGATAATAATAAACAGAGAAATGCATACATATCTTAATAAGGATTTTATTTTAAAAAATTAAGTATAATAATAATCATTATTTATTATAAATTAATGAATAATATTATAATTATATGTTTTGGAATTTGTTAAATATTAGTTTAATTAAATTTGAAGTCTATTACAAAATAGAACAGAGAAAAACAAAAGGGAATAGAGATGAACAAAAGAGTAAACTGAAGACAAATGGTATGAGAAGAATATCTCTTTTTTTCTTATTATTGAAATCAAAACAAATGGTCTGAATATATACAAGTAGTACACTCATTCTAGGTTTAACTAAAGAGGAAAAAAATCAATAATTAAATACTAGAATCATAACACACAAAGACAAAATAAAGAATAAAGGTTATATCTCTACAAAGAGAAACAAGTGATAATTAGAAAACACACCAAATTATTTTCCTCTATAAAGAGAAACAACTGATAATTAAAAAAGACACCCAATTAATATTAGGATCCTTCTATAACTCTGGTATCTGTATCCTTTAATATCCCGCCACAAGTCGGGAAGCAAATATTGATGAGACCCAGCTTGGAACAAACATTCTTAAAAGATTGAGGACTTAAAGCTTTGGTATAAATATTAGCCAGTTGCTCTGTGGTGGAAATGGGAAGCAAATGGATGAGACCCTTCTTTAATTTTTCCCGAACCACGTGACAATCTATTTCTATATGTTTTGTACGCTCGTGAAACACTGGATTTGCTGCAATGTATCTTGTTGAGTCATTGTCAGAGTATAAAAGAGATGATTGCTCTAAAGGAACTTTGAAATCTTGAAGAAGATAAGTTAGCCATTGAATTTCACATGTAATAGTGACCATTGCCCTTTATTCAGCTTCACAAGAACTCTTTGATATCGTTCCTTGCTTTTTTGATTTCCAAGATATGAGAGAATTCCCAAGATACACACTAAAACCAGTCACTGATTGTCTTGAATCACTACAGGTGCTCCAATCACTATCACAAAAGGCTTTCAGATGAATAGAGGTAGTGGAAGAGAAAAATAGACCAAGACTTGGAGCCCCTTTAATATATCTGAGAATTCTAATCGCTGCATTATAGTGAGCAATTGTAGGCTTAGCAAGAAACTGAGAAAGTTGTTGTACAGAAAATGTTATGTCAGGTCGGGTATTAGTGAGATACATAAGTCTTCCAATCAATCTTTTGTAGGCTTGAATATCTGTGAAAGGAACATTTCCAGTAGAAGAGAATTTCTCATGATTATCAATAGGAGTGGGTGCAAGTTTGCAGGCTAAAAGACCTGCATCTGTTAATAATTCCAATGCATATTTCCTTTGATTTACCATTATTCCTGTCTTACTTCTTGCTACTTCTAGACCAAGAAAATATCTTAAATTCCCAATATCTTTAATCTTGAATGTCTGATTCAAGGCTTGTTTGATTCGAGCAATCTCTTCTTTATCATTTCCTGCCAATATTATATCATCCACATATACCAATAATGTTGTAAAAGATCCTTCAGAAGAACTAATGAACAAGGAATGATCATTCATAGATTGAGTATATCCCATAGAAAGCTAAAATGATGACAGTTTGGAAAACCATTCTCTGCTGGCTTGCTTAAGGCCATATAAAGCCTTTTTTAGTTTACAAACTTTTCCTGGTGGAATAGAAGTCAATCCAGGAGGAGCAACCATGTATA
>Ga0123342_1007588_pt1 | contig 14225 bp, 9 predicted proteins | sample Turbeawhitnodule_FD_89960 | JGI IMG/M metagenome (GOLD analysis project Ga0123342, IMG submission 89960) | Root nodule microbial communities of legume samples collected from Mexico - Turtle bean Mexico white nodule | ecosystem: Host-associated > Plants > Roots > Nodule | place: Mexico: Nepantla...
AAAATTATGTAAATAAATTAACTTAAATAAAAAATAATTCTTAATTAATAAAATGTTAAATAATATAATTATACTTTAATTTTAAATTATAATTAACTAAAATATGAAATATGATTAATCATTTTTTTTATATTCAAGAGTAAAATTGTAATCTCACAAACTTTACTATTCAAAATAATTTATAATATTCTTGCAACTATCACATCACTCACAATTTTCAATAAACTTTTCTCACACATCCATTCTAACATACCCTAATCCAAACAACCTCAACTTTCTTCACACTTTCACTCTCACTCAATTTTCCACTCTCCCATACTCTCTAATCCAAACACATCCTAAAAGTCCTTGATATACGTGATGGAAATGTGATAACTAGATAGGTAGAAGGTGGAGAGATATTAATAGTTATTGTTTCTAGGTCAACTGATCTTATAACGGTGCAGGTAAAAGAATTCTGTTCCAATAAGATTCACTTTTAGTGCCCCAAGATGACAGTAGTAATAATGAAACCCTTCAATTTCACAGTCTTAATGGATGACAGCTTTCTTCTTCATTTCATTTTAATTTTATTTCATGAATTCTGCAAATGTAAGCATTTTCTCAAGAAAAAAAAAGCAAATATTCATTGTGAAAAAAAAAAAATTGAAAATCAATACAATAAATGTGAAAAAACACGGAAATCAAAAACAATTTTACATCCGAAACTTTCTTTCCAGAATTAAGAACAAAGTTGTAATTAATTAAATAAATATATATTAATTAGTTGTGATTTACTTCCTTATCTTTTTTATTTTAACACCTTTTACAGTTATTATGGAAAGCCACATAGAAGTTATGGAGGTAGATGGAGAATTCGTCTTCATGATTTTGCACATTCTTCTTATAGTTTTTTTTAAGAACTAAAGCCTAAAAAAAGGAAATGACGAACAAAATTTATTACCATTTTTATTTGAAATAGAACTATAATTTAAATATAAAAATATAATCAAAATTATAAAAAATAATTATTATAAAATAACATAATTAATAATATTATTAATTTCAAATTCAATTCCTCATTTCCATTCCCATTTCTTAATCTAAACAAAACATAAATCATAAATCCTAAACCGTAAATCTTAAATCTAAATCCTAAACCAACAGAAATTATAAATTCTAAACCTAAACACTTAAAAACTTAAACCTAAAATCTCTTTCAAGACTTTGTATATAAATTAAATGTCTTTTCTTCTACTGAAATTTTGGGGAAAAAATGAAGTATGAAGTCTTTATTGCGCAATGTGTTGGAATTATTTACAATATTCACTTTCTAAATTAGTATGAGAGTTATATAGAAATGTTTATTGAACCCGTCCTACCATTCCTATTTTGATCTCATCTATTTCTAGATGTCTAATATTTTGAAATCCTATATAATTTAGAAATATTACTAAATTATAAAAAAGATTTTAAGTCTAATTAAAGTTTAAAAAGAACCAAAAGATATGACAAAATAATAATTACTTTTGAAGGAGAACCAAAGGTTATGGTTTATTCATTAAATGCAAGAATAAAAAAGTTAATGATTATTAAATTTTATAAAAGTATACGTTATTTTTATTTTGAAAGTTATAAATTAAATTTTTTAAGCTTAGACAGTCCGTAAGAGTGCGTTCTATTTAAAATTTTGTTGAATTTATATAGTGTCACTCCATCCACAATTTATTCTCTATCATCTTAATATGTTTAATACTCAGATGTATAATTTTCTATCTTAAAAGTTATAAATTAAATTAAATTTTTTAATCTTAGATGTAAATTTTATGAGATTACGTTAATTTTAAAATTCACTTTCTAATAAAAAAAGTTTTGCTTAATTCACTTTCTAATAAAAAAAGTTTTGCTTAATTCACTTTCTAATAAACTTATTGGAATAAGTTTTTCTAGATCTATACCATAATTATTATGAAACTTGAGATATTCAACACTCAATAAGTTAAAAATATGTTTGAGATTCCACCTAATAAATTATAAATATGATCGAATTGTAAAAGAAATACTTTAAATCTAAAACAGCAAAGTAAAAATAAAACGACATAATAGTTACTTTTGAAAGAGAATTAAATTAATAATTAATAACAACTTTAAATATTTTTCTATATTTAAATATGATATTATTTTGAAAGCTTTGTATAAAAAAACAATATTTTTCTATATTCATTAAATTAACATGATTTTTTCATTGAATGTTGGGATACAAAAATTAATTATTATTAAATTTTATAAAAATATAAATTATTTTCTATTTTGAAAGTTATAAATTAAAATTTTGTAATTTTAGGTATCTAAATTACAATTTTAAAAATAAAAGTAAAATAAATAAAGACACTAAATTGAAAACTAACATATATGTATTAAAAAATGAAAACAACTAAGAGAAATAATATTTTCCTTAAGAATTTGCTGAAATTTTTGTCTATAAATTTCAAAGTCTTGTCTCTTCCTAGTACACTCTTCTTCTTTCTTCCTCTGAACCCGAATTTCGTATTCAGTCATGGATTTCTCGCTACCTCTCTCAGTGCATGGAGGAGAGAAACGAAAAAGCAAAGAATCAAAATTGGTATTCATTCAAATTCCCAGCTACTTCTCTCTTGTGTTAATTAGTACAGTGACTGCATCTTTTCACGATTATTTTTTGTAACAAAATGTGACCCCTTGACTTGCTTCTTGTGCTTATTATACACTGTTATATACAAGCACACACCACATTACTCATTCTCATTTATCAGATGGTAAAGCTAGAACCTTTTGCATTACCCTTTATTCGATTTGCGTCTGCGAGTTCTGGGTTTGAGTTTGTTTTGCTGTTTTCGTCTTCCATGAAAAGGAGATGGATCGTTTTTGTAATAGGGTGTTTTTCTTTTGTTGGATTTTGAATGTAGGTTGAACAAAGAGGCAAAGAAGCTATGGAAGGTGCACTCTCAATGGGTACACACACTCATACCAAGCAGCAGAAGATTACACGTGATGTTCTTCCATTTGCCAGAAGGTGAGTTTAATGTGCACATGTTATGGTAAAAGATTCTAGTGTTTATGAGTGCATGCATTGTTGAATATATTATTATGAGAGTACTATCCCTTTCTCACTGATTCTTAGTTATTTTTTTTTGTTTTTATTTTCTGTAGCTGTCGGCTTGAAGCATTGGACAAAGCTATCCGTGAGAATACAATTGTGTACTTGGAGACTGGTTCCGGCAAACCTTTGATAGCTATCATGCTACTTCGCAGATATGCCCACCACCTTCGAAAGCCTTCTCCTTTCACTGCAGTGTTCGTGGTTCCCCAAGTTGTGTTGGTCTCTCAAGTATGCCACTTTCTATCTTTACTATGCCATTTCCCCAAATTGTATTGTGCTGGTTGATTGAGAAGCCATGTAATGTTCAGTATTTTCACTGTGTTTTTTCTTCGTTATCTTTTAACTTGTTGCTGCTGTTCAATTGTAATTTAGCAAGCTGAAACTGTGAAAAAGCATACCGATTTGAAAGTGGGAGTGTATTGGGGAGATATGGGAGTTCACTTCTGGGATGGAGGGACATGGAAACAAGAAATGGAGAAATACGAGGTGAAGGTTTTTGCATTCTATTAGAACTGAAATATTGTTTGTTATTTCTAGAGATCTGCTTTGCATAATCTTAACCCATCTGTTTGTGTCATGTGTGATATATTCTTATTTTCCCCGTTGGTAAAGTTGACTGAACATTTATTTCAGTAGTTATGATTCATTATCTTAATATTATGATTCGATACAATTAAACTACCTACCCATTATCATTATTATAAGGTGGATTTTAAATGACTTTGAAACTCACGATACATGGATACATGGATGAATTTGACTTATATGCTATCATTGATATAAACCGCATAACTCAAGGATTTGCTATTTATTTGTTTTATACATTTCTTTCACCATTTCCATTGAAAATATTGAAAGTTCATACAAGCTTAAATTGTTAAACGGAAAGGATTTGAAGGAACACTTTTAAACTTATCCTATTTTGTTGTTTTGTTTTAATTTTTCTGAATTAAAGATTTCATAAGCTCATAATTAATATATTTTTTACTAGAACTTCGATTTACTTGTCTAAATTTTTTTCTCAATTAAAAATTTACATGGATACTTTATATTACTATATGATATATTTGAAGTAAAATTTCCAAAAATATTATGTGATTGTCAGTTTTTGAACCTAGTATGCACCCCAGGCCACTTTTGAGGAGATCACTAAGATACTCCATTTTTTTCATTGATTGCCATCTGCCACAAATTCTTTTTGTAGTTCCTTTTGGAATCCATGCTTGCATGTTGTTTAAATTTGACAATCTTGTCTTATTTGTGACCTTTTTTCTGGGTTAAATCTATACTTAAACGTTGTTTTTGCCTTCTATTGTTCAATTGCTAGAATATGACTATTTGTCATTTGTTACTTTTAATATGATGCTTCTGATTTATTTTTTCTGCATGGATAAGTAGAAAATACTATCAGTAATGCTTTTGAATGGGCAGGTGCTTATCATGACTCCTGTAATATTGCTCAATTGTTTGAGGCATAGCTTCCTCGAATTGAATATGATTAAAGTTTTAATAATGGATGAATGCCATCATTCTAGGAGTAGACACCCTTATGCCTGCATCATGACTGTAAGTATTAGCTTTCCTCTCAATTGGGCTGTGTCTTTGAATTTCTTACTATTTTTTATTATAGTAGTATATTTGAGTAGTGACTTCTTCATTAATATGTTGTATTACTAGTATGCTTGAATACAAAGAATTTATTTTAAAAATATAGTATATATTCATTATATAAATTTGATTTGATAAAAATAAAAATTTTAAAAATATTAATAAATAATTTTTGTTAACATGTTGTTACTTATGTGCATTGTGCTAATTCTTTGAATTTCTCTTCCACCATCATCATTCAAAACTGTTTTAGTTTGTGCTTTGGAATTAGTTTGTTACCTTTTTAAGATTGATTTGGTGCAGGAATTTTATCATCCCCAATTACAATATGGTAGTTTTGCCCTCCCCGAATCTTTGGTATCACTGCATCTCCAATTAAGTCGAAAGGTATACAGGCTTAGAAAGGTTTATGGCTCCTTGAATATCTGTTTTTCTTTCTCTAATGTTAATTCACTTTTTCTTTTTTTTTAATCCAGTTGCAAATTTTGAATCATCCTTGTCAGAATATTCAGAAACTAATGACTCTAATGCATTCAAATGTAGTTTTTTCTCACCCTCTATTGTATGTTTTTTCTTGCTTTGTTCTTCTGCTCATTATATTGTTTGAATGGGTCTTGTCCTATATCTTCTTGTCCAACTTGACAAATATTTTGAATCGAAGGTATATACATGTGTAAGTGAACCTGTCATCACTGAGTTCATACCAACATCAACACCAAAATTGAAGTTTTACAATGACAATGGAATTCAATTTGTATTATTTGAAAAAATAGCGTCTGAGCTCAAGATGATAAAAGAGCTGGTATGTACATTTAAAGATATATCAGTTTTTGAAATATACTTTGAAACATTTAAGAAAAATAAAAATCGCATATTTGTTGAGCATGGAAATATCAGTATGCCTCTTACCCAAAGTCTTTTTGTTTTACTCGTGAGAAGTTGTATTTGAATTTATAGATCATCATCCTGTATTTAGTTCCTGTCACAGTTTCATTTATATTTAATGCTACTTTATAATTTTTTATGTCAAGAGGTTATTTAGAATGTTTTTATTGTTTCTCAGCATGAACTCACTCTAAAAAGTTCAGATTTCACTAAATCAGCTATGAGTTTCCCAAAAAAGAATAACAAAGATGTTTTATGCTTTGATATTTAGTCTGGTGCGCATGGTGTTTGGTTGGCTTTGAAGGTTCATGCCTTTCTCCTGCAGAAATTTTCTGACTCCCCTGCCTCTTTAAGGTTTCATAAATGCTATTTTTTTTTACAGGCTGCTGAGTCTTTATCTTCTAGTGAATTTGACTCGTTTTCATGGGGATACTCTGGGGATAGAGTTGTAAGAAAAGGTCTTTTCTGCTTGTGGCTAAAATTGAGGTGGTTGCAACTTCTTTCAGGTCCAAGAAAGAGAGAATGTGCAAGAGAACACATTCTCGAAGTGGCCTATCAATATTACCTCTTCTCCATCTAGGGTTAGTCTAGGATAGAATTTTCATCTTCCAATTTGAATGGATCGAAGTGAACATACCTGAGATTCTGGAATTTTCCAACCCGCAACAAAGGTTAGACGGAAATTAGTTAGACTCTCCGACGAGAACATGTCAGATGGAATGTAAATAGTAGATGCCTCAGTTCTCTTATTGCCTGCATCAAGATTAAGATCAAGCTCCTTCACCTTGTAAGTGGAAAGTGCTTCAGCCGACAACAATGAGTTAAAGTCCTGTCTGAAATTTTCAGTATAATTCTTCGCATCTATCTTAAGATTTGAAATGGGTGCATCTTCGTTTCGTTCTAGAAGCATTCTATTAGCAAACATTGCAAAAATGTGTAAGAGTCTAACACATTTACAATAATTGTCATTAATCGGGAAAGTTAAGTCAATATTAGGAAGTTGCAAGAAAAGGTCCCTCCAGCTTTTGGCTAAAATTGTTGTGGTGACAACTTCTTTCAAGTCCAAGAAAGAAAGAATGAGTAAGAGAACACATTCTATTAGCAAACATTGCAAAAAGGTACAAGAGTCTAGCACATTTACAATAATTGTCATTAGTCAGGAAAGTTAAGTCAATATTGCGAAGTTGGAAGAAAAGGTCTCTCCTGCTTTTGTTTAAGACGGTGTTGGTGACACTTCTTTCGGGTTCAAGAAAGAAAGAATGAGTAAGAGAACACATTCTAGAAGCTTCTTCCAGGTGCAAGAAAGAATGAGTAAGAGCATACATTTTAGAAGCTTCTTTCAGGTCCAAGAAAGAAAGAATGAGTAGAGCACACATTCTAGAAGTGGACTGAGTCTATCAATATTACCATCTAGGGTTGTTTGATTGTACGTATTGATATTTTTTATGTTATTATGATGATTATATTAAATATATTTGATGGATCTGCTACTTTTGCTATAATTGTAGGTGTTTGACTGACATGAGATGCATAATTTTTGTTGAAAGGATCGTTACTGCAATTGTATTTCAAGATTTATTCAATACCTTGCTTCCAAATTACAATATCTGGAAGACTAAATTCTTTGCTGGAAACAATTTTGGATTGAAAAATTGGTCAAGGAGAAAACAAAATGAAATTGTGGAAGAATTTCGAATGGGATTGGTATGTTGTTTTTTTTAAACTGTCCACCGTATTGTAATAATCAAATGAAAAGGTCTTATCAATAAAAAAAATTAAAATGCAGGTCAATATCATTGTTGCAACATCAATTCTTGAAGAGGGTTTAGATGTTCAAAGTTGCAATTTAGTTATTAGATTTGATCCATCTCCCACGCAGTTTCATACAGTCCCGAGGATGTGTTAGAATGAAAAATTCAGACTACATATTAATGTTTAAGAGGTATTTGATTTTACATTACTCCCTAAGCACCTTTATTACTCTGGTTCTTTCTGATAAAAATAACTCTGGTGCTTAGTTAAGTACAAATTACTAAACTGCAAGACACAAAAATATATTGAAAACTTATGTTCTAAACTAAATTTTCTCTAAACCCTAAACCCTAACCATCCTTTATTTTACTCTAAATTACAGTGGGCATTCAGTTATATGTTCTCGAGTTGAGAAATACCTTGCTAGTGCAGGCTGTCTGTATGCTAATTTCTTCTGAACATATTTTTTTGAATTAAAACCATGAAAATAATCTCTACTTGTTTGGGTGTGGTACAAAACTTTAGACTTCTTAGTTGTTATGTCTGTATTGGGTTGCTTTCCTTGTTTCTGAAATCAAATGTTATAATCTTAACATGAATAAAATTTGCATTCGCTTCAGCGGGAACTGTTATTAACAAGAAGTTAGTTACCAATGTCACGAGGCCTAAATATTGTGCAAAAAGGTTGTGGAAATGTTTAGTGTTAGTCTTTAAGCACTAACAATATGCGATCCAATCTAAATCTTTACTTCATGTTTTTCATTTCAGAAGCAAGCAAGGCCTTTGTTGAATTACCTCTTGAACTGTGTATAATCATGTCTCCATTAAAAGATAGTATCATTTATTCCGTCAATCATGCATCGGATTGCTTGGAGCTTTGAACTTAAAAAGGATGCATTTGGATCATTGCACGCAAAATGAAACTCAAATAATGAAGGTATGTACAATTACTCAACAAAAGTTTATGTTTCCATGTGTTTTTTTCTGGGAAAGGCAGTTTTATATGTCCGTTAATTGTCTTTAATAGACAAAAAAGAAAGCAGTGAAAACAAATTATCTTACTGCAAGTTTTCTTGTATACTTTCATATATATATATATATATATATATATATATATATATATATATATATAAGCATTTGTCTCAGTCAATACTCTATAAAGAGTGGGAAGAAATTTGTCAGTGGGAAAGGGTCTCTGTTAGCATCTTTTGGTTGATTTGTATTAGTGTTCTTTCGAAGTTTGGGTTCATACTTACACCAAAAGATATCTGCAATTGGCATTGTAGGTGTTAGAGACAATAACTCAACAGACTATAGTAGATTCTTTTTTAAAATATGCTCTCAGTCAACAGCTTTTTAAAACCTATCAAAGTGATCATGAAGGTCTCCTTAGTTTGAAAAGGGAAAAGATAATTTCTAACGCAGCACTCTGCAAGTTCGGGTGCAGTTCTGGCCTTCCGGTATTCTCTCTCTCCCTCTTTATTTATCTCTGATATAGTTTCAGTTGTGATACTATTTTTTATCCATTCTCAGAAATGAATTTTCATGGTTTTAGAATCCTTCATTATTATCATAAGGATTGCATTATCATCTTGAAACATCAGAACTCTGAATTATTTTTTATTGGCAGGGTTTCATACGAAATGAGCCATTTGATCCTCGTACCTGGCCCATTCCTGGTGATAAATCTGGAAGTTTTAAAATAGAAGAGTTGATTAGCAAGGGGAAAAAGATTTATATTTCTGGACAAAGAAAATCTTATGCTTCTCCAATGTAAAGTATCTTTCAAACATTATTTTGCTTTATTGCCTTCGCTAGGATCATTATTCTTTGGCATATCTTACTTTTAGTTTTGCAGCAGAGTTCTATTTGTGACTTATACGATGATCTAATGTAGTTTCTTATTGTTTGATAGGTGCTTGGAGACATTATAGAATCTCAAGCTGGAGCGATTCTTGTTGATCCAGGAGACACAATAAGGAGGTTGTGTGGCAAAGCATAAGGCCACTTTTGGAACCCCTTGTAACACCAGAAACATTGAAGCTCCATCCCATCAGAGAGTTGAATGAACTTTGCTAGAAAAGAAGTTATAATATTAGACAAGAGATTGTGACCCGTGAAGATGGTGTAACTAATTATATTAATGGAGGTAGAAGCTGATGGAATCATTCACCAGTTTGAGTATCTCGGTCCTGCTCTTAAGAACACAGCCAAGAAGATAGTCTACAAGGAAATTTTGATTTCTTTGAAGGAAGAAAAGTTATAATAGGATAGGCACACAAGTTTTGATTGGTTAACCAATCATTTTAGGAATATCTCATTAGTTTTTGTTTTAATTTGGTCTTGTATCGGTTTTCTTCATTCCAGTTGTACAACGGTTATACATTCTTTATGTACAAAAATAAGATTAGTTTTATTAAATAAACATTTCTAACTGTATTTTAGTTATATGGAATAAATATCTATTTCTTGGTAATACACATTCTAGGTTTTGATATCACTAACACAACAAAGAAAATGGGTCTTTGTTTTGAATAAACTTTGCTTTGTTGAGAACTGGTCCAACTGTTCTGTAAACTCTCTGAAATTTTTTTACTATTAGTCATTATGTTTGTCTTTTTTAAAGAGACGCCATAATTGAAATTTTTTGTCCGCACTAGTAAATTTGGTGGAATGGAAGTTATAATTTTCAGCCAATTCATTTGATTAAATCACAAATGGTAGAAAATTGGTTTGCCAGTTTTTTTAATTTTAAAAAATAATAATTATAATTTACAGGATTACAATTTCTGTTTTGTATATAAAAAACGTAAATATATAATCATATTGTAGTTTAAATTATAAACATTTATAAATTAAATTGTTATAAATTAATATAGTAACATTTTAAAAAAATACATCCCTTATAATGCATTCTAAAAATATCAAGATAATTTAATTTCATTAATTTATTCAATGATACTCTAGTTATTATTGACCAACACGATCTTAATAAAAATAATACTATTTTTTTAATATAAGTGATAAAAAAATCATTTGAAGAATATACATTCTATATCTTGGTTGTGTTATGGTTGTATGAAGACTAAACACCTTCCAAATAAGAGCATTCACTTATAAGGCAGTTTCTTCCTGCACCCCTACATTTTTCTTCCTGCACCCCCACAATGTAATGCAAAGACAATAATATTCCTACTATTTTTAGAAAACCCCAAAATACACATAAAATCCACACTACTCTTTCTTCTTCCGGACAATGCAATTCGGTAATTTTACGGAATAAGAAATCCGCATTTATTTTTTTCATTCTGAATTGGAAAATCCATAAATATTTCGGATTGGAAAATCCATAAATATTCCGGATTGATGAATCCGGTAATCTTCCAGATCCATCAATCCGTAACAAAAATTAGATTTCCAGATTTAGTAATACGAAAATCAACAAGTTGCTTTCGAAACAAGGTGAAGGTTAGTTTTGGGATTTACAAAATTGTGGGGGAGCAGGAAGAAAAACGTAGGGGTGCAGGAAGAAGAAGCCCACTTATAAATGAGAACTTGTTAGAGTTTAGGTTTAACGGACTCTAAAACAACACAATGGATTTTGATTTTTTTAATGAGTTAAAAAATATATATTTTTTTAAAATTATTTATTTTACTATATAAAATGTTTAAATTGGTTTAGATGCTGTTTTTGAGAAAACTTTATATCGGCATAGTCGATAACATATAGATTTTTTTTTTTTTAAAGTAAATATATATATGTATGTTTATGTTAAAATCTTTTTTAATTAATTTATTTTCATAAAAAAAAATTCAATGTCAGCTCGACACTACCTAATATTTGTCTTTTTATGAAATAAATAAAAATATTTATATGAAACGAGTTTATATTACTGTACTTATGTAATTTCTTGTTTATTAGCATTTAAAAACTCCTTTTTAAAATTGTGTTTGAAAATAAATTCTTCAGTCATTTTGCTTTCTTTCATAGTTAAATCATAATTCAATCCCAAATTGTTACTATATTAGTCAGAAGTGTTTGGGACCTCGGTCCAAGTGTTTAGGTTAGTTCAGTTTTTGGGTTAGTATGAGTTCAAAGGGTGGGCCATAATTTCAGCCTAGATGTTGGTAGACAGTTCTAGAAAGAAAATTAAAATATAAAGGAATATTTTGATTGTTTATAAAACATACGCTAATTAAATACCTATAAAAGTCGTTGGAAATAAAGTTGTTAGTACCCGAGAATAAAGGTGCAAGTGAACAAAATGTTTTATTGTTGTTAGCACCTGAGAATAAAGGTGCACGTAAGCAATATGTTGTTTTTCTGTTATGATTATATGCTTTTTGTTGAGATTATGTTCTCCCTGTTGAGAATCTTGCTCTGTGTAGATTGGAGAAAACCGTTGAATGGATATCTATAAAAGGGGCTTGAGACCCGGGGTAAATGTATGTTGTTTATGAATACTTGAGACTTAAACATATTTGATATTTTTGAATGCTCTCACTTACTTGATCGTTAGAGTCTGATCAAAAGGTAGAACCTTCTTTGTCCCAGTGGAGCACCAAGTACCTCGAAGCACTAATTGGAGGCAAATCAGAAGAGGAGCTTGTCCATTCAATCTGTTTGAGGTCAACCGGTGAGAACATTTGGCGCCCACCGTGGGACCCGATAAAACTTGATCCCATCCACATTTGTGACTGAGCCTTCTGACGTGATGAGAAACACAAGGCAAGGCCTACTGGGATTTGAAGGAAGCGATGCCTCCACCTTACAACAACTCATCTAGGCCATGAGGGCCCTCCAAGAGGCGAATGAAGAATATTGAAGAGAGCAAGAGCGAATCCAAGAAGAAGCCAAGGTCGAGCAGGAGTGGCTACGAGCAGAAGCCCGAGAAGCAAGAGAGCCTGTAAGATCGTCTAATAGCATAAATCAAGGCCTCTCAGATAGCTATGGAGGAACATGCACAAACCAATGAGAATTTGTGCAAAACCAATGAGGAGTTGCGAAAGAGCGTGCACCGACATGACCGACGTTCCACCAGGGAACAATCTCTGAACTGGTCATCGAGAGATAATCTCAAGCCATTCTCACAGGAAATTATGGATGAGCATGTGCCACCTCACTATATCACACCTAAAATCGCCTTTTTCACGGGAGTACAATACCCTAAAAATCATCTCACGTCATTCAATGCTCAAATGATCATCTCTGGAGGATCAGATGCCATCCGATGTAAGATGTTCATGGACACTTTTATAGGTACAACCCTACAATAGTTCAGTGGGATCCCGGATGGTCAAATCACCTCTTTCCCTTAGTTCTCCAAGATATTTAGAGAACAATTATTGGTTAACAAGGTCAAACCCCCAAGGTTGTATGACCTTTTTAGCATCAAACAAAGGGAGGGAAAGACACTGAAAGATTATCTAAATAGGTTATGCACGATGATGGTAAGACTTAAAAAACATGATGAAGAGATGATGATCATTGTCTTTGAACAAGGGATGGCAGCAGGATCGTTCAGTGATTCCTTAATCAGGAATTCAACGGAGGCATTTTCTGAGGTATGTGAGCGAGTTGCCGCCCACATCGAGGCGGAAAAGGTCATACTCAGGAAGAATGGTAGCTTGCGCTCAAGGCAATCTATGCCTAAGGAGAGCAACCGAGATCATCCTCTACGGGTCAACGAAGCCTCCACCGAGAAGAGAACGGACTCGAGGTATGTACCATATGTAGCAAAGAAAGATGAGCCTAAGGTGAAGGCCAGGGAAGTGTCAACAACTCGGCGCAAATTCTGAGTATCCTATAAAAAGATCCTGAGGATGCCAAGGGTAGCAAACAAGCTAAAGTTTCCCCAGAAGACGAATCGGAACTTAGGGTCGCGAAGAGATGCCTAGTGCGAGTTCCATAGAGCATTTGAGAACAACGTTGAACGATGCATAACCTTGGGTTACCAACTGGCTAGCCTGGTCAAGGAAGGGTTCTTAAAGGAGTATCTCGAGGTTAACCAGGAAGAACCAAAGGGAGAGGTTGCTATCAAGGACCAAACACATGAGACACCGGTCCACAGAGAGCTGAACACCATCTCGGGAGGAATTTCCGGAGGAGGAAGCTCGACTTCCAAACATAATCTATACGCGCGAGCGGTGATGTCCCTGAATACGAGGATACCTGATCATCCTCTAACGCCCACTCTCAGCTTCACGAGTTCCGACCTGGAAGACGTGGCTCATGAGGATGATCCGGTGGTGATATTTGTCGTCACTGTAGGGCAAAAGGTGCACATAGTCTTGGTTGATTAAGGGAGCTTGGCTGATGTGATGTTCTAGGGAACGTTCACCAACTTGCAGTTATCCCCCGACCAGTTGAGGAAATATGATGAGTGTTTGGTCGGCTTCATGGGAGATCAGGTAGAAGTACGAGGGTACATTGAGTTGAGGACGACCTTCTCCGATGAAAGCACGATCAGGACGATTATCATCATGTACATCGTTGTTAACGCGTCTTCTGCTTACGACTTGCTTTTAGGGCAACCTTCTTTGAACAAGTTGGGTGAGGTGGCCTCGAGAGCCCATATGAAGATGAATTTTTCTTCTCATAAAAGAGAGGTGATTACCATAAAGTCCGATCAGAAGACGACACGAAATGCTACGAGAGTAGTTTAAAGAATTGAAGGGGAACTTACACAATCGCTACCTAGGCAGGAGAGCCAGAATGGATTGCAGAGACAAATGTCATCAATGAGAGATGACCTATACCTGCTGGAGAGGTTCAGGAAAGGAAGATAAAAAGGACTCAAGTCCAAGTTGTTGGGTTTAATAGTGCCAAAGTTCAAGAGGGGGGGGGGGGGGGGGAATTGAC
>Ga0123342_1007589_pt1 | contig 14224 bp, 4 predicted proteins | sample Turbeawhitnodule_FD_89960 | JGI IMG/M metagenome (GOLD analysis project Ga0123342, IMG submission 89960) | Root nodule microbial communities of legume samples collected from Mexico - Turtle bean Mexico white nodule | ecosystem: Host-associated > Plants > Roots > Nodule | place: Mexico: Nepantla...
AATAAAAATAGAAAACCAAGAAAAAATCCTTAGAGAGAAAAAGGAGTGGGAGAAACGTGTTCCTTCCCACAAGGTTATGCAATAAGAAGAAACAATTAAAAACACATTTGAAAATATGATTCTTGTTGAACAACCTTCAAGCCTTTTAAAAGGAACACATGAAATGATTCTTAAAGAGGTTACTAACAAAAGTTTAGAACAAGGGAGGAAAAACTTAGAAAAGAAAATTATGTACTCCTCTCTAAGGAAATCTTGTAAAAAGATGCCAAAAACAATAGAAAAACAAAAGGAATGGCAATTTAATAAAATTGATTTTTATACAACTGCTCGAATTAACACATTTACCTTGTTTGATGATTCTCATAGATGGACATTTGATCCACGAGGACGAGCATAGTTGTCAAAGCAAGAGGCTGCTATTCGAGATCGACCCTATAGATATGAGGATAGATCTTCTCAAGAAGGAGGAGATGATGGACACCATCTAGCCACATACATTCCCCTACCAATGAAGAAAATGACGCATTGGATTTGAGGACAAATCCTTTTCAAGGGGGAGGGGATGAAGAAAGAGGGTCAAGCACCACTACAACTGTACCTTGTCATATTGGGCCAAGCACCACTACATGGCTAGAAAGCTTGAAGAGGATTGGAACACTGCTACTGATGGCAGAGAGACCTATCTCTACATGCTCAAAGATGCCAAGTTTCTAGCGTAAAATAGCCTTTAAATTCTTGTTAAAAGTAGCATAGACTATTTCTTTTGTAATTTTGTTGAATATGCAAATTGGTACCTAAAATGTTAACATAAGTTTAATTAGAGTTTCCTACTCATAATTAAACTTAGGACCGACCCACATTAGCCCAAAGAGGAGCGTACTGTTCTAGATCTAATTGCACATGATAGATTCTAGAACTTACCTTTCATGTGCTGAATTTTAGGCGCCATTCACCTTTGCATCACATTTGAATTTCCCTCTCATTTGTGCCTTGTGTAAACCAACCTCCTAAGCTATTTAAGGAGTGCCATGACTCTTAGTTTTGCAAGATTAATATACTTAGTGAATTGCTGCCAAATTGTGCCAATTTCACTTCTTGCCCAAAAACCTCTTAGGTTAGACTATTGATCTTCACAAATCCCCTTTTTCAAGTAGAGTTGGCCTCACCACTCTCAATCCCTACCTCTCATGCACCTTCAAGGTCACCATCACTCTAAGGAGGACATTGCTTCATCTTCAATCCATAATGCTTCCTCCATTCACCAACAAAATCCAAAATCATGAAGGCACTTCTCCATCTCTATGTCTCAGTCTCGTACTGCTACTACCGTGTGGGTTTCGTGCAAAATTATTTTTAGGGTTAGAAATTTTTGGCATTGGAGTTGGAGATTATTTTTAGGTTGAGTTTAGAAATTTTTAAGCTGGTTGAGGATTTATTTATTTTAATATTATGAAATTGGTACCATGAATTTTTTTTATTAAGTTTTTTATATGAAGTAAACTCTTACAAGTTTACGGAGTTTATGAGTCAAATTTACAAGTTTTCTACAAGTCTGAGTAAACTCTCAAGACTGATAACACTTATAATACTATCACATATTGAGTGTTATGGTTTTTACCTTAACCACCCTGCCATCACAAATAACATGTAAAACATCTTAGCGAGCCATAGATTGGCGAGTCTACCCTAAATTCTTTGTATGTGGTTTTCTTTTTGAGTATCAAGGAAACTTTTCTCAAATTCTTTTGTCCACTAAATAATCATGCTTTGCTTCAGTACACGTGTTTGTGTAATGCTCTTACATCACTTTCTCTTTTCACATAAAACATCAATCAATTGTGCCGAACTGAATGTCATTATGGCGCCTAAAAAGAAAGAATGGTAGGAAAAAAAAGAGCAAAAAATGCATTCAGGAAAACACAAACTAATTGGAAGGCTGCAGAACCTATTCTGAAGTAACTGACAGGGTTTGCTTTCGTCTTCATATACCTAGGCCCACATATAACATTACTTAATTCCATTCGGCGTAACCGATGTATCTTCGAATCTCAGTAAGATGTTTTAAGTTAGTTGACATTTGACAGACTCACTCAATATTTTATTTATACAAGGTAGATAATGATTAAACCTAGGACAGTATTTATCTTGTCACCGGGACCGTTTACCTTCTTAGAGCTCCATAGCTTTTAGTAACCTAGAAACAAGAGAAAGGGCTTAGTTTCAGGAAATCACAACTCCAAATAGGTTAAAAGTCAGAAGGTGCATTGTATTAAAAGAAATTTCCAATATCAACCCCATTTGTATTTTACGTTTGCTGGAACTATATCAGAAATGAACATTTGCCTGGCAACATGGTTCAACGACAAGATAGCAGACCACTAAGTAAAATCAATTCCCTTCCAGTAATTTCAACATGCGTAATTAAATTCATATAGGAAGTGGATAAACTAATTTGACATATAAAAATATCCCCAGAACTTTTTTTTTGTTTTACTAATACCAGTTGCTGAAAATTCACAACCATGCTTTTCTTAAGGGTGACACATCAAAAGTATCCCAAGTAACTTTTTGGTATGTCAGTCATTACCAACCAACACCCATGCATAGTTTAAATACTTCTGCTCTACTTTCTAGAAGAATAAAGAGTATTATTGATTGAATAAATGGAAAATGTTTTTAATGGAAAATGGTAATTTATATTCTCTCAGAAACAAGTCAAGAAATAAATGGAGATACATACCCGAGGTTGTGAGTTATTTAATCTTCTTCTGATGTCGTCATCATCGTCGTCGTCATCATCATCATCATTGTTCATGATCATTCTATGGATTGAAGAGTTATCTGATTTCCTTCCCCGTTTAGAAGACTGTGTAGATCCTCTACCTCTTCCCCTTGAAGCAGCCCTCTTCCGTCCTGGTGGTATCTTGGATTCATTTTCCTGTGCAATATAGAAATGCAGTAGATTCAACTTAGTAATTATTGAGCATGTCAAGGATGCTTAAGTGAAAATTAACAAATTCACAGCATGCATAAAAATGTTAGGTTTTGCTGGTATCAGACTGGTCAGCACTCAATCAAAGAGCCTTATCAATACTTCATAGTTCAAGGTGTTACAAACTAAGGAATGCAACACAGAAGGAATTAGCTTGATCTATACCGAGCTATCATCGATCTCTTCAACATCATTTTTCTCAGCATCATCACTTAAAGTAGAAGCCAAATTATCCTCATTAGCGTCACTTTGGATGGCAGTTGCTGCAGCGACAGATGCAGACCTGCATTAAGTCAATGAAATCAGGAAGAATAACTATCCCTTTTGTCATGGCATCATCAGTAACAAAGTGACTATATAAACCCATCAATGGGGAAACTAATCCTTCATTAAATTATTTTCATGCGTGTTCTAAAAAGTATCTGGTCCACACTGCCCTACATGCAAGCAGCAACAGGGATGCACGGAACAAGTCTCAAGTCAGATATAAGAAACATAGCTTCTACTAAGAAAATAAATAAACCGAGAGTTAGGGTTAGGGCTAATTATCTCTGCTATGGCTGACCATGTACCTATTTTTCTAGTCTCTCTTACAATGAGACCAAATTTCAGCTGCAAAAAATTTGACACAATAACCCTAGGGTGGGTCCATTGGCCAACAATAGGTTACAAAAAAGGGGATATTCTGCACTAAAGACAAGTTTAAGTTGGAAAGTTTTGTAAAATAAATACAAACGAACAAAAGAAAATTATGTAAAGTTTTCTCTCATAATTTCCACCTTTGTTCTGGATTTTACTTTGCTACAGAATTTAGTCATTAAATTCATGTGTGAACTTCTAGAATCAGATGAGTTTCCATGTTTGCAGCCATCAATATATTCAACTCGCATGCAAGCCTATTTCTTGGTGGACTTGGGTAAAACTTTAACAAAGTAGTCTGGACTTGCTCAAACTCATGATTGCATTGGTGTGTTGGTGATTCTACTAGGGGTCCAAATCTATGCTCATTTGGGCAGTTCTGAGGAACAACTGAGATTAAAATGCAGCAGAGGCATATTTTGCAAAACTCATCTCTGTTCAGGACACCCAACTCGCAATTTTGACCTTTGTTGATTGCACCCATCTTGCGATTCTGTCATCTGTGCTGAAGGTTCTCACTATTCTTCCCCGTTCCACTGAAGGCTTCAATCTTCTGTTACAGTCATTTCTTTCTGTGTTGAATCTTGCTCTGTTCAACAATGGCTGGGGAGCAAGTAGGAGCTACATGTTGATATAACATCAAGCTACGAGCTAGGCCTCCTATGCCCTCCTTCTATTCCCAGTTCTCTGTACCAGAGTTTTCTTTTTTAATTTATAAACTGTTTGCTTTATTTTTGGTAACAAGCCGAGCCCTCCATTGTCTGTCCTCTTGGTTTTATGTCTTGATAACGTCGCATTTTGATAAATTGAAAGTTTCAGTTTGACATAATATAATGGTTTATTAACATTTAATTGGGGCGTGTAATACAGGGAATATTTTTCATTTTGAACATATTTGTTGGTTTAGATATTTCAAACCATAATATTAGTTGAATTTCATATCACAGCATGGATATTATATTCTCAACCATAAAGTACTATAAAACTTTGTTACTTTGCTATTGTAATTTGCTATTTTTCTTTATTAGGGAGTTCAAATGCAGAACTGTTTTCGTATTAGAAGTACCATGTTTCATGCATGTTACTTTTAGGCATTTTAAATTATTCTTATATTAGATCAACTTTAACAAATTAATGAGTCTAGCTTAGAGTCGAGTTTATGGAGGCTCCAAGAGTTTGATAGCCTTGTTGCAAAGAACTCAACAAAGCTACTAAATGATTCATTTATCAGCAAGAAAATCCACCTCTGAGAAGAGCGAAACCCTAAAGCTCCATCAAGAGTTGTCTGCTTCATAGTGCTGGAACCTCTGCCTCTTCCCCTGCCCCTTCCTCTGGTTGCAGTTTGAGATGCACCAGTTGACCCTTTCCGACCTCTAGTACTTGGCTTTGAGCTAGATACTGGTATGGCATCTTCATCATCACTGAAGGAAGCTGCAGTACTTCCAGTTCCAGCAGCACTTCTTCCTTGGAAATCCTACATGGAATTAGAGAGAAGTTAAGAACAAAATACCAAAGGTCAGGGATAATAATATTTCCACCACAAAAACAACTTTCCATCCCTATTGCAATAGCAAGTATAATACATAAAAACATGAGTTTACCTTCCATGGTTGAGCACCAGCATTGAGTTGTGTGGATTCCTTGGAGGGTGCAGATCGTCCCTTAACACGTTCCTAGAACAAGAGACATAACCAACTAAGAGTCATTCATGAAACTCAAATGTATGTTCCTTCCATCAAACCATTGTCACGTGTAAAAAATATGAAGGCCCCAACAATGGAAAATACTGAAAACAAATTCCTGATTAATGGAGGTCAGAAGGACATGGGCAACTGTTGTGCCTAGATTATCTCCAACTACTATCATGGTTTTCCCACAAGGCACAACAAATTTAAAACCTAAATCCAATGGAAATTAATTAATAATAAACATCAATGAAGCTTCTAACCTCCAAACATTCTCCAACTTTAATAATTAAATCTTCTTCTTCAAACTTCAACTTATCTGAATCCTTAGCAATTTTATTCTGATCAAGCATGAAAATCATCAATGAGAAGAGTAAAAAATGACAGTAACAAGAAAACACTATATTAAATCTTAATAGGCTATGGAATAAACCATGGACCAGATGTTAGAACATAACAGCATCATAAACGAAGGCATATGAAGGATAATGCAGCACAGAATACTCACTCGTGTTTCTTGAATATTGTACTGTACACAAGAGTAAAATGCCAATTTATCATCCTTGTTCACAAAATTTTGCAAAGCAATATCCAAATCATTGACTGGCAGTATCTCCATTTTCTGCAAAACCATATTAGAGTTCAGATACATCGGAAAAAAACTGAACATTGCTTTCATATTCATGTTTCTTTTCAATGAAAGCTCAAGTCAGTCCACCAGGGTCATCGAGTAAAACTACACAACTAGTAAACAAGCTTAAACAGTGAAAAGTTAGAACTTTCATGAAGTTGCCAATTATGTGAACGAGTATGCAATCCACCAAAATTCTAGAAATATTATGAAGTAAGGGTCTATAAAAGCCATAAATGGAAAGACTGAAAGAGTTGAAAGAAAAGGAACTTTGATATATTCAGTATATTTTTAATACAAGCTCTAATCTCCCTTTTAAAATGTAAACAAAAAGGAAAATAAGGAAACAGTATAAAAAAGATAAATATCAAGATACAAAGAGATATTTTTTCATATCCTAATATCTACAATATTTACAACAGAAAGGAATAAACTAGTCAAATGATTCGATACCAGATTACTTTCAGCAACCAAAGCCTCTATGTTCTGTTGGTTTAATTCTTCTGGACGAAGTCGTTCTGAATCATCAATTTTTCCTACATAAAAAAAGAGAGGGGTAAGGGTAACTAACCTTATTTGCACATTTAAAGTAAACAATAAGATTATCACTGTTTTTCAAATTATGAAACTCGATTTAACCAATAAATAAATGTACGCCAATTGGCCAACTAGTGACCTTTTTATACTGTTTACGTAGATTGTATATGGCCAAAAAACAAAGAAAACACAATTCCTCCAATTACTAAGGTTGATTTTGCCCTTGCTATTGCCTTGTAGAGTGAACTAAAAGGTATGGAATTTGAGTCCTATTTAGGAAGTATGAGATTCTAGTGTGGGGTTCATAAAACCTTGAGCTCTGCAATTACAAGGGCTAGCTTTTAGTGTAATTCTCCCAAGATTCCCATCAATTAGTACCAGAATTTTCCACCATTTTTGAGCAGCAGAAGAGTGGTGAGGACAGTGACATCGCACTGCAATATTCACTTGGTACTACCCAAAAGGCTAGTGCACAGCCAGCCCAGATGGGTGTAGGGGATATTAGGACCAATGGCAAGTATGAGATCTGCGTCCTGGAAGTATGGGATTCTAGTATGAGGTTTATAAGACCTTGAACTATACAACTACAACAGCTAGCTTATGTGGTGTGGTACTGCAAAGGTTCTTATCATTCCTATTTGGGATACAAAAAACAGGTGCTATCATATGCACGCAGTATTTCTACTGCCAGATAATATAGAAACAGAGGCCGGGCTATCTGGCACTTGCTCAAAACAGATTAAAAGAGGCTACCTAATGCATGCTCTGCAGTAACAGCATCAAAGGTGGGTGTGGACAGGACTAAAATAAGTTTTTCAGGAAGATAATAAATAACTAGAAAACCTGAATAAGAAATGTAAGTTACAATGTAAAATAAAAGTATAATTGTGGCTTCCTCATCAGTAAGAGAACTGATAAAAAAATGCCTGTCTTAGATATTGTAATTGGTAAATACTGTTGATATGAAAGGAATTGGTATAAAGAGGTAAATAAAGATAACTCAAATTACCTTCAACCTTGGCCCTTTTTGTAGCCTTTGAGAAAATGAGAATGTCTTGGGGATTTGCAACCTAGTATAAGGATGACTAATCAACAGTAGAAAACAATTCTCGAGCAAAATCAGCATCAGCATACTAATTCAGGAAAGAGACAGGTAGAAATTACCTTCCCAACATATTTCTGCCCAAATCTTTGGGGGTTTATAGTCATAAATCCAGAATAATCTACCTGTAATTTACATTGAAGAAGTTAAGGTCAAGTCAGAAAACATCATGCAATATCCAAGGCAACTAGATTTCAATTATAGCCAATAGAAGTTCAAATAAAAATTCCTAATAAACTCTGGATTTTGATGGCATGGTGAATCTGACTCCATACATGCAGAGTGGTGTTAATTGGTTTAATATCATGAAAATTACTATTTTTTCTAGAAGAAAGGTTTAAGATCAAACCCATAGAGATTATAAAAGCAATTAATTACATAATTATCTTCTTGCTAGATGAAAAGAAAAATAAAAGAGCCACTCAATGTAAATGTGACAATCAAAAGTCATGGTACAGTGTACAAAAATTACCTTGACACGTATTAGTGGAAGCTTGAGTTCTTTTCTATTGACGGCCTGCTTACTAGACTTTTCTATCAGTTTCCCAACCTGAACCATATTCTATTATCAAAACACTATACATATGATCACTGATCTGTGCATAAAAATAATTTGAGCAAAATGAAGTTCCCACAAATTTCAGTGGTCCAGAAACAGATTCTTAAGCAAAGTGTCACAACTGAATAAGAACAAATTACTATAAGAATAACCACTACAAGGAACCAAAGAGGAAGACTTTGGTCAAAAGATAGATACCAAGGTAGGTCTCTCCCACAAGAAGTTTGAAAGCAACCAAAAGGACAGAGCAAAACAAAAATCATCTGATAAAGAAAACCCACATACCACTTTGTCTAGGTGCTCAAGAATAGAACTTTGATCATTGGGATCAATATCCGGCTCATCTTTTAGAATTACCTGCATTACAAAGATTAGAATGATTATTGAAGAACCATGACATGGCTTCAAATGAAAACCACTAAACCAATTCAATTTTGCTTCAAACAGTGAAAAATGTAAATTATGTATATAACTAATAACTAATGAATACAAAAGAAAACAAAATATAAGTATTATACCTCACCTCAGTATACTCAAAAGGTCGCACAGACATCAAAGGTATTTTAGTTGGGCGATATTGATTTCCCTGACAACAACCATTTATTTAAGCACTCAGTAAGACAATGAAAAACAGCAATCACTAATCTTCTACAATGAGAGAGACATTTAGACAACCTTAATTTCTACAAGAAGTACATGCTTTGGCTTTGATTCTCCATCAATGAGAGACGTTGCAACTGATGACCCTGGTTGCGAGATGTGAAATCCCATCCCTGGAACTTCCTGTAGGAAATTAAAATCCATATTATTTTGCAGAGCAGAATATATTCTATCTGGGTTCATTTAAGAGAAGTTTAATCAGAACACCTGCGGGTCAACCAAACATTCGTGCTCATGGCCCCACACAATGAAGTCTAGAAAGCGAGGCAGGAAGTGCTCATTTATTGCATTTTTTGGATTTGTTTTCACCCTACATACCATTATTGAAAACAAGATAAATAATCACATAGATTAAAATCTAAAACTTCAATACTGTACATCATCTAAATTGCAAGCAAGATCATATTTCAAAGTCAGAGTTATTGATGGAGGACCATCCATGAAGACCAAAGCAATGGCTAGAAGAATACAAACAGAAGAGCCTCATCAGAAGACTCTTATTGCATGCATGCACAATATATTCTTCTAGTCTTGAGAACATGTAAATAGTAGAATAGGAAATTTCCTTCTTGACCTTGTATTCTAGGTCAAAGGTAGAACAGGATTAAACCATAACCCTAGGGTTAAGAGGGCACGTACAAGAGACTCTACAAATCCTAACTTGACATGCAAGCTAGGGTTAGTAAAAGACCTAGGCAGCTACTCATACCCTAACCCTAATGTGATATGCAAGCTAGGGTTTAGGTAGTTTGTTGAACACGCCAATGCTCCTCACTTTCCATATAAACAGGCTTCCATGCATGTATACTGGAGACTTGATTGAAGTAAAGAAACTCTGCCTATTTGAGTCTAAACTCTCTCAGAGTCTCACTCTCACTCTTGCTAGGGTTCAAGCCTTAGTCTAGGGTTCTTAGAAGAAGAAACTCTTCTTCACACTAGCTTCAACGTGAAGCTAACCTTGGCGTGCACCATGCATCTCCTTCATTCAACATATAAATCATTCCGCTCCCACTCCTTTTCCATTTCAACCGGTGCAACTCAATCACACATGGAGCAAACTCCATCAGTTATATTTCAGGATAATCAACCTATTCTGATTAGTGATATTAAATGCAGCCTACTAAAACAGACAGACGAAAGGAAGACAACCTGTTCTGATGAAGCACCAGAATATTGAACCAATCAGACACTTGACATCCTTCCTGAGATTCAGGTCGCATCCATTGCACAGCATGTGGTGTCTGAAAGAAATATTTAAATAAGTAACATACTACCTCCGGATAGGAGTGCACTTAAATAGATGAATCGCTTCAAAGCAAATTTTAGCAGTAGGATACTTGAAACATCCTATTAAGCCTTTCATCTCTAATGTTTCCCAGACCATACAGAGCTACAGCTGTTGAACCCTGCAATTCATAAAAATACAGCTTCAGGACAAACGAGAATTTTAATCATGCCAGTTTTCTCTTCTTTTATTTCCCCATTAGTTTGTCTGCATTGGCGTATTTTGTACTCAAAACAGCTTATAATTAAAATCTTACCGAGTGATTTTGAGGGGGAAGAAAAAAGCTTCCCTGAAAATTAAGCAAAACCAGACATGCACCTAAAGAAAAAATGAGGGTTTCACTAAATCTACTTTATCCTGGTAGTAAGAGTATTCAATCACAAACCTTCCTGATAAGAATAGGGTGCAGAGTGATCTGACCAACACCAGAACCCCCAAGAACTGTTTTCCCAAAGTAGTTGACTAGATTACATGCTGAGAGAATATCAACGACGGAAAGGTTGTCCTGCAACAATGATTCAATAAAGTGAACATATTTGTTGTAGTTAGGAATAGAAGTAAACACAACATAATTTAGATAGACAAAATATTAATGTGGTCAAATATACCTAGCTAAATTAAAAGGAGGTGAGGGGGGTCAGTTTCCTTCAAATTTGATTAGGCCTAACTCAACTCCAAAAGCTAGTTCATGAGGTAAGAATTGCCCAAACCTTTCTAAGTTCTACATTGGTCTTTTTTATAGTTGAAGTTGGATCTCAACACCCACACCTTCATGATGAATATTAGAAATCTGGAATGTGGAGATTGTAGGACTGGCTTTTTAAGATATCGCAGAGGGCAAGTAGCAGGGCTAAATAAATTGCATTGGGAGAGCTGTGGCCAGATAGATTTTTGGATAGTTAAGGGTGACCTAAAATCAATTTTACAATAGGCTCTAATTCAACTCCAAAAACTAGCTCACAAAGAGAATGATAAATGTCCAAGCCTTTACAAGCTCTACTTTGGCCATATGCATATTCTTAAAAAATGTTTTTGATGTTGTGTAATAACACATTTATCAATCTTATTCTGAATTTATCTTGCAACAATGTTAAGTGCAAGAGCAACAACTCTAATCCTTATAAAAAAAAAAAAGACAAAGCAGTTATCACTAGCAACATATTGTCATCCAATGCCCTCTTGAAGCAAAAAATAAAATTAATGGCGATATAAATAAACACTAGTCCAGATACTAGCACTTATGACTTGGAACTATAACAAGCAAAAAGTACACTAGTATTTCCCAAGTCCACACGGACAATAATTAACCTCTTTTGTGATTCTACCACCCACCCAACTCCTAAGGAAACAATAAACCAAGTCAAGATCATTGAACAGTCAAGACGAGAAAACCAACAGTGATAACGCCAATCCCCTTCCTAATCCTAGCCACTCGAAGTTCATTTCCAGCCGAAACTCTAAATAACGACTTAAGAATCAAACCAATGTTGCAAGTAAAACCAAAACTCGTTTCAATTTTTAACTACCAAATTACAGCATAAACATCTTGAACATTCATTCCCAATAAACACGGAGTAATTCCTGAAATATAACATCTCCTTATGGTCTTCCTTCTTAATCGAACAAATTGTAAATGCAGCAATGAACAAACAAAACAAGTCCAAAATCATACCACGCCAGCAGGATCATCATGATTTCCGTGAATGGTAAAAACCGGCAAACCAACATTGAAGTGAGGATCCTCATAGTTCACGTGACCAAACCTGCGGAACAAGCAACAATAACTCACTCGATCCCTAATAAACTTCACATACATTTAAGAACGGCACACAGGAGTTAGCGAGAGAGACTCACGCGTTCTGGAAGTTGAGCGTCTGGTCGCTGACGACTTGGAAGGGGACGGGGCGGTCGTTGAGGCAGTAGCGGCGGAGAATCTCGATGGCCTTTACTAGCGTTGACCGCGACGGCTTGTTCTCGTGGAAGAGGTCGCCGCCAAGGAGAACGAAGTCCACGCGCTGGCGCTCGGCGATGGCGCAAATCTCTTCAAAGGCGTGGAAGGAGTCGTGGCGGCGCACCTCATCCTTCTCCATATACCCGAGGTGGCAGTCAGTAGCCACCAGAATGCGAAGCATGTTCGCGGCGTCGCCGCCCTCCATCATCGGTGAGGCCGTTTTGCTCGAGGGAATATGAATTGCACTGAGTATCTGTGTGAAGAAATTTGGGTGAAGGGAACCCAACGTCGTCGTTCCGAATGGGCGGGACCTTTGTTTTTTCCTTCTCGCTATTTTCTTTTCCTGTTTTGATAAATTTTGACAAAATCAGAAAATAATTAGATAAATTACATCTTTTTCCTTGGCAATTTACGATTTTCATAAAAAAAAATAAATATTTATTTAATAGTTTTCAAACAAATATCTAAAAGTTTAATTATTTATTTAAACCATCAATGTATTACTATTTTAACCTCTGAATATTGTTAATGTTATTATTTAAATTGCACACTGTTATAATTTTGAACAAACATAATTGAAATTGTTATATAATATTACAATTAAAATAAATTATTCCTTTCAATATTTAGTGCTTGTATGAAATTTATTGCAATACATGCGTTTTACTAAAAAAAACACGTTAAAATATGAAAGGAAGACAAAAGCTAGAACATTTGGAAACATAATAAAGATAAAGAATCACGCATGAAATAAAAAAACTATAATTGTTATTTGTTAACATTGATATAGAAAATGTGAAAAATCATATTTGAAATGTTAAATAAAACATGTTATAAAAGACATTAAGAAAATGTGTACCTGGTGTATATGATAGCCAAACATACACATGTATTATATATATATATATATAAGATAGAAATACTAAAAAATTTACAATATGTTTTAGAAGAGAATAAAAAACATGAAAGTTACTTTTGTAGAATTTATCAGAATATACTTTTATTCAAATTGGTATGATGTGAGAAATTTTGTTTAATCTCTTAAAAATAAAATAACTTTCTTCATTAATATAAAATATTTTTTCATATAATTTGTTTCACTCATCCAAACAAATAGAGAAGATATATTATCTTTATTTTCTTCTTAGTTTACTTATTCAAACAACACATCTTTTCCATTATTTTATTTTCTATACTTTCTTCTTCTTCTTTTCTGTTCCCATCTCACTCATAATACAGAAAAAGAACACAGACATATTAAGTTGACAAGAACATACTTTGAACATAAAAAATAAAATCTAAATAATAATAATAATAATATATAATAAAAAAAATTAAAATAAACTTTATCTTTAAATCAAAATACTGTTTTTTCTTTCTTTAAAATATCTCATTTGCCCGTTTATTTCCTTATTTGTTTTGTTTGAATACGTTTTTTATAAAGACTTATAAAAGATAGAGAAAAGCTAATTTATCTCATATTATATAAGAAAATTGATAAAAAATTATCTCATATTAAATTTTTTAAAATTTAATTTAATTAATACATATAAATTTCAATTTATAACAAAAACCTCTTATAAATGTAGTGTTCTAAATTGGACGCAGAGCATAGCTACATTTATAAGAGGCTTTTGTAGGTAAAAAAAAATGTATCTAAAAGCCTCTTATTTCATAATTATAAATGTAGGACCAAATAAATAATTATGAAATACAATATTATGGCCTGAACTTGTTGTGAAGGCAGGCCTCACAGTGCGGTTTAAAATACAAAAAATTCAGTATGATGCTTTTTCTTCCTGCATTCGAAATTAAGTGATTTTAACCTTATTCATTCGAAAAATTTTCATAAAAGTTTTTTTAAATTTTCATGATTTCCAAAACAAAATTTACATAATAAAATTTTTGGAACAAGATTTCGAATTTTGTTCCGGCCGGTTGACCTGGGACGTCTTTGTGCGACCTCAGCCGTCAGCTAGGGACTCCTTCCCACTGGTTACCTATGGATTCCTGCAAAGAAGGACAAAAGGGCGCCCTAGCGGCCGTTTGCACTCCGACGTTCAAGTCAGCTAGCAAGAAACACCAAAACTCTACACCTCCGTATCAGAGCACCGTGACTGGCACTCTGAAGGTGGTCTAATGAAACTGTGTATTGTGTATCTTTTCTCCCTCTGGCAAACAAC
>Ga0123342_1007590_pt1 | contig 14223 bp, 15 predicted proteins | sample Turbeawhitnodule_FD_89960 | JGI IMG/M metagenome (GOLD analysis project Ga0123342, IMG submission 89960) | Root nodule microbial communities of legume samples collected from Mexico - Turtle bean Mexico white nodule | ecosystem: Host-associated > Plants > Roots > Nodule | place: Mexico: Nepantla...
AGTATAAAAACTTGTGTGCTTTTTCTTCTCATCCCTGCACTCATTTCTGGTTTTACTTAATTCTGTCAAGAACTAAATCTGTTCTTTTGAAATTGAATCTGTTAATTCTGGGTTTAAGTAAAAGCTGTTCTTCCTGATTTGTTAAATCTCTCTAATCACAAACAAGGCAGTTGTATATGATGTTGTAAGTGATCTGTGAACAAACAATCTATTCATTAAAATCCGAGAAAGAGTCAGTCTCCTTAAAACCTTGTGTTGAGTGAATTTGTTTGATTTCTAAACATAGCTGTATCCTTCATACTCATAATATCTAGCTAATTTATTTCTGTTATAACCCTCTGTTGATCACAATTTTAATTTGAACAAATTCAAATTGTGCTAGACTGCTCTGAAGAGTCAATCTGTTTCATGTAAAAACAATCTGTTCTTTTTGCCTCTAATATTCTGAAAATTGTGTGTTCTTGCGAAAATTTTGTAAGCTCAATTCACCCCTCCCCTCTTGAACTTAGACACTAATAGACCCAACACATTCAACATATGAATACATGAGTTAGGCCTCCCTATTTATAGATTTAGGAGACTTGGAAAAGAAGAAAAGAGGGTAGAATGGGATAAGGGAAAAAAGTGGGCAGCCATAGGGTTTGACTAAGTCAATCCCGTATTCTAGGCTTATCCTTCTAGAAACTAGGTCAAAATGCCTCCAAATGGACTAGGAACAAGCCAATTTTATTCTACCTTATTTCTACCATTTGGACCCCTCATTTGAGCCCAATTTATTTACAACATTTTCTAAATATTTAAGAAGGCTAATAGGAAGAACTTCAAGTGCTCTGGACCTTGTCCATTTCTCCTATTGATGAGGTCTTCCTTTACTTGTTGAGATGACCCTTCATAGTTGGCATTCTTGGTCATCTTCTTTTGGACTTGTTTTTGGAGTCTTTATGGGTTTACCTCACTCAGTTTGATCCCAATGACTTCATGTGGGTCCTTTTAGTTAATGGATCCTCCAACCAAGAGGGAAGTGGAACTGGGGTCATTTTAGAGGGACTAAACGGGCTGTTAATCAAGCAGACCTTGAGGTTCACGTTTAAGGCGAGCAACAATAAAGCTGAGTTTGAGGCCTTGATAGCAGGAATGTTGCCAGCCAAGGAATTGAGAGGTCAGAGTTTGTTGGTGAAGATTGACTTGTAGCTTGTCACTGGGCAAGTCACGGGTGAGTATTAGGCCAATGATCCGAGCTAGCCTCATATCTCAGGTACGTAACGATCTTGAAAGCAGCCTTTTCTACATTCACGTTCCCAGAGAGCAAAACTCTTGAGCAGACCTGCTGTCTAAATTGGCTAGTTCTGGGAAGGGAGGTCAGTAATCTAGGAGACATCAAAGTCGCCCAGGACAGTTGAAGGAGGACTAACCGAAGTCGGCAACGTGGAGATCTTAGGGACAACTTAGGAAATGGGATAAGGCATCGGTTGATGACTCGGGAAACCATGAAAGTCCCAAGAATAACAACTTACGGGTTATTGGGGGATGAATTTCTTGAGGTTTTGCAGGTCGACACCAGAGAGACTTGGATAACACCTTACAAGTGTTACCTTGCTGATGGGTTATTTCCTGTCGAGTCTATGGAGGCCAAGATGGTTAAGAGGAATGCAGGGCGGTACACCCTGATAGATGAAAATCTTTTCTGTTACGGTTATACCCACCTAATCCTCACATGTGTAAGTGGACATTAGTGATCCGCATAATGGTCGAGCTCCATGAGGGCATTTGCGGTAGTCACATAGGAGGACAAACTCTCTCGTTGAAGGCCATCTGAGCTGGGTATTATTGGCCGACCATGAAGGAGGATTGAGTGAAATATGCACAACGTTGCGAGCAATTTCGGAAGCACACTGATTCGCACCACGCGTTAGCCGAGGAGTTGTGGTCCATTTATAGCCCATGACCCTTCCATACATGGGGAATAGACATTTTAGGTCCTTTCCCTTTGGCGATACGTCAGATGAAATATCTTATTGTGGCCATTGAATACTTCACCAAGTGGGTTGAAGCTGAGCCAGTGACACATATAACTGCTCACAAGGTACAACACTTTGTGTGGAAGAACATTGTGTGTCTTTTTGGGATTCCGAGGCACCTAGTGTTCGACAATGGAACCCAATTTGCTAGTCAACAATTGGGTAAGCTATGCTCGGAGCTCGGGATAAAGCAGATATACGTCTCGGTAGAACACCCCCAGACGAATGGTCAGGTTGAATCAACTAACAGATTCCTACTGAGAGGGTTGAAAAGGAGGCTAGAAAAGGCAAAGGGAACTTGGTCATAAGAAGTTCCCAGAATTCTGTGGGCCTATCACACCACCCTTCAGTCAACAACTAAAGAAACACCCTTCAGTTTGGTATATGGATATGATGCCATGATACCAGCAGAAATACAAGAGAACTCTCCTTGGTTCCAAAGCTTCATTGTTGAGGAATCTAACAAAGGAAGGAAGGTGAACCTAGACTTGTTAAACAAGGTGCATGAACATGCCCGTATTAACTCAGAGGCTTTAATGAGAAAGGTGGAGCTGAGGCAAAAGACCAAGACGAGACCTCGGCAATTCAAGGTTGCCGACTTGGTGATGGGAAAGGCTCATCCCTACTAGTTAGAAAACAAGTTATCTCCAAAGTGGATTGGTCTATTTCGCATAGTTGAGGTGCTCGGGAATGGAGCGTATAGGCTGGAAACCCTAGAGGGGGAGCCATTCCTCGAACGTGGATCGTGGCAAACTACAAGTTTTACTTCAGTTAAGATATTTTGTTTTAATGCTTTCTTTTTTAACAATGTGATGATTAAGGTGATGCTTTTTTTTCCCTTAAAGGGGTTTTCTAATGAGGTCATCCAGTGATAAATTTGTTCTTGAAAGATGGTGCATTAGTTCTGTTGATTTATTTGAGTTAGCACCTGATATGTCGCCCTAACTCGGTGTCAGTACAACTATCTGAGCATAAGCGCCCTATGAGACTAGTTTGTCTAGTGATTCCCTTGATCTAAGTCTCAAGTAAGACAACCTAGCTCGGTGTTAGTACGACTACCTGAGTATAGGCGCCCTGCACGTAAATTGGTTATCTAGTGTCAAGTAAGACGACTTAGCTTGATGTCAGTACAACTACCTGAGTATAAGCGCCATGCGTGTAAATTGGTTATCTAGTGTCAGGTAAGATGACCTAGCTCAATGTCAGTACGACTACCCGAGTACGGGTGCCTGCACGTAAATTGGTTATCTAGTGTCAGGTAAGACAACTTAGCTCAGTGTTAGTACAAATACCCGAGTATCGACGCCATGTGCGTAAAATTGATGTAAAGGAAGTATTTGGCAAGGTAAGAGACCCTAACTCGGTGTAAGAATGACTACCCGAGTACAAGCGCTCTGCAAACTAATTTGTTATGGCTAAATCGTTTGATTCGATGTAAGGTAAGGCGACCTAACTCGGCGTAAGAGCGACTACCCAAGTATAGGCGTTTTGTGATTTGGTTTGTTATGAGTAGAGTCATTCACACCTGGTAAGACGTCTTAGCTCGAAGTAAGTCAAGTCGTCTGCGTGCAGACGCCCTGTAGTGGTGAGTTTGTTAGATTTGGTACATGGTAAGTCGGGTTAACTCGGTGTGTGAACGATCACCTGAGTTTAGGCGCTCTGTGAAATGATTAAATGATACGTAGTTGAATCCTTCGATTATATATGTGAATAAGGCGGCTGAGCTTAGAGCAAGTATGATTATCCGAGCAGGCGCTCTGCGCAACAATGCTAATAAAAGTCATGATAGGCAGCCTTTGGCCCAGTTTGTGAAGCAAAGTTGTGCAAGTCCAGATTGAGTATATGCCCATTTTAGTTATGGGTTTGTGGTTCATCGAAAGATTAGTTCTCTGTTAAGTGGAAATTCTATGATTTTTCATACTTAGCCTCGCCTAAGTTAGATTTTCGTTATCTTATTACTTCATGTCCAGGATGTAGAGATGAATTAGTATGAGTAATGAGGTATTCATATGTGTAATTATAATAGTTGTGTAAAGGCATTTACAATAAGGCAAGAAAGTTATTATTTTGATACTCAAAGCTAGCAAAAGCTCACTATATGGTGTGGGTTAAGATAAAAGTTAAGGAGTAAGGCATGCATTAGCAAAGATCCCCAAAATCACTATGCATAAGAAAGTACGAAAGTGTTGATATATATAAAGTGTTCAAACTATTAAAGTGTTAAGAGAATTTAATATATTACAGATCATAAAATGTTTAAGTTAATCATCTGCCATCAACATTTCATTAAAATTAAGCTATGTTAAAAAAAATATTGAATAAAGTAAAAATAATTATAATTATTTATATTTGAAAATAAAAAAAGTATGATTTCTTATAAATATAAACGGAGGAAGTACTGATATTCTCCTCTACGTACGAATGATTGGATTTAATGCATTTAACGTAAAAGCGTTGTTGTGTAAAGTGGTTATTGAATGGCACGAAAAAGAAAGAGCGAGTAAAAAGAAAATAAAGCTATATATACTTTCTCCAAAATAGTGGCGAGAATATGATTGAAAGTGATATTAATAGCAAGATTGGAAAATAAAGTTAAACTTTATCCGGATCTTTTGATGTAGATATAATTAACTATAACTAAATCTACAATCACCAAACTAAAAAAAAAAAGGAAAGAGAAAAGAAAAGTTAACATATGCTAAAAAGAGGACATCAATAGCAAAATAATACAGAGGAAAAGGTAAAAGAAAAAAAAATAATCCTTCTTCAATCAGATTTACCATAAATTTTAAATATTATATTTCAATTAGAGATAATAATACATGAATAAATGGAAACCTTATTTTATAAACTAATTTTATAAAATTAAATTAAATTTAAAACTCATTTACTCTTTCATGCACATTTCTATACTTGAATATTTCATACATTATGAAAATTTTATATTTATAGTAACTTTGTTTTATTTTATACTTCTAATAACTTTGTTTTCAAATTTTATAGAACTTTAAAATATTAGCACATTTCTAGTAACCTTTTTTTATTATTTTATATTTCTAATAACCTTCTTTTCAAATTTTATTGAACTATAAAATATTAGCACGAGGAGGCATAACAAAACAATAAGAAAGGAGAGTAATTACCTACACATATATTATCCTGTCCTTTTCTTATGAATTTTTAGCAACACCGAGTTCATAAATAAAAGAATTTTTTAAGTTGAAGTATTGAATCCCAAAGATTAGAATTATACTTAAATTATTTATTTATTAATTATAGTTTGTTTTTTTACATTAAACCCCTACAAGAAATTATTCATTTACATACTAATTATTACATACGAATTCATATCCATATGTAAATTGAGTGTTATATATAAATATTTACATACAGATTTAATTCAGTATGTAAATACATATTACAAATGGATTTTTTTCCTATGTAAACCAAAACTAATTACATACAAACATAATGTGTATGTAATTTTGGTACCATGAATCGGGAATAATCACATACAGATCATATGTATCTACAACATTACATTTTTAATTATAAAAAGTAGAAATCATTACATACGGATTTTATCAGTATATCAAGTATTACATAATTAATTAAAAAAAGATAAATAATTACATACAAATTTTATCCGTTTATAAGGTTTTATATATTTAATTTAAAAAATTGAAATATTTACATACAGATTATGTTCGTATATAATTTGTTACATACGGATTTTAGAAAGGCGAAAATAGTTACATACGGATTATATCTGTATATACAATTGTTCCTGCCGGTTGACTCAATCACCTTCGTGCGTAACTACGAGCTGCATTTCAAGGACTCCTTTGTTTTCGTTCCAATCTTCACCCTTCGCCGCCGTGAATACCTGAAACAGAGAGACAAATGGGCGCCCTCGCAGCCGTTTGCACTCCGACGATCAAGTCAGTTGTGGTAGAAAACATTGTTGCACCTACGTCACAAAACACCACTAAAACTGTGTAAAGTGTGAAAAACGTACCTTAGTCTGTTAGTAGCGAGACCTTATATACCTTTCATGTGCTTCTGCCATGTGTCTTCCTCTAACATTGAGCCTATCTGTGGGTGCAGCCTTACGACACTGTGGCCCAAACTTAGGGGAATACCAGCGTGTAAGGTTCCCCTCTTGGAATGCATCTTGCGCGGGGGGTGACTGCTTGGGTGCCAACTCATACGCCCAAGCTCTTAGTCACTCGCCCTGTGAGTGTTTTCGCCTTCCTCACGTACCATGCATGCAGATCACCCTCTGGGACGTGGCCCTCCCATGGGTCGTATCTGTCCCAGTGGGTCTCTAACGGTGGCGTGTGTTGTCGCGTCCCCACGCCTTATGCACAAATCCCTCATGAGTTGGGTCTCTCCTTGCTGGAACTGGGGGTGTGGCTTGGAAACCACCTTTCTCGTCTATTATCACTGTTTGGGGTACCGAGGCTCGAGGCCTCCACGCCCCTACCGTGCCGCCTCCTACTGTGTCGCCTCCTACCGTGCCGCCCCCTCCACGGTCGTTCCTACCCGTGGGTATCGGGGGTGACACTGCTCAGGCACAGGCACATTCTTGGTCCAAACCCAGCCAACGCCCAAGACTGGTCAACTCCCTTGTTCACCTTATTGCGCCCTTGACAGGTCCCACCATGTGTTGACTTTAGTCAACGCCCGAGGACGGGTCGGTACAACAACATTACATTTTTAATTAAAAAAAGCAGAAATTGTTACATACGGATTTTATCCGTATATAAAGTATTACATATTTAATTAAAAAAAGAGAAATAGTTACATAAGGGTTATATTTGCATGTAAAGTTTTACATACAAAATTAAAAGAAATAAAGTTTTTTTTTTTAAAGTATGTCATGTTTTGTTAAACATGAACTCTGCTCTTTGAAATTCACAAACCCCTACTCTCTCAAATTCACCAAATCCACTATGAAATTGAAACGCAAATTGAAAGCCAGAAATTGAAACTCCATTCACAAAGCTAGTTCTGTGGGGTATAATTATTCAAATTAGTTACTCACACACTAGAGAACTCCACAACTCGTGCTCGTGCTCCTGCTCTCCAAGTCGTGCTCCTGCTCTCCAAGTCGTGCTCCTCTCTCAAAATCCCTAACCTTGTTCCCCAAAATCCCCTTTTAAATCCCTTATCGTTGTTGTGAGGTTGGGAACTTGATAAGTAATTTGTTAAATGACAGTTTTGAGTTAGTGAACACTATAAGAATAATATTGATTAGCTACCATAAATATGAGTGAGCCATAATATGGACACTAATAGTGTAGGCTAAGTGGATACTAATATTACAAAAAAAAAATATGTAAAAAATTTAATGTTGGCTAAAGAGACATTAAACCCACACTAAAACTGAGTATATCCCGATTTTTCTATGGAGGCACGCAATATGTGATTAGGTTTATGCTCTCATGGTTTTAATCCATATGTGCAAGCATCAAATGCACCCTATTCATGTTGGCCAATAATTGTGACATCGTATAATCTTCCTCCCAAAATCTGCATATCTAAACCTTATATGTTTTTGAGTTGTCTCAGACCAGGCCCATTCAATCCAAAGGCTGGTATTGATGTATTTTTACAGTCCTTGATAGACGACTTGAAGAAATTGTGGAGTGGTGTCCCAACATACGATATTTCAATGAAAGAAAACTTCAAGATGAGGGCAGTGTTAATGTGGATTAGTAATGATTTTCTTGCTTACGATATGTTGTATGCCTGGGGAACTCATGGTAAATTAGCATGCCCACATTGCATGGAGCATTCAAAGGAATTTAGATTACATCATGGGGGGGGGAGGGGAATTCTTTGTTTGACTTGCATTGTAGATTTTTACCGAATGATCATACATTTAGGAGGAACATGAATGAGTTCAAGAAGGGGGAAGTTGACATGGATCCTCCACCACCTAAGTTCACACCTAGAAAAGTTTGGAATAGAGTCAAGACTTATCCTAAAGTAACTAAAGGTGGTGTGAAAAGAATACATGGTTATGGGGAGTGGCATAACTGGAGAAAATGAAGCATCTTTTAGGATCTTCCATACTGGAAAGACAATATATTAAGACATAATCTTGATGTTATGTATATTGGAAAAAGAAATCTTCGATAACATCTTTAACATTTTCATGAATGTAAAGGTTAGACAAAGGACAATGAGAAAGCACGAATGGACTTAAGTTTGTATTGTAGGCAAGGAGACTTGGAACTAAAGTCCCATCCTAATGGAAAGATGTTCAGGCCAAAAGAAAATTACACACTTGCAGAGGAAATTAAACATGTGTGTCAATGGTTAAAAGATCTTAGGATGCTTGATGGATATTCTTCGAACTTGGCTAGATGTGCTGATGTGAACAAGGGAAGGGTGCTTAGCATGAAAGCCATGATTGTCATGTATTCAGCGAATGCCTACTTCTCATAGCATTTAGTTCGTTACCAACTCATGTTCTAAATCCCATGATCGAGGTAAGTCATGTTTTCAAAGATTTGTGTTCTTCGACACTAAAAGAGGATGAGCTTACTAGGATGGAACAAAACATTCCAATAATTCTTTGTAAGTTGGAAAGAATATTTCCCCGACATTTTTTTATTCTATGGAACATCTCCCTGTCCATCTAGCATATGAAGCCAGACTTGGTGGACCTGTTCATTATAGGTAGATGTACCCAATTGAAAGATAATAATAAGAGTTATTAGTCTTTATTTAATGTGAAGTATAATTATCAATCATAACATAGTTCTTTGATTTTAGATTCATGGGATATGTTAAACGATCAGTGAAGAATAAGGCTAGGGTAGAAGGATCTATTTGCACATCTTATTTGCATCGTGAGACAACTCATTTTTGTTCACACTATTCCAACAACTTCATGTTAAGACCACAACATAGTAGACATGAAGTGGACATTGAAAGTGAAAGGATTCCATCAATCTTATCTGTCTTTGACCAACCTGGATGTCATTGTGGGAGGGAAATCACTCGTTGGTTGACTGATGAAGAATTGAACTCAGCTCATGTTAATGTTTTGATCAACTGTAATGAATTTAAACCATACCTTGAGTATAATAGGCTAATTTAGGATTTATTCATAGAGAATCATTTCATTGGTATAATCGGCTTCAATATAGTTTGTTCTTAGAATTCCTTATGAATAGGTATAGTTTACCTATGTATTGTTTTTGTTAACATATGAGTTTTGGTCTAGTCCCCCCATGTTCTTTTTTTTTTCTTTCTTTTTTTCTTTATTAAATAATACTTTTTTCATGTGATGGTAAATGATTGTTGTTACTTGAGGTGTCAGCCTAGCTGAGATGTCAAGTTGTGTAATGATGCCTAACATGAAAACTTTTATATATAAAAAAACATAGCTTTAGTAAGCCTCATGCAAGATATTCTTATAAAACATTGTTGTTCATTCATTAAGTTATCGCTAACCTAATGCATTGACACCTATATATTGTCAACTCTTACATTCTAATGAAATTTATAAATAACATGTTTAGGCTCGTATACATGCAAATTTCCCTTTGTGGTTTAGGGCACAAGTATGTATATACAAATTCTATAATTTACTTTTTATTGACTTTTTGAACCATTTCATAAAAAATTAATGAGATTGATATATTTATAGGTTTATAAAGACCTTTTAAGTGTGAAAAACCAACACCTAAGAGATTTATCACTTGGTCCTTTAAGGTGTATAAAAGAATGACACACATTCTTTGTGAATGAGTACAAATTCCACGCTCATGTATGGACCGAGGGAAAGAAAAAAATAAATAGTGGGGTCCATGTAAAGGGCCTTACAGAAGGAGGTAAGGATGATTTCAATGGTGTGATTGAATACATGTATGAGGTGGAGTACAATTCTTTGACCTTGGATAAGAAAGTTGTATTATTTTACTGTGATTGGTTTGATCCATCAACAAGAGGTACACAAGTGGATTCCAAATATGATATTGTGGATATTTGAATGGATAGAAGATATGTTCCATTTGATCCTTTTATCATTGCACATAATGTTCAACAAGTATATTATGTACCATATCCAACATCACACAGAGACAAACGTGGCTAGTGTGTTGGAATCAAAACGAAGCCTATAGGTCGTATAGATTCTGATGATGTAGAAGTTGAAGTGCCATATCAAGTTTATGAAATGTCACATGTTAATGAAGTGATTGAAGTTGAACAAGTTTTAGGATTACAAGATTTAGTGGCTAAGCTTGAAGAAGTGGACGTAAACAATGTATCATCGTTTGAAGATCAAATAGATGAAGAAACAAATGAATGAGAATACAATGAAGAGGGAGAAAATGAAGATGAATATGGAGATGACTTTGACATCTCTAGCTCTAAATAGACTTAGGCAACTATGGTAGGAATTAGTGTTGTATTGTTGTTGCTAACACACTCTTTATTACATTAGTTAATCTGATGTCATATTCTTGGTTTATGTTTGGTGTTGAAATTTTTGAATGTTTATCTTAAATTTTCTATAAACTATATTCACTATATTTTTCTCCCCTGATAAACTTATATTACCTTTATTATCATTTCATGCCATATATATAGATGTCATCAGGAGGTTATGATCAACCATCACCGAGTGCCAACAGAAAAAAAGGGAAAGAAACATTATGTGATAAAATTGTTATCACGATTAAACAACCTAAATCCATCATCCAGTCAACTCACTACACCTATTCTATCTTCAACTTATTGATCTACCCCATCAGTAGCAGATGCTACTGCATCCACCCCACCAGTAGCAAATGCTACTGCATCAACACCATCTCCACGTGTTGGTTTTAATGCATCAATCCAAAACCCAAATATTACACCATTTCCACGTGTTGGTTCTAATGCATCAATCCAAAACCTAAATATTACACCATCTCCATATACAAATCTTGGAGAGACGCATTCAGCTTCTGCAACCAAAAACATAAAGGAGGAGGTTCTCTCAACTGGTGATCGCCCTCTGATTCAGCCTATTGGGGGAGGGTAAGAATATAATAAAATTCAATTTATATAATTTACTATTATTGTCTTATAATTTTGACTAACTTTGTTTTGGTATTTAGGTTTCATCCATAAAAAATTGCATCAAAGGCCATCACTGCCACCATTAAGCAACAATTTAGTGAGTCATGGCTAACATGGGGGACAATCCCAAAGGTTGATCGGGATCTACTTTTTCAACGTTTTAAGGTACTTATTTTTTATTCCCTTAAAAAATGCTTATATTTTACAATTTGGATTGATGATTCTTGTTGTTTTGCAGAGGAAGGTCAGATGAAGGGTTGAGGGTGAGGAAAAAGTTAAGAAAAATTTCCATTTGAAGGCTTCTCACACCCTTTCACAAATGTTTAAAATGGCTCGTCAAAAAGGTAAACAACCAGAATGGATTGAAAATAGTGTTTGGAACAACCTCCTGGAATAGTGAAACATGCCTGTGTATCGATCCAAATGAGATACAACTAAAAAGAATCGTTTTTTCGAAAAAGGTGGATGTTTGCACGCCAAAGGATCCATTAGCGTGCATGAACACACGATTCGTTTTGTATGACTTCCCTATAAAATTTTGTATTAATCTATGATTAATTATTACCTCCTTAATTTATAAAATGTTTTGTTTATAGAAAGAGGATCTTGGCCACTCGGTCCATGTTGATGAAGTGTTTCAATAAACACATATACAGAAGAGCACTGTGGATTTTGTAGATGATAGATTGAGGCAGACACATGTTAGTTTTTTTTTCAACTCTTTTACAACTTTTATGTTCATGTACATTAATTACTATGATAAAAAATATTTTTCATTTTAATAGGAAGATTTTGAAAGTAGATTCTCTCGAGCATAATCTCAATCACAATCTGTGTCTACCTTGATATCTACTCCATTAGATCCTGATGAGGAGGAAAGATTAAGAAACAGTTGTTGGTTATAAGTTGTAAGTGAAAGGTACAAGGGACAAATGTATGGGGTTGGACGTGTCGATCGTCAGGATGATTTTGTTGATCGCTACCTACAAGAAACACAAACATCTTCTTGTAAGAAAGTTGATTCAGAAGAAATTGTTGAACTTAGGCAGGGACTATCAACAAGTGAGGAGCAGATTCGACACATGAATTCTTGGTTTCAATCCTTTCAAGATTTTATGATTCAATATCTACCACTTGAAGCAGTAGCGGCAACACAACATATTTTTCAGCAGCTAGATACCCCGCAACCAAATACTCAACAGAATCAAATGCAAGATAATGATGAAGTGCAACATGATAGTAATCATGATGAAGAAACAAACTTAATAGCTTCTTAAAAACTTTGTAATAACTTGAATTTCCTTTTATTAGATGTTTTTTTTTTTGTTTGAATGAAATACATTTGAATATTTGGAAATACTATTGTATTCTATCACGCTTTTTCAATATATGGGCAGGTTTGAATGTTCATGAATATTTGTCTTTGAATGAATTGTATTGAAAACTGGAATGACTTTTAGTATATGCAGGTGTGGAACTGAATTCCAGTGCTTTCAAATATAAATAAACAAATTATACTTGCATACGAATATATCCATACGTAAATCTGAACACAGTTACATACGGATAAATCTATATGTGATCCTGCTCATACTTACATACGGATAAATTTGTATGTAATCCTGCACACGGTTACTATTCTTGCTGGTTGACTCGATTGCCCTCGTGCCTCTAACGATGATCACACGCCCAATTCTCTCTGCCTTAGTTCGTGCCTTCCTTGGATCAAAACACTCTGTACCTGCGAAGACAAAGGGGCGCCCTAGGGGCCGTTTGCACTCCGACACTCAAGTCAATATTGGGGCAAAGAAACAGTAAAGTGTGTAATCGTTCTAGTCTCAAGAATTGCGTACCTTGTAGGTTTTCTTACTACTCTTTATATAGTCTAGGGTTTCCGCGGTTTCCCTTACCCGCATTTAGGGTTTTTAAGGCTATGCCTTAGCGCCGCTATCACCCAATATTAGGGCAATCTAGCGCGTAAATCTCCCTTACTGGAGTGCAACCTCTAACGGAATGGCCACCTGGGTTGTGCACCTAATCTTCGAGGCCATCCGTCTTGAGGGTGCCCTAGTTGTTCACGTGCCATGCATGCAGCCTGCCCCTGGAAAACGCAACCCTAATGGGCCTTAACGCCTCCAGTGGTTCTTTACTTGTGTTGCGCCTGAATCCGCTATTCACACCACACGCATGGACTCTCTGTGACCTAGGACTTCCCCTTAACTCTAGATGGTATTACTAATAACTTAGGTGTTTTCTGGGACCCACCTTTGTGGTCCAATTCAATTGGTGGAATCGCTGATGCCCGATGTCACATCGACCTCACTCTATTGTCGAGGACACATCGGCCTCACTCTGGTGATCGACACCCGACCACTAGTCGGTACCCTGGCTCGTGCCGCTTGTGAGACACTGGCTCATGCTTCTTGTGGGACCCAACTTACGTGGCCCACCTTTACTAGCAGTCAACGATGTCCGAGGACTGGTCGGTACAGTTACATATGGATATATCCGTATGTAATTACATACAAATCCAAAATCGGTGTGGAACAGTTACCTACGAAACTTTTACATACGAATTCTTGTCCGTATGTAACTATATTTTGCATACAGATTTATTGTCTTACATACAAATTTGTGTTTTATGTAATACCAAATTTTATTGTAGTGAATATTTCTTTTAAAAGACCAGCGAACGCAAGGTAACGAGGGATTCCGCTTTCAAAGAAAAATTTGAAATGGCAGATGAGGTTAGCTTATCATTACTTTAGTAATTCTATTTCAGATTATGATATTATCAATTCTAATAGATTATTTTTTTCTTATAAATTACTCGCTCAAAAGTTTAAAAATAAAATTTTATGTTTAGATTAATTGAGAAAATATAGTTTTTCGGTTTTATCTTAGTGGTTATAAAAAAAATGTCTTTGATTCTTTCTTAAAAAAATATTGATGCAATTAAAGAGATTAAAATAAAATAATTTGTATAGAAATCAATGAGTGTTGAACCAAGTGGTGTTCAAGCTTTGAAGAATCCAAACCCTTTGAAGGATGTTGAAGCCTTGGTTGTGCTTGTTGTTGCTGTGCTGGTTTAGTATAGTTCTGGGGTAGTTTGAGTGTTGTA
>Ga0123342_1007591_pt1 | contig 14222 bp, 10 predicted proteins | sample Turbeawhitnodule_FD_89960 | JGI IMG/M metagenome (GOLD analysis project Ga0123342, IMG submission 89960) | Root nodule microbial communities of legume samples collected from Mexico - Turtle bean Mexico white nodule | ecosystem: Host-associated > Plants > Roots > Nodule | place: Mexico: Nepantla...
ATTTCTCTTTATAGAGGGGAATAACCTTTATTTTATCTTGGTGTGTTATGATTCTAGTATTTAATTATTGATTATTTCCTTCTTTAGTTAAACCCTAGAATGAGTGTACTACTTGTATATATTTAGACCATTTGTTTTGATTTGAATAATAAGAAAGAAGAGGTATTCATTCTCATATCCTTTGTCTTCAGTTTACTCTTTTGTGCATCTTTGTTCCCTTTTGTTCATCTCTGTTCTATTTTGTAATAATTTGACTATCTTCCTTAAAATATATGGTGATTTTTCTTATCAATATATTAATAATTCTAAAAGTAGTTTTTTCACCATGAATACTCAGCAAGATTTGTTACCAAAGTTCAACGTCTTCTTTCTTGCAGTCATAGAGCTTTACCTTTTAATTATTTAGGGGTGCCTATCTTTGTTTGTGCTCCAAAGTGTCGATTTCTTCAACCTTTGACTGATAAAGTCAAATTGAAGCTAACATCTTGGAAAGAGAAATCTCTTAGCATGATGAGTCGGATCCAGTTGGTTAATACAATGATTACTAGTTTTCTAGTTACAGTTTTAACATATATAAATGGTCGATTTCTATTCTTAAGCAAGTTGAGTAGTGAATCATAAATTTTATTTGAACTGGTGATATTATGAAAAAAGGCATAGCTATAGTTAATTGGGCTAAGATCTGATCTCCTCTTGAGAATGGAGGATTGAAGATTATTAATCTCCATTATGAAAATAATGCGTATCTTTTTAAGCTTACTTTGAATTTTGCTTATAGTAACAAGCCTTGGTCTCTTCTCTCAAAAGCCAGAGTTCTTAAATTAAAGTATCAGTTTAGAATGATTTATATATCTTCCTCTATTTGGCTTGAGATTAAACTGTTTTATGACATTTTTCTTGAACATATACTTTTATTAATTTTTGGAATGATAAATGGTCTTTCACCCCTTCTTTATCAATCATTGTAGGGTTAATTGGTGGTTATAGAATCTCATATACAGTTTCTCAATTCTGGATTGGTAGAGTGGTTGGAGTATTCCCTTGTCATTACGGCAGATGCCTCATTTTTTTTTGAATATATCATGATTAGGAAGGAACAGGATATTCCTAATTGGATTTTGGAAGATTCTGGGCATTTCACTCTTAAGTCGGCTATGACTTTTTTCTTGGATCCTGAAATTCCTTGTGACTGGGATAAACTCATTTGATCTTCATATATACCTCCTTCCAAAACTCTAGTTCTCTGGAAAGTTTTTCATGGGCGACTACCTACATATCAACACATTCAGCATAAAGGTTTGCATATATGTTCTATGTCTACGCTTTGTGAAAAGTAGGAGGAATATATTTGCCATTTATTTTTTGGATGTCCTAATGCTATGCATATTTGGAGTTGGATTTGGAAAATTTTCCTTACTTCCCAGTTCTCTAATGTGGATGATCTCCTTTCTTTTATTAAGAGTGATGGTAGTCCTTTGGTTAATTTGATTAAACTTGTTGTAATAACTTTTTCTATTTGGATGATATGGCGTATGAGGAATTATGTTAAATTTCATGTTAAAATTGATGTTTCTAGGGCCATTTCGGTCATTAAAGATCTGACTTGTCTAGTGGGTAATTTGTCTAAAATTTTTATATAAAATCATATGTTTGATTTCAATGTGCTTAAGTTTTTTGGTATTAATACTCGTAGTGATAAAGTGTTCAATCTCCTATTCATGTTCAATGGAAGTTTCCTTCTCTAGGTTGGGTTAAAATAAACATTAATGGTATTGCTAGGGGTTCTCCTGGTCTTGTTACTTGTGGTGGTATTTTCCGTGGGAGTATGAGAAAATTTATTGGTGGATTTTCTGCTTTCCTTGATGTTTATACTGCTTTGGTTGCTAAATTTTATGGAGTTATACATGCTATTGAACAAGCTCAAAATATGGATCTTACTAGTTTATGGCTTGAATGTGATTTTGCCTTGATTTGTATTGCATTTTTTTTTATATAAAAGCCTTCATGTTAGGAATCACTATGCAACTTGACATCTCAGCTAGGCTGACACCTGCTGGGACTAATGTTCTTTGGATGATTTGTAATAGGTAGAACACTTGTCTTAACTAATGTGGAAAAATCAAACTTAGGGTTTCTCACATTTTTTTGTGAAGAGAAAGCATGTGTTGATAAGTTTGCTAACTTAAGTTTTATTCATAGAAAGTATTTTCATTGGTATAATAGGCTTTTACCTAGTATTTTCTTAGAGTTCTTTATTAATAGATATAGATTACCTATGTACCGTTTTTGTTAATATATGAGTTTTTGGTATAATCCCCATATTTTCTTGTATTTCCTTTCTTTTTCCTTTTAATAACATTTTTTCATGTGGTGATAGATGATTGTTGTTACTTGAGGTGTCGGCCTAACTCAGATGTTAAGTTTTATTGTGATGCCAAATGTGAGAGTTTTTATAAAAAAAAATTAATTGATTTTTTTTTTAAAAAAAAGTGTAAAACTATAAATTTGCCTATGTAGTTAAAATTAAATTAAAATAAAATATAATTAAATTATTTATATATAGAAAAATTAAAACTTATGTACAAATATTTTAAAATATTTGATACATATATTTACGCAAATAAAAATTTTAATTTATTAAAAAATTTAAATAAATAAAAATTATAAATTATTTAATGTCTTATTTAAATAAAAATCTTAAATTACTAAATTTTTTAATATTATAAATCATAAATTATTTCATGTCATATTTAAATATAAAATATCACATAAATAAAATTTATAAATTATTCAAAAATCTTAAATAAATAAAAATATAATTTTTTAAATTTAAAAAAATAGAACTTCTAAAATTTTCAAAATCCTAAATAAATTCAAATTTTAAATTATTTAATGTCGTATTTAAATAAAAATATGAAATATTTAAAATACCTAAATTATTCAAAATTTTAAATAAACATAAGTATAATTATTTAATTTCTTATTTTAAAAAATATATAAAATAAATTAAATTTCTAAATTATTCAAAATCCTAAATAAATACAAATCTTGAATTATTTAATATCCAATTTAAATAAAAAAATCATAAATTATTCAAAATTTTAAATAAATATAAATTTAAATGATTTAATTTTGTATTTCATTTTTTAAAATAAATAAAATTATTAATTATTATGAATTGTAAATATAAATCCTAAATCATCCTATTTAAATAGAAAGATAAAATAATTAAAGTATTCAAAATTTTAAATAAATAAAAATCTAAAATTATTCAAAAATGTTAAAAAAATACAAATCCTAAATTATTTAAGGTCTTATTTGAAAAAATAAAATATAAATAACTTTAATTCATAAATTATTCAAAATCTTAAATAAAGACAAATCTAAATTATTTAATTTTATATTTAAAAAATATAAAATAAATATAATTTCTAAATTATTCAAAATCTTAAATTATTTAATGTTCTGTTTAAATATAATTTTGAAATAATTAAAATATCTAAATTATTCAAAATATTAAATAAATATAAATTATTATTATTTAATTCCGTATTTAAAAATAATCTAAAAAAAATTATTTAAAATTTTAAATAAATACAAATCTCAAATTATTTAATAGCATGTTTAAATATTTTTTTTATATTTTATTTGTTATAACTATTTTTCAAGATAATTATATTATCTCTATTACTATAAATAATTAAATATTAAATGCTATTTTTATGACTATTATTATTTTATATTTATTTGTTTTATTATAATTAATATTATTATATTTTTTAGTGTTTATTGTTTATTTTTATTAATAATATTACTAAAAGATTTATTATATAAAAAATCACGTTCTCCTTCTTCTCCTTAATCTTTTATTTCTCCTTGAATTGAACAAATGTAACTATGGTATAACAGAATAAACAAATAAACCATAAATATAAAAACAAAAAAACAGAATCACAAGCATATTCGATAATTGATTCTCTTTCTATAATTGACTTACTTACACAAAATACTCATAACATCAATTATGGAGTCCATATAACTGATTATCTTGTAAAAACAACTCAATCGATTATGGGAAACGGATTATTGAGTATCCATTCAAAAGTAAGACATAATCGATTATGGTTGCTTCAACATGTCTTTGATAATCGATGTTGTGTGTTTTTTGTTGTCATGTATAGGTAAAAGGAGGTTAAAATCATATTTTGGCACATGCATGTGTGGCTTTCGTTGTCTTTCTTTCAATTCGAGCGAGCCACTAAACAATAATCATCTTGTTGTTTCATTATCGTGAACAATCGATCACTAGAACCAAACACAATGTAATAGAAAGAAGTCCTACTCCAAAGTATAATTTTGGTTTATGAATATATCTTTCTTCCATTTGTGTTAAACATTTGTGTTAAAATCATGTTTAGTAACATGTTTCACTATTATTTTATATAGAAATTTTATGTTTTTTATTTTTAAAATCGTGTTTAATAGTTCATTTTTAAGTTTTTTTTTTGTTTTAATTTTTTTAAGACTCGTGTTTAGAAACACATTTTTAATTTTCTTTTAAATTTTGTAAAATTATGCTTGGTGAGTCTTTTTAGTGGCTAGTTTTTTTTCAATATTTGTAATTTTTTTAAACAAAATTTGAGTTTTTAAATTATTTTATTATGTTTATTTGTAAAATTGTGTAAGAATTTTAATTATTTGAATGTTTTAAAATTATTGTAATTTTTATTTTTAGAATTTGATATAATTTAGTTAATAAATGAAATATGGAAAATTTAAAACAATAGTAATAAAATGTATGTCTTTATTGTAATAAATAAATTTAATAAATTGGATTAATAAATAATAAAAAAAATAGTTTTTATTTCCTGAATAGTTATTTTTCATATTATAACTTTTATTTTGGTGAAAAGAACAATTTTTTTATTTGAAATTGTCCATCTATGTCATTATTGACACAACTGGTACTTGATTTTCATAATTGTTTACAACACATTAGAGGGTCAAGAATAAAGTTTGGTCTAGTAAGTAGATCAATAATATTCTTATTTTAGAATGAAAGAAACTGAAATTCGTAAGTCTTGTAAATGTTTTGTAGATTGTACATTGTATCAACAAATGTTAGTAGTTGTAAATGGAAAGAGGAACAAACAACAATAATATACTTAAAGAATTTGAAACACCCCATAATCACACCACAAAATATTTAATTTGTTTGTCTATGAGATTGCTTGTCGAGCAAGTTGGATATGACACATGGTTGATCGTTGTTCATTTTTCCTAAGTAAGGTAAGAAATATGCTCTTCTAAATAGAGTTCATACATTCAACTAGATTGATTGTCATATATATGTTCATACTTCTTGCCCCATCAAAAAATTGAGTCCACTTCTCTAGTGATGTTTGATTTATCTGTGAAAGCACTTATCAAAACTTTGATCTCATAATTGATAACTTAGGTTGTAGAATGGGTTATTTCATTTCATAATCTTTAATAATATAATATGTACATATTTCATCATAATTGATAACTTAGGTTGTAGAATGGGTTATTTCATTTCATAATCTTTAATAATATAATATGTACATATTTCATGTGGAAGGAGGTGTTAGACTCCAAGTGTAGGGGTTGGAGAAATTTGAAAGGGCCAAGTTCAAACAAGAATGTGTCTCTTTGGTGGCGGGAGCTAAAGGCGATTTGGTCGATGAAGGAGTGGGGTGAAAAGTTCGATGACCGTTTTAGGTGGAAAGTTGGTCATGGGAAGGAAATTAAGTTTTGGGAAGATAGATGGGTGGGCAACTTAGTGTTGAAAATTAAGTTCCCGAGGTTGTTCTCTCTGAGTGGGGATAAAGATTTGTTGTTGGAACACTGTGGGGTCTAGGAAGAAGGAGCTTGGAGTTGGAAGTTGGGGTGGAGAAGAAATTTGTTTGAATGGGAGAAGTCTCAGGTAGGCCAACTTTATGACGAGATTAAAGGGTTGAGTCTTGTTTCGGACATTGACGACACATGGTTTTGGAGAGACGGTGTGTCTTCTGAATTCTCGGTTAATTCTGCTTATGGTGTTTTAAGGGGACAAAGCGATGGGGAATTGTCAAGTTTGTACAACTTTTTCTGGAGTATTAAGGCTTTGCCTGCGACCCAGGTTCTGGCGTGGAGGGTGATGGAAAACAAGATTGCTACTAAAGTCAACTTGGCTCGACGCAGGGTGGAGACTGACGGTTTAGTTTGTTGTTTTTGCAGGTTGAAAGAGGAATCTACTAGTCATTTACTCTTTGACTGTAGAATTGCTTAGCTCGTCTGGGTACAATGTTCCTCGTGGTTAAGAGTGTCGTCGGTCGTTCCCATTGATCATATCGCTCACTTCACGCAGTTTTGTAATGCACTTAAGCCTTTCAACTGGGTCTTGGGAAGTGTGTGGATCTCGATGGTTAGAGAGTTTTAGTGTCATAGGAATAAGGTTATTTTTAAAGGTGATGTGGTGGATCATTCAGAAATCTTCACTTTGGCTCAATTGAAGGCTTGGTCCTGGGTAACTTCTAAAATCCCCTCTACTTGCTTCTCCTTCTCTGACTGGTGTCTTTCCCCTTTATCTTGTTTGGAATTGATATAAATGGCATGTTCTAGTTTAGGTTGACAAGTATCTTTATTTTTGTGGATGTTGGTTTTTGAGGGGCTGTTGGGTTGGTGGCTAAGGTTTGTTGTTCTACTGTTCCTTGATATGTTTGAAGTGTGTTTTTACTGGGTATGTAGTGTTAGATTAATTTTGGCTCTTTCTTTGTGCTGGAATGGGAGGTCTGAGTAGATGGGTTTTAATGTATAGATATATATAAGGGTTGAACCACCCCTAAAGTGGTTCTTGTTATTCAGTCCTTATTATTGATAAAAAAAAATATGTACATATTTTATCAAGGACTAATAAGTTAAAAAAATTTAATACCTATGTTAATCAATTGTCTCTTCAACTTTGAATTTTGAACTTTTTGTTAAAGTTGGATGCAATATGGCATATGCAATATATTGAGTGTATGTTTTTCCTCCTATCCAACTTCCACATATTGTAATATTGATAAAATAGTTGTTTCTCAATTTGTTATCAAACATAAGTTTGGTTGGTGGATATGTGACGTATTAGCGCAATAATTGGAGAAATCAAATTAAAGCTTCATTTCTCGACAATCAATGTCATACATAATTAAATTTTAAAAGTATGATAATGTGACTGTGATGAGTTTTAAGCTCTTTGGTTACCTTGTCCTCAGGCCAGTGTTGTTTGTTTCTCTTGTCACTTATAACTACCAACATTTTGTTGACTTATGTACAATCTACATAATATTTATAAAGTTTACGAAATTCAGTTTTACCCTGTTCGAAATAAGAATTATTGGTTTACTTATACGAACCCAAACTTCATTCCCAGCTCTCAAATGTGTCATAAACAATCAGAAATACCATTATTAGTCGTATCCATTATAAAATGGATGAATCAATTAATAAATAAGCAAAAACAAAAGATTTGTATTATCGAAATTATCCATATAGACAATAATACTACAAGAAAATCATTAGATAAAGACTAATTTTAGAAACTAAATATAATTAGTCATTGTATTGACTAAATTAACTTTTTGGTAACTAATTATATATTAATTTAAAAACTATTTATTAATAATATAAATTACTTTAGATACCAATAATTTGTTTAGTATCTAACATAACATCTAATTTAGTTAATATGGTGACTAATTATTTTTTTCTTTCTGAATTTAGTTTTTATTAAATAATTTTTTTGTAATGTAAAAAATAATTTTTTGTAATATTTGTTTTCCCGATTTATTTAATTATTTTATAATAAAGACATATATTTTACTGCTATTATTTAAAATGTTTCTAAATTGAATTCAATTAACATAATTAATTTTATTAATGAACTAAATCATCTAAATTTAAATAAAAATTACAACAATATATTCATGATTTTTTAAAACAATTAAAAAAAACCCTAAAAAACACACCTAACTACAACAAAATTTCACAAATAAACATACAAAAATATCTTACAAACCAAATTTATATTTTAGAGATTTTTTTTAAGTCGTGCTAGTACGACTTGCTCACATCGCTATTTGTTTAAAAATCTATCAATTTATGTAAATTTAAAATAGAATTGTACCTAAAATTTCCAAGGAGGTAGTAGTCTTTAAGATTCTTCAACCTAGCTTCAAACCTCTACTACCATATTAGTCAAAGTGAGGTCAACTATTATCCAATTTCATGTAAAGTTGTCATTACAAACCCAAATGAGATTGCAATTATGAATCTTTCTTTAATATTCTCCTTCCATTTCAACTTTTGTATTGTAAAGTTTCCTTTAATCTCACGAAACTACACAATCATTCATAGCATCTCATCTCAACACCTACTACATTAAAAAATAGTGAAAAAGTCATACGGTAGATCCTTGCATTTATAGATGCATGTGAATTCAATATCTGCATTTATCTTGTACCTTCCTCGCATCTCATGCTTCTATTTGATAAAAAGAAATCTATTTTATTGTTAGGTTCAATCATCATACTAATTCAAACCAGATATATAATTAAAAATGTATAATATTAGTAAAATATTTAAAAATAAAATAAATGGAATCCTCATTGCTTCAACATGCATTACTCTTCCAGTACTGTGAATATATGCTTACATCGCTCGAGGTCAACAACAATTTATATATTCTTTCTTTTTCTAACCCGCTAAGACGTCTTTTAAGCATAAAACCATGACGAAACATCAATTTTCAAAGCAGATAATACATCAAATACAGTGATTGATCCTAATAATATTATCTCCTAAATTTGAAATCGGAACACATCACAAAATGATTTTAAGATCATAAGCGATGAATCAACATCTCACAAAAAGGAAAGAAAATAAGTAGAATGAGAAGAAGAAAGGAAGAGTAGCTACCCAACCTACATCATAAAAACCACATTGAACAATGGAACAACCAAACAGAGGGACTGGGGCCTCACTAATGCTTCTGATATCTTACTATCTCTTCTTTCTCTTTAACACCAGATTAAAACCTATTCACCTCATTTCATGTCTTCCTCGTTTTGACCCACCATGTGTTTAAAGTGGGGTCAACATTTATTTAGTTCAATATTCTGTATTGAATCTCTTTTGTATTGTATAGACATATTCTTTGCAACAATGTTTAGGCTGGTTTCTTTCCACAAAAGGGAACAATGAATGAAAGAACAGAAAATACATATGCTATTTAATCCTGCAATTTAAAATATTTATAGAAAAAAACTCCGAAAATATATTGTACTTCATGAGTCATATTGGGTTTATTTTGTCTTATTATCCAATTTTCTAGTTCATTATAGCATAAATTAATGTTGCTTGCAGTACGAGTAAAAAATACAGTAAATATATTTACTCATGGATATTACTCCCTGATATTCCCCAACCCAGGAAGCATTGTATTATACAACTTTTATATCTCTAAAATTAATTTTTAATGATTTTTTTTAGTGAGAAGTATTTTTTTTTGTTTGTTTATTTTCACAAATATGATTAATAACCTATTTAGTAAAAGCAGAATTATTATAAAGTCATGGTTTTATAAATATACATAAGAAGGAAGGTTTAAGGTAAGTTAGAAATGAACATTTTAATTATTTTAAGTTATAAGATTTAACATATGTATATAATATAAAATTATTATTTTCTGTCGTTAAAATTTCTTCTTTCTAAACTTAAGGTCTCTCTAACTTCTTCTAAGTTTATGGGACGATTTCTTTTTTCCTGTTTTAGGCATATGATTAAAAAGTAGCAAAATTTAGGTTCTCAACGGGAATTTTGACATGAGTAAATTTTTGTATTTTTGTTTTGTTTGCATGGAAGGAGTTTTTTTTTTTTTTTTATATGATGTGATAAAAAAATATGACTCCTCTTGGTTTAGATTTGTAGTGATATGTATTTTAGTAAAACTTTCTAGGAGCAAGTTAAGGCATCTTTAGATCTCCTTCTTCTTTTTGATGTGTTGTTTGAAGAGAAAATGATTTCAAGACAAGTGAATATATTATAATTTAATTAACTTTAATTTATTTTTGGTGTTTTCTCTGTGTTTTTTGAAGTTCAGACTGCTATGGTTGTTGAGTTTTATAAAGTTATACATGCTTTGGAGGAAGCTCAAAAAATGGGACTTACTAATGTCCGGCTCGAATGTGATTTTGCCTTAGTTTACTGTTAGGACTAATGTTCCGTGGATGCTCCGTAATCGATGAAATACTTGTCTTAATTATTGTGGAAAAATCAGGTTTATGGTTACTCATATTTTTGTAAAGGGAATGCATGTACTGATAAGTTGGCTAATTTAGGATTTATTTATAAAGAATAATTTCATTGGTATAATAGGCTTCCGTCTAGTTTGTTCTTAGAATTCTTTATGAATATATAGTCTACCTATGTATCGTTTGTTAACATATGAGTTTTGGTCTAGTCCCCCATATTTTTGTATTTTCTTTTTTTTAATAATATTTTTTGTCATGTGATGATAAATGATTGTTGTTACTTGAGGTGTCAGCCTAGCTGAGATGTCAAGTTGCATAGTGATGCTTGACATGAAAGCATTTATATATAAAAAAATTAACTTTAATTTACTTGAGTAAATCTTGGATTAGATAACTAGTGATGATTCTTGTTATTGTTTTGACTTTGAATTTAGTTCATGTCTAATTGGTTTGATATGAATTGATTAGTGAAATATATAATTGTTTGTGAATGTTAAGTTTAAATAGAGTTAGAGACTTTGAATCAATTGGACCAAAACATATTTATTTTGATTTGACATTGAAGTAAAAAGTTGTTTTTGAAGAGAGTATGGTTCAATTGCGTGAAATTCTTGAGTTATAATATTTAACATATTTTACATAAATGATAAGTAGATTGCTCAAGCGAGACTCAAGTGGTGAATTCTTGAGTTATAATATTTAACATATTTCACACAAATGATAAGTAGATTGCTCAAGCGAGACTCAAGTGGTGAAATTTAATATTAGTGCAGAGACTTATTACTCAAGTGACCAACTCGTCGTTCAAGCATTCAATTGGTCGTTCAAACAATGTTTCTTAATGCTTAAGTGCCCAAGTGATAGTTTGAACTAGAGAGAACTCATAACATCTCTTTCTCCTCTAGAAATTTAGTCGCCCAAGTGATGGACGATCGCTTGAGCAAGAGAGAAGTCGTAGCAAGTCTCTATCTTCTAAGAGTTTGGTTACTCAAGCACTCTATTGGACGTTTAAGTGACATGTTCTATTGCTCAATCCAATATTTGAGTGAGGAAGAGATTAAACTAATTCTCTCTCATTCTTAGGAATATCACTCTAGTTAGGAGACCTTACTCAAGCAGTATTCCTCTGTGGTTTAATACATGTTTTTTTCAAATATATTACTTGAATAAAATGGATTTATGTATAATGAAACTTGTTGTGTTGTACTTCATTGAATTTAATCAATATGAATAATAGTTACTAGATGAAAATTGACTTGTGTATGATATGTGATGTGTAATGAGTAGTGGAATCATTAAATAAATTATATATCCATGCTTCACACATTTTCAAGTCATGGATGATGATATTAGAAGTGAAAAGGTGATGGAAGTTCTTACTCTATTACTATAGTAACTGGAAGGATTTACCCCCATTTCTTGTGGACTGTCTTCTGAATAAGTAATAAGTCAGGTATAGTCTCCGATGGATGTGTTCAACACGTGTCTTCCAAAAGACTTCAAGTCACGAGTTTAGTTGTAATTTATTTATTTCGTGGGGGTTTGTTCAGGGTTTAGGGTTTAGGGTTTAGATATTCAAATATGTTGCAAATACTTAAACATGCAATATACCAATTTGAACACTATATTTGAACACGTTTCAAAAGTACTATAAAATTGTGATATTCAAGTGCAAATAGAATTAGAATAAAACCACATTTAATATATTTCACTTAAAAATATATGCTCAGACAAAACGTTTTTTTAATAAATGAATTAAAGAAAACAAGATTATTATTAACAAATATTCTAAACAAACTTATGAATATAACAACTTAAAAGAGAGATATGCATACAATATATATAATAATAAATATGAACAATAAGATTTATATAATAAGATCACATTGTGGCCATCCCTTGCTTTGAGCATGGATTACTCTATGCACAATTCCCTCGATGAGAATATTCTTCCATAACTCATGAGTTCCTTAATCAAATGTATTAAAGAGAGGTCTACTAAAATAATTTCACAATACATAAACATTTATCTAATTACATGGGTTAAGTGAGATCATCCATCACAACAATCACAAGACTAGAACTTTAATATTTCACAATATTTTTCATCATTATTACATTAGGTCTCATGAAATTGTTTTTTTTTCCTAAATATTCATGCATGATGAACTTTAGTATATTGTCTTTTTAAGTCTATACAAAATGTTCCTAGAAGTTTATTAAGTCTTTCAATAAGATTCACACTTCATTTACAATTTACCATTTTAGAATGATAGCTTGTTGTGGAAGTACTTTTCACATACACTAAGTATTAGATTCAATTCTTTCTTTCATAGACATTTTGGGAATCCAATTTTAAAGGCAAGACATAATCATAAGAATAAAGATATTCCATACATCATTATCATCTAGTTTATCATTCATTCTGAGTCTTAAGTATTCAAAACAAAATATAATCACTCAATTGTTCCTTAAAACTTTATACATAATAATACATTAGATGTAAACAAAGTCACATGGTAAATTTAACCATTATCCATTCACTTAATCAACTACTTTAAGCATGATAAGATTTTTAACACTCACTACTACACTTAATCAATCATCCCCAAGATAATTGATTAAATGCACATGTCTCCACCAAACTTGCTCAAAATAATTTATTACTTACTCAGTGAACTAGCATGTTACCAAGTAGAAAAATTGTTCATACAATTAATATTTTTATTCTATGTGAGTACCCATCACTCACATAATTTGAACTGAATGATTCTTATTCACATACAATTCAACTAACCATAGATCATGAACTTTGATATCAAGCTTTTGCATACTCTTTATGGAACAAGGATAAAGCAGGTTGCATAACAAATGGCTAGAAGATCACCATCTAAATCAGGGGTTGCTTTTAAAACTATTGAACCTATTCAGACATATTCCCAATGTAAAATGAAGAATCTATGAGAACTTTTTATGACTGTTGTTAGTCATCTACCATAATAAATATCACGGTGGCATACTTGTAATTTTGGAAAGACTTATTATGCGAGTTGTAGATTGAACCAACTACGTTCACTTCTCTTCTTCCACGATGCTATCACATTCTTCCTCTTGCTCCAACATTCTTCTTCTTCCGTGGTGCTCCAACATTCTTCTTCTTCTTTCGTGGTGCTCCAACATTATTCCTCTTCCGTTGTGCTCCTCCATCTTTCAATCTTTCATGGTCCTCTTGCTTTCAATCATTCGTGGTAGTCGTTAAACATGTAAGTTTTCTTCCATGATTTTAATTTTCCACATACTAGGGTTTTGTTAGCTGGTTTTACTTTGGTTGTTTGCATTTCGGTTTTTGTTGGATTATTTGATGTTTAAAGTAAAATGCGTTGGATGTGAAAGTTTTGTTTAGCTTTACTCTTCTCATGTTAGGGTTTCGTTCCTGCTTTGTTGTTAACAACAAATAGTTTAAAGATTTTGTTAATCTATGGAACCAATTTGATTATTTTATTTTTGATGTTGTGAATAGTAGAAGTAGGGTAGTAGGAATTAGTACATTGTCCGAGCTTAGGAGTTTTCTCTTTTGTTGCAGACCAATTTCTCTTGAAATAATAGGTATTTTATAGGTATTGTATACTGACCTAGTTTAGAGAGTCTGGAGAGAGAGAGTCTCCGGTGAAGTATGGCGGAAGTGAAGTTCTTCTTCACAAACTTTTCTCATGAGTACGTGGAGAGAGACATGTGGACGATTTTTCAGATGTGGGGGAGGGTGAGCGATGTTTTCATTTCAAGAAGGTTAGATTCTGGTCAACGGGGTTCGTGAGTTTTCAAGGAGTGTTGGATGTTCGTGTTCTAGAAAGGAAGCTAGACGCTATCTGGATAGGTCTTTGGAAGTTGCGGGTAAATATACCTAAGTTTAGCAGGAAGGAACCAAAT
>Ga0123342_1007592_pt1 | contig 14222 bp, 6 predicted proteins | sample Turbeawhitnodule_FD_89960 | JGI IMG/M metagenome (GOLD analysis project Ga0123342, IMG submission 89960) | Root nodule microbial communities of legume samples collected from Mexico - Turtle bean Mexico white nodule | ecosystem: Host-associated > Plants > Roots > Nodule | place: Mexico: Nepantla...
GTAATGCAAACCTAAGAGGTGTCCACCTCGATAAATGGGCCCAACAAGGTAGGCCCACTAGAATAATATAAATAGTACGCATCCCAAGGAGTAAGGTATGTCATTTATCACTCTGAGAGCTGATCACCCGCTTTACTGACTTGAGCGTCGGAGTGCCTTCGCAGGTACCCCCACCATTCGGTGTTCAGCCGAGGCCGAGGGCCGAAGGAGAAGCAGGAGGACGAAGAGAACCCCAGTTCACTACCCAGTCACCTGACCGACCGAAGAAAGGAGAAGAAGACTTCAATAGTTCTCTAGGTCCCATCTCCCTAGCAGGAACAGATTCTAATTTCAATATAAAGTCTTCCAGAAGTAGAGTCAAGTGTCTGAGTATGTGAGTCAATAAATATCTGACATGAATAATGTGAATGATAGTTGTGATAGACATTTGATGAATTTGTGTAAATTATGAGAATTTGATGGATTATGTTTGTTCTTAAAAGTTAAATTTATATTAGAATTCTTAAAAATCGCTAGCTTACCCTGTGCTTTGTTTTGTGTTTGTTTTTCTTTAATTTATGATGATCGTGTTAATTTATATGGAAGCAGATGAAGTTGCAGGTAATAAAGCTCTTCAGTGAGCAGCTAGAGGAACATATGTTTTTATGTTGAATGTTTTGTTTGTGTATATATTAAATCCCTATGAAAAATGATATCTTTTTGAGATATAAATATGAGAAAGTAGTATATGTTTATTTGTTAATTAGATATTGCTTGTTTCACTGTTATTTATTATATATGGGTAAATTTAAGGATGTTACATATTGAATTATTATAATTTTATATTTTATTTGGATTAAAAAAGAAAAAAAAGGAAATGGAAGATAAAAATTGTTTTAAATTAAGAAGAAGAAAGTAAAAATTAGAAGGAACTAATTGAAAACTTTGCTGTTGATTCGATTTATGTAATAGAAAAGAATGATATACATTCAAAAGAAATTTGTAAATAAAATTTTAAAACTAGTTTTATATAAAAAAAATATTTTTAAATTACATGTTAAAGTTAAAATAAATAAATAAATAATTATTATAAATTTTAGTAAATAAAAAAGTTACATTTCAAAATAAAAATATATTAAAAAATTAATTACAAAATATAATAATTTAAATTAATAAATTTTATTTAATTCATTTTCGTTTTATTTAAATTATTTATTTTATTATAATAAAAATCGTAATTTTATTATATTAAAGAAATAATCTATTATAATTATAATTATAATCTATCTTTTATATATAATCAATTGTATTTTATATATAATCTATTATCAGTACCTTGTTTAAAAACGAAAAATAGTTTATTACCCATAATGATTTTCATTTTTTGTGTTTTTAATATTTTTAAAGGTGATTCTTACATACAAAACGAAGAGGAATGAACTCAAGACACCACAGAAGCATGAATTTTTTTTCCTCCATTCAAATAGAATTTTCAGATCTAACCTCTCGTTTACTTTTAAAAATACTGATTTAAATGACAATATTACGGGTAGTTTAAGCTTAACTCAACCTCTTAAAATCGGTTTATAAAGTTGAGGTTTCCGCCCACTTAAATATAATGAAAATCTCTAATCTCTAGTTGATGTGGGATCTCCAACACACTCCCTCAGGCCGAGACTACCAACTCGTGCGTGAAACTATATATTATGGGTGGTCCGATAACGACCCAATAGCGGATGACCTGATAAGACCAACAAATACTCGCTAGGATAGACTCAAAATGACTCTGATACCATATAACAGAGTGAACTTTAAGCTTAACTTAATCCATAAAATCAGCTCATGAGGTTGAGGTTTGCACCTACTTATTACAATGAAAAGTTCTAATCTCTAATCTCTAATCTTTAATCTCTAATCTCTAATCTCTAATCTCTAATCTCTAATCTCTAATCTCTGGTCGAATGTGAATCTCAAACCAATTTGAAACATAAATGCTTTAAAAGGTTGAACCTTTTCTTGTGTTGGACAAAATGGCAGCGAGAAGAAAGTGACACTAATGGTTAACATCTTAGGCTCAAGTTCCTTATCTTTTACTTTACTGGGTCGGATCTACATCCAACCTCAACCCTCTCTGTTTTCAACTACTCAATTTCTTCTCCTTCACTCTGCTCACTGCTGCTGTCTCCCTCATAATTCGTATGGCTGCCACACTCACACTTCTAAAGCTTCCAATTCTTCCTAACAAGCCACAACTGCCACGCCCCTCAACCACAAAACTTGTTCCTTTTCCTTCCATCCGTTCAAACTCAAACTTATCTTCTCCTAACACACACAATTCTTCCTTCTTAGATCACAACATCGACCCTCTCAAGCCTGTTTTTCTTTCCCTCACAGCCATCACATTTCCACTCTTCCTAGATTCCAAGGCAAGTATGCATTTTGTTGGTTTTTATTTTGAGCTGGTGTTGTTGTTTGGTTCTCATAAAGCTGTTATTGGCACAGGATGCACTTGCTGCGGGAGGAGAGTTTGGGATATTCGAAGGAAGATCATTTGCTCTCGTACACCCCATTGTGATGGGTGCGTTTTTCTTCTATACATTGTGGGCAGGGTATTTGGGGTGGCAATGGCGGCGAGTAAGGACTATCCAGAACGATATCAATGAACTCAAGACTCAAGTCAAACCTACCCCAGTCACCCCAGATGGAAAACCTGTGGAAGAAGCATCACCATCACCAGTTGAACTCCAAATACAGCAACTCACTGAGGTAGCTACTGAAACCATGCATCTCTCTTACATACCACCCTTTCTCTGGATTGAAAGAATGTGATGTAATGAAATAGAATTTTCCAATTGTGATACTGATCCTGAAGAAGTTTATTTAAATAAACTCAATGTATTGTTGCATGATGTGATGGTGTGTGGTTGTTTGATTAATTTCTGGATGGTGGATCATGATGGTAATAAGATAGTAAAATGCATGGAGCTCTACTCATGGAATGCTGAATTCTGAATCTGATGAGCATCTAATTTATGGATACTCATATTCAGGAAAGGAAAGAGCTGATCAAAGGTTCCTATAAAGACAGACACTTTAATGCAGGATCCCTACTTCTAGGATTTGGGGTGCTTGAGTCAATTGGTGGAGGAGTGAACACATGGCTCAGGACAGGAAAGTTGTTTCCCGGCCCACATTTATTTGCAGGAGCAGGTAAAGATTGAATTTGCATGCATTTGATGAAGCAAAAACAAAGAGGGTAAAGTTAACTCAATACAGTCTAATCTCAAAGTTGCAATAAATGATCCTAAATATATATATTTCTTTTACTAAAAGTCGACAAATTTAGAATAACGATGACTTAAAATCACTGTTTATTCTTATTATATATGTTGATGGTAAAAAATGAAAATTGTTGTGTAATTTTTGGCCAGGTATTACCGTTTTATGGGCACTGGCAGCAGCCCTAGTACCATCAATGCAAAAAGGAAATGAAACAGCCAGAAATCTTCACATCGCGCTAAATGCGTTAAACGTTCTGCTCTTTGTTTGGCAGATTCCCACTGGAATTGACATTGTGTTCAAGGTCTTTGAGTTCACAACATGGCCTTGAATGTAAGATTCTAAGGTCTAACTTCTCTGCTATTTTACTTTCAATTTTGCTTTCTGGCATCATCAAAGAAAGCAAATTTTGACATTTTCCACTTTCCTTTAGCCATGTACCATGATTAAATGCCATACAAGCATTGTATACTTTCTTAAATTACACCATTCTTTAGTGTAAATTGACACATAATAACTTCTTACATCGCATTATTACGTAATTTAATGAATAGTGCTTGCAGTGCTGCACCTTGCTTTTTCGGTAGGAAATGTTCATGTTGGAAGTGATGAACAAAACTTGTAAATTTTAAATTTTCTGAGGTGCACGATTTTTTTTCTTTGCTTTTGTTTAGCTAAGTTTACATGTTACATCTCTGTTGCAACATTTTACCTAGTTTCTTTTAGGCGGATTTCGGCCTTTATGTAGTGTGTTTGAAAGTTTGTTTCACTCTTTAGTTTTCCACGTATAGACTATTTGTATAAAAATATGGAGGTCATGTACTTTTCAATGGCTAAAATATGGTTCTCACAATTGAACTAGAAATCAGAACTAGAAGCAAACAGAGAAGTAAAACATCATAACAAAATCATAAAACAACACTCACCTTAGTAACAAGTCTTCATAACCACGATGATCAAACCTAATGGATGAAAACTTCAATTCAACAGCTAATAATTTATTCCACTGTTTGAAAGAAGTGTTTTCTTCCACAACCAAACAAGATTATTTGGCATGAGCCTCAATTATTTGGTTACATAAACAAAGGAGGCTAGTTTTCTATTGTTTTTATTTTTTTTTTGCTGAAAACTATGTCACTCTTATTCCAGACGAAATGCTCAGGTAAAGGTTCCAAAACTTCCTATAGTGAAAAGTTTAATTTACACTTTCTTCAGTGAGTACACCAAAAATTAATATGTGAAAAATAGGAATAGAATGTTCTGAATATGATAACATAGCGCGAGTTTAGAGTGTATATTTTTAAGTAATAGAAATTTAGAATGTGTATTTTTAATTAAAAGCACCATCATGTACATTTTTACTTTAAAAAACACATAGTAGTTACCTTTGTTTCCATACACTATTTCTTATTTACTAAGGCCATTTGTTGAAAGCTATTTTTATTAGTTATTAACTTTTCATTTTATTAGTTTAAGAACTTGTGCTAATATTAATTAGTATTTTTTTTTTGCTAAGCAAAGTTTGTTTCTTAAATAACTTGTAATGCTTTCTGGAAATCTACCAAATTTTTTTTTTTTAAACGCTATACCTATTAGTTTCTAGCTTTTAAAAATTTACATTTACTCCTTTTTAAAGAAATGCTTATTAAGTATTGTTTTACCCTATTTTTTTATAATAAAACATAATCTTGTTATTTTATTTTTCTCCATCCACTTGTAACCGTAACTTTGTTATATTTTTCATATAAGGTAAACATTTCTTCTTTCGTATTTTTTACTAAAGAAATAAGTTCTTACTATTATTATAATTTTGTCACTTTATATCATATAATTGATTTTACATTTTTATTATTTAAAATATTTATTTTATTATATTATAATTATATTCAATGTATTAATATTGATATGTGGTAATTTATTTATTTATTTTGAAATAGTTATCACACCAGATTCTGCATTTTAACTATATTTGTACTTATTTTTATGTCTATTTAAAAATACGATACGTTTATTTTATTTTAAATTTAAATATAAGTCTAGTGAATATAGCATAAGATTAATAATAAATACACAATATAAAAAGTAATATAACAATAAAAGTAAAATGAATACAATTAAAATGTTTTATTTATAAAAATATTTTAAGAGTTTAAATTTTCTTAAAAATAAAAATACCCTTAAAATATATTTTATCAATAAAAAAATTAAAATTTACATTTTTTTTATCGACAATAAAATTTAAATAAATATGAATCACTTCATGGGTGATTCAACCCTTATACAAGAACTCAACCCTAACCTACATCACAGTAACTTCCCAAATAACTCTTCAAACCTCATTCACCAAGCAGACGCGTTGCTCATCCTAAATTGGAAGAAATTAAACAATGAGACATTGTGAAACACGCTCAGCACGCCCAACCACCACAACAATGGTTTCATAATAACCAAGCAAATCTGCACTCAAAGAACAAATGGGTGTTAGTCTCCTCCTCGACCCCACAAAGACCACATGTGGAGCTTGCAACTGTGATCCGCGCCTTTCCGAGTTAGTCTTATGGCTAACTTGTTTTCCAACACCCCCAAGCCGTAACTAAAGCAGTAGGTACAACTTTACTCTTCTTAAACTTTTTAATTAATTAATTAATTTGTAAAATGTAATTGTAATTTCCACTTCTAATTGAAAAATGTGTGACCAATTTTATTTTTTTATATATTAAATTAAGATAATTATTTTCCAGTTTATTAACATGGCATTAAATTAAAGTTTTTCTTTTTTTCTTTTTTAATTTATTGAATTATTTATGAACTATAAGTAGGTCTATTCATTATAATAACATAACCAAATCTATGAAAATAATTTGTTCCAGTGATTAAGTTGATACTTTCCACCTGGTCTGGGATACAAATCCTAAATCCAGAGAAAATAATAATAATAATAATATTGAGCAAAGTGATTTGAAAATATATAAAACAAAATTTAGAAATCTGGAAAATTATCCTTGTGAATAAAGATAATTTTTGTAATGTGTTTTTTACTTTTATAACGTTGAGTAAGATTTTTTTTATAAAAAAAGAGTGCATAATTATTATACTATTGTTTTGTATTTAAGATTTTAGTTTAAGTTAATTTTCAATTAATTTTTTCGTAGATGGACGTATGTTCTAAATTCTGAAGATTTGTTTGAATCAGAAAAGATGTCTTCCTACCAATTGAAATGTTGTCTCCTTTTCTTTTTTTTAGGATACTTGTTTTACCATATGTGGGTATGGTCGTGCATGTGAACACTTGCTAATAGTAGATTCCATGAATATGGAAGAGGAAGGGAATGTTACTGTTTTCTGTCTTGGATGAAGATACATATATATGGTAAGGGAGTACTAGAAGAGTTTGATGGAATTGATAATGGTTTGGGACATAGGAAGGCTTCCACATAGAGCAATACAGATCTAAAGGAGAATTCCGATTTCACGATATATTTTTATTACATGTACCATTTTAAGATAGGAGGTCCAAAAGCTTCTATATCTATTGGCTTAAAGCGATGCCATTATCTATATTTACAAAAACATTTATTTGAATGAGCTATAAAAGGCATCAAAACTAACCATGTATAGAAGTATATATGCAAGCATAATATATGAACAAATTCTTGGTCCTCCACTCCTAATTTAACAAACTTAAACCTACACCGCTAATTATCGTATTTCCCAACTTTCATTTCTTCAAAAAATATAAATTCTGCTTTTCATTCCAACGTTTTCTGTTAAGGCACGAATAAAAGAACACGAGCTTGATATTCGCCGTACACTCAAAACAATTCTCCTCTCTTTTTGTTTTGCATTTCTCCACCGCTTATTATAACCATAGTTTTTTTTTCCAGTTTAGTCTCTCTCATTCCTTAACTTTCTAAATCCAAGAATGGAGTGGATGATAAGAAAGGTGCTTATATATTAACATTCTTTAAAATAAAAACATACACTTCACATCTTTTAAATATATGTTTTTTTATTTTTTTTCCGACCTCAAGTCGAAAAGATAGTATCGTTAGTGTCAATCATCGTATATTGTTCGCTTTAGAAGTCGGTGATCTATCATGGTTTTGTTTTTAAAAATTATTTCGGTGAATTGAAAGAGAAGAAAATATATAAACTATCATTGATTCGATTCCTAAACAATGTGAAACTATATTAGTGTACGAAAACCCTTTTCATAGTAGGAATAAAACTTTTCTCCATTGCACGGCTAACAGAAAGGAATGAAGGAGCAATGTATGTAGATATGTAAATGTAAACACAGGTTATTTTGTTGTGGATGGTTGAAATAAGGTAGTTAGTTTGCAGACGTAGGGGAAAGGAAGGCGTGTGAAGCATCTTGAAAAGAAGGAAAAGGCAGAAGGTAGAGAAGGGAGCATCGCTCCCTCACTCTCTTTCCAAGCAAAGTCACCTGCAAGACAGCAGTGGTATAGTAAATGCAGGTGTATCACATCAACGGATATACCAATATTAACACTTCCACCTTCCTCCACACATTCATCTATAACATCATTCTACTCATGTATTTTATTGTAATTGTTGCATTACAACTGTATAGAGCCACATGATTTATGACAAAACTCAACTAAATTCTAAATAACTCCAGCGGATACCAACCTCACTTTGCGAGCTTTGTGTCAGCTGGAAGTGCCGATTGAATCAGATGCTTGCTTTTCTCTCTTTCTTTTTTATGTTCTTTGCTGCTGCTACCAGTAATGTCTCTTTTTGTTTCTTTCTACCTGAGACTTGGGACAACTTCAACTGTTCATTTTTCACATTTCCCTTTCTCTCTATCTACACACCAACACCACAATATGGTTCTATAAATAACATCGCCTCCATCACATACTACTTACTTGTGTTCATAATTATAATATTTTTCTTCACGGTTTTACCACTTCCTAAACGTCATGGCTAACCCTCCCCCAGTTCGTCCCTGGTTCCGCTTAGCCTCCATTCGCTCCACCCCTGCTGCCCCTGCCCCTGCCCCTGCCCCTCTCCAAGAGCCTCGCCCTACGTTGGGCCTGCCCGCATTTAGAACTGCTTCAGCACCTTCATCACCACAATCTCACCCTACTCAACCTCAATCTCAACCTCAACCTCAACCTCATCCTCATCCTGCTCCAGAATCTTTATCTCAGCCTAACAGATTTTCTTCTTCTTCACTCCCAAATTCTCCAGTCCACAAGACCACACTTACAACATCTTCCCCTGAGAAGAATGCGCGTGTGCATGTGTCAAGTCCCACTCACTCTCCTAAAACAATTAAACAATCTGATCGTAGCCCAATGCACTCACCAAACAATAGCAAAACCACCACTCCTCCACCCTCTCCTCTCACCCTCCCACCTTCCCAGTTCAAGACCGAGCCCAAGATACCTGAACAACCCGAGCCCAAAACCGTTCTGATCCAGAAAACTATCGACAGGATCAAGCCCTGGCACAATGGCGCCACTGAAACGCCCAAAAACAATGGCAATGCCCATCACGGAAAACACGTCACTGGCAAGGAAAGTGAGTCCAAGGAGAAGGGTATTCACAAAAAGCATTCGGATTCTGAGGACTCTGGCATGAGGGTCATAACTATTGCTGGAGAAAACAGAGGGGCTTTCATGGAACTGATCCAGTCCCCGAAGAAACCCGAAGCGAAGTACCTTCACAAGAAGGGGAATTCGAGCATCAACGTAGATGGGGTGGAGTCGCAGGGTTCGAGTGCTGAGGAAGGGAGTGTGAACAAGAAGGATAAGAATCAGAAAGGTAAAACAACGTCTTCGTTCCCCATGGCTGCGTACATGAACAGCAATGTGCAGTGTGTGAACAACTCGCTCCTGTACAACACTCCTTGCACCCACCACGACCCCGGAGTGCGCCTTTCTCTTTCAAAGAAACCATTCGGTGAAGGTTTCCATCTGAAGGAACAAGCTGATGGTCACCACGCTTGATTCCAGAGAATAGTGTTGTTTGAATTGGAGTTACTTGTTTTGTGCTTTTGGCTTACGTTATGTTATGGTATATGGCATATATTGGAGAAAATGAAAGAAAAAAAAAAAGATTGAGTGGCCAACTTGGGGTACGAGTTCTAATTCTTCTGCTTCGCCCTTCTCTTTTGGAGCAAAGTTGAAGATTCTCCACTGCCCTTGCTGGAAAATAAACATGTATAACGTATGTATGGGTCATGCTTACGGCTTATTCAATCACTTGATTGTTTTTGTATGAAAGAGATTCTGAAGCAGTCTATTACATGGTGCAGGGGGTTGTGTATCGTTCATTCTCCTTTGTTAATTCTTTATTTACACTATGTGCTTTTTGCAATAAATTTGTATCACCAGTATAATTAATCTATGTTGTGTCAAAACTTGTAAAACTTCAATTATATGTCATTTTGTTTTTATCTTTTCTAACCTCTGCAACTTTCCTTGTGGAAAACCGATTAGATTATAAATTGACGAAAAAGATTGTGAACTCAATCAAATTGTTAAATAATAATTACTAGTTTAATCCTTTGCAAAAATTATTTTAAGTTGGTGAGATAATTCACTCTAGGAAGATTATCACATAGATGGTGAATGAGATCATCTAATAATATTGTAAATTAGATCCTTTGAGTTTGATTATTTCTTATATTAATCTATATCATAATAATTTTCTAACATTTGTTTTCTTATTCTTTCAAGATCAACAATTGATTATTAGTAATTTAAGTATGACTGTACAATTTTTATATTGGGTGAAGATGAAAAAAATAATCGATATATCTGAAAATAGTGTCTTAATTTTTATATGTTTTGGATCGCAACACATTGAAAAAAAGTATTCCTTCAGTTAGTAAAAAATAACGTCCCATAATATTTTGACAAAATTCCAACAATATTCAGTTTTGAAATGAAACTCTCTAAGGAATATTTTTCTCTCATTCCTTAAGTTCCATTTGGATATTTAGACTTATTTATTTTATAGTTGATCAGGTGAGACACGATAAATTTTTATTTTGAACATTTCTTCCTACCCTTAAAAAAATTTCATCCAAGAGTTTATCCATAGTAAAGTGTTTATATTTTTCAGTGGGATAATGATACTTTCACACTTTAATTTGTATTCTCACTTTAGTTAATGTTATTATTTTATTTTAAAATTTTATTTATTTTTTATTTTTATTAATTAAATATAATATTTTATTATTAAAATGAGTTATAAAATAGAAGTGATAGAAAAAGAAAAGTGTCTAAAAATATTATTCTTTTCTTTAATAAAAATAACTTTGTCTTGATCTCGAAAGCGGACAATTTTCCATTTTCACAATTTAGATTTTCAAGCCACAATTTTTTTGTAAATTTAATCAAAAAGGGTTGAATTGGACTTTCTTCAATTAATACTTAATTTATATATGTTAGGTCATGGATTTCGCCCGATGTTTGGTCATTTATGGGTCGTTTCCCGACCTATGTATCTAACATTAAGAGGGAACACAATTCAAGAAATCACAATCAATCAGCTTTAATAACTCAATTAAGGTATAATCACGACTAAAGGTGCAGAGGTTACAATTCGATCTATATATACCATATTACGCTCTACAGAAAAGATAATTTAATATATGATCTAATCATCGTCTAATAAACAATATAGGGAGTACTCTTAACTCTTATTTCATATTATACTTATTATATTTATGCTCTTACTGACTTGAGCGTCAGAGTGTCATCGCAGGAGAAACCCCTCTCGTTTCCCGAAGGTTGAATCACTAGGTGCTTGAAGGAAGACCACCAGAAGTTCATCCAGATGTCGACCAACCTCGAGTTGGCCAGAACAACAAAATAATGAAAATGATTATATTTACAAAGATAAATGAAACATTAAAAATAACTATATAAGTGATATATGCATAACAAATTTCAACTCTCATGACTCTTTTTTCCTCAATGTAAAAGTTTAATTAAGATTTGTTTCGAACTATTCGAATTTGAATTCAATACATTAATTCAGTTAGCTCTTGTAATAATTTAAATACTGAAATAAACTACTTTTTTCATAGTTGAATTTAAAATTTTAACTAAAAAGTTAATTTCGATTTGTATTTTGTTCTTACCGAAAATAAATTCGGGAAAATTTTGTGGTGAGAACATGGTATTTTCTGTGGATAAAGTTTTAACTGATCACCAGATAGATAAAGAGATATATCTCAACAATACTTTTTGATGTTTAAGGCAATACAAACATTAAAAATGATAGTATGTGTGCGTTAAATATAAGTATATTAATTAAGATGATTTGAAATTTATGAAGGATTCCATTTATAGATTTTTGGGACAGTAATCATTAGGTTAAACTTAAGATAGTCCATTAAGTATGAGTCATTATGGCTCATTAAATTGACTATTAACTCTTGTAATAAATATTTATGATATTAAGAAGTTTGTTATAGAATATTGATAGTGAATCGAGCTACATATTTCATTTTTTATATTTTTGTTCAGTTTAATTAGTTATTATTATTATTATTTTATTTAATTTGTTTAGCACTTCTACATTTATCTATTTATTAACACGTCATCCAATATTATTATATTACTAGAAACCCCGTGCGTGGAGCGCATGGCTTATATTAAAGTAAAATGAGAACACAATGTTTTTCTTATTAAAAATGAAAGGCATATTTAAATATCAACTTAATTTAAAACTTAATTGTTAAAAATAATTATTCTTATTCTTATTAAGACTATTCTACTTAAATATAACTATTTTCATTATTATTGATATTATAATAAAATTATAGAATAAAGTTTACTGACAATCTTAATATTTTCTTGAAATACATTGACATTCTAATCTCATAAAAATTTACACAAATTTTCTATTTATTTTAAAAATATTAAATTGTTTTTATATGATGTACTTTCTTAAATTTTAAATCTGGTAGAAAAGACCGTTGAAGTTATAAAAAAGTAGGGTACAAAATTGTAATTTGAGAAGATCTGTGCAGTATCAATGTAATTTGTTATATATAGATTCTGGAGCAAGTAGTTGGGATCCAATGTCTAATAATTTGTGAAGTTGAAGGGCAAAAGGTTGTTCCTTACTCCTATTCCATGTAAGAAACTTTCTCCTTCTCTTTTTCTTTGAAGTTTTTAATTTCCTAGCTTAGCTTCAGATGTGAGTATTCCTGTTCTGGATTCAACTTTTTTTCCCTCTTAATATCCTTACTTCTTCACCGAAGAATAATGTGGGAGTTGGCGTGTGCTTGATTTTGTGTGGCAGAGTCAGCAATGGCTTCAAATCCAAAAACCTTGTCTTTTGAGGAAGTGTCTAAGCACAACCACAAAAAGGATTGCTGGATCATTGTCAATGAAAAGGTCTGTTTCTTTTGTCTTTCTTCTTTATCTTTTTTGTAGTTTATTATCTGTTTCAGTTTTTGGGGTCACCATTATGCTTGTTGAGGAGGGCTGAGGAATTAATTATAAAGGGTGTGAAGGGGTTCAAGCCCCTCTTGTTAATTTCCGATAAAGTATACTAAGTGTATCAAGTTTTACTCAGACTAACAATTCATCAATCCAATGCTGTTTTGAATTTAACATTTTTTTAATATCAAGGAGCATAGTAAACCATCTAAATTAGCGTCAGCAAGTAATTCAGTGAATTGCTTTTTTATATTAAGAATAATAATCAAAGTGCACCAGATACTTTGCATCCGACAAACCAGGTTGGAATGCCTATTCTGAAATTGACGTGATAAGAAAATTTATGAATTGAATGTTATATTACTATTTTAGCCTATTTTGTACAGGTGTATGCTCATTTATATAATTAAAGCTCATAATGTATAAATAGTTTTTTAATTTATAATTTATAGCATGATTGTTACTGTTTCCTTTTGCACATTAGGCCTTATGCTAGGTGTGCTACTGATACTGTGTTGTTGCAGTTTTTGGTTGAGTTCTTTTTGCTACGGGGGTTTTTTTTGCTGGATTATAAATCCGACATTGGTGGGTTAGAAGACAGTGAGTGAGACCTGTAATATGAGTACTTTAGTAAGCTGGAATAACACTTGTATTCTAAGAAGTAGTTTATAACATTGTAGTTTTCAACCTGGTATCATTTCTCGAAATGTTATAAGATCTAGACGTCGAAAAATCTCATTTATGAGACTCAGCATCCTCACAAGCAGCTCTTGATCAGTTAATTATGTTCTGTCCAGTATCTTTAATATACATGCTACCCTCATTGTCTTCATTTATAAATAAAAATCTTCCTTACAGCTTACACCCTTTTTAACATCCTCATCAGTACCTGGGTTAAACAACTTTTTGTTCAAACTGCATGTGGATGATAGAGTATACCCTTTATATACAAAGAGATTGGAGTTGGAATCTGATTAATATTCTCATTATTCATCTGAAAAGCTTCGAATAATGTCGTATTATATGATGAGTACTGTATACAATGAGTAATGAATGAACATATTTTCCTGTAAATTCTACATCTTTATTTCTAGAAAGAAATATGAATGGGGATTGTCTACCAATTTTAGGGGCTGCTAATGCTATTGGGCATTTACAGTTGGGTTGGTAGATGCATTCACTAGGCTCAGTGGAGAAAGAGTTCTGATTGTTAATTGACTAGCCTATAATATTCTTCCTTGTTAAATGCTCCTAAACAATAGGTTGAATCAATTGAAAATTTCTAAGTAGACTATGATATATTAGTCAATACAGTGTGCAAAACTGGCATGTACTAGTGTTTTGCACTGTATAAGAGGGATACAAAAACTTATAACCTTAAATTCTTGATTAGTGAATTGTAACCATATATATATATATATATATATATATATATATATATATATATATATATATATATATATATATATATATATATATACACACAAAAAAATATATAAAAAATAAAAAAAAATATATATTATTTAAATATAA
>Ga0123342_1007593_pt1 | contig 14219 bp, 10 predicted proteins | sample Turbeawhitnodule_FD_89960 | JGI IMG/M metagenome (GOLD analysis project Ga0123342, IMG submission 89960) | Root nodule microbial communities of legume samples collected from Mexico - Turtle bean Mexico white nodule | ecosystem: Host-associated > Plants > Roots > Nodule | place: Mexico: Nepantla...
CTCCCATCCATAGCTTGGCCCAAGTCTCACATCCGTAGCTTGGTCATGGACCTAGTAATAGGTCCTAGACGGTCTACCCTTCCTTCTAGACGCTCTCCCTTTAGACACTCTCCACCTTGTGCTAGACGCTCTTCACTTTGGCCTAGACGCTCCTTCCTTTGGCCTAGACGCTCTTGGTTTGGCTTTGGATGCTCACGTCTTGACTCTTGTCTTTTTATATGAGGTTGTGCTTGGCCCTCTTCCATCAAGTATACTATGGCTATATCATCTAATCAATAGCCTCAAAGTTTCAATGAAGCCATCATGAAGTCAGAATGGTGTGATGCCATGAGGAAAGAAATAGAAGCCTTGGAACATAACAAAACATGGAAGGTAACTAAAATTCCCCATGGAAAGAAACCCATTGGATGTAAGTGGGTGTACAAAATAAAGTACAATGCCAAAGGAGACATAGAACACTATAAGGCAAGACTTGTTGCCAGGGGTTATTCTCAGTTAGAGGGAGTTGATTATTTAGATACTTTTTCTCTTGTTGCTAAACTAACTACTGTAAGAATGCTCTTAGCTATTACAGCCACACAAAATTGGCATTTGAAGCAATTGGATATTAATAACGCTTTTCTTCATGGAGAACTCAGCGAGGAAGTTTATATGCTACCACCACATGGGATCAAAGTTAAAGCTGGACAAGTTTGCAAACTTACAAAATCTTTATACGTTCTCAAACAAGTAAGTAAACAATGGTTTGCCAAACTTTCTTCCTTTCTTAAAAGCATTGGTTTTTTGCAATCTCTTTTTGATCACTCACTATTCATAAAGAGAACTGAAAATAATTTTACTGCATTATTAGTATATGTGGATGATATAATTCTTGCAGGAAACTCCATCTCTGAAATAACAGATGTAACCCAGTTGCTGGATAAAACTTTAAAAGTGAAAGATCTAGGAGATTTGAAATTTTACCTTGGGTTGGAAGTTGCTACAACCAAGGACGGTATACATATTTCACAACGTAAATATGCTCTTGACATTATATCTGATGCTGCTCTTCTTGCAAGAAAACCATGTTCCACACTAATGGTTAAAAATATAAAGAATATGTTCAATGAAGGTAGTCCTCTAGAAGATATCACTTCCTACCAAAGACTTGTTGGAAGATTAATATACCTTACCAATACAAGACCAGACATTAGCTATGTTGTACAGTTCTTAAGTCAATTCATGCATGCACCCACATTGGAACATCATACTGCTGCTCACCGTGTACTGAGATATATTAAGGGAACACCTGGACAAGGTCTGTTCTTTCCCAGCCACTCCAACTTACAACTGAAGGGCTTTTGTGATTCGGATTGGGCAACCTGCCCTCAAACTAGAAGATCAACAACTGGGTTTTGTGTGTTTCTTGGTTCATCTTTAATCAATTGGAAATCCAAGAAACAATCCACTGTTTCACGATCATCTTCTGAGGCTGAATATTGCGCTCTTGCTACTCTTACTTGCGAGATTCAGTGACTAACTTACCTTATCAGTGAGTTCAAAATAAAATCTAAGACACCTGCATTTATTTATTGTGCATTGCCTACAACCCAAGCTTTCATGAGAGAACTAAGCACATAGAAATAGACTGTCACGTTATTCGGGAAAAACTACAATCCAAACTTTTGCAGTTACTTCCCATTTCTAGCCATCAACAAGTGGCTGATGTTTTTACCAAAGCTCTTTAACATGGGATGTTTACAGCAGCAGTCTCCAAGCTCGGTTTGATGGATATATATCACAGAGCTTGCGATGGGCTATTAAATTATTAAATAGAATAATTGTAATATAAACAGTTTTCCTTTTTCTGTTTCCCTTTTCCACCATGTATTTCCCTTTTCCATCATGTATATAAAGCACACCCAATAGTTAATAAAATTAGTGAGTTTTTCTGCCTTTTTTTTTTCCTCTGTTTCTCTCTCTCGTTCCTTTCCCAACGGCACCGCACCACACCGCTCAAACCCTGATCTTTGCCAACATTCACCATGTTTACCAAATCACAATATGGTATCAGAGCCATTTTGAGTCAATACTAGCGAGTATTTGTTGGGCTTATCAGGCCACCCGCTATCAGGCCGTTATCGGACCACCCATAATATGTTGTCCCACGCACGAGCTATCACTCTCGGGGTGAGGGGGTGTGTTGGAGATCTCACATCGTCTAGAGATAAGAGTATTTCATTGTATATAAAGTGGGTGCAAATCTCACCCCATGAGCCGGTTTTATGGGATTGAGTTAGGCTTAAAGTCCACTTCGTAATAAAGCATGTACTATACTAAAAATAATAACATAGAAATGGCACTCTGATGTTCAAAGGAAAAGCAGATATATATGTGGAAAAGGAAAATAAAGGGACGTGAATTGCTTTGCTGCTATAGAATCTGAGTAAAAAGTAATCCCCAGTGCCGAGAGACAAAGATTAAACCAGAACGTGCTTAGTTCAAAGAAATAAAATTTGAATTGTTACTTTGGATTTTCAATTTTTTAGAATCTGTAAAATGGAAATCTGATCTGGAATGCTATAAAATATATATTAAAGTAAAAATCAGATTTAGATAAATGGATTTTTAGTGATTCAGAATAAAAAAAAACACTAAAATATTAAAGCAAAAATAAAGCAGTTTAGTCTAATCAGATTTGTTTGCCCTCCCTTAGTCTTAATAGTCGTTTCTCTAAACATATATTCTAATCGCGGGATCGTTGTAGTTTCTCATATAGGTTCAAAAGACATCTTTAGAATAAATAAGCTAATATTTTTAATGTAATTCTATGTCATTATTGTAACAAAGATTTTTATTATGCCAAACAAGAGGTGAGAAAGGAAGGTGAGACAATGATATATAATAAGAGAGAGCGAAAGAGAAAAATGTTGTTAGTAAATATTCAGATCACCATAAAACCTTTTTCTATAATATACTTTTTTAGTTAAATTTTATTAGAAATTATAATTTTGTGTTTACTTGTATTAAAAAAGTTACCCTAATAATTTTATCAGTTTTAACTACGGTTTTAAACGCTTCTCTTTTGATTATTATTTTCGGTGCATTTACGTGAGTGTAAGTCTATATATATTCGATGTTCTTCTATTTCTGAAATTACACACGCAACATCCTTCATTCTTCGTACATCGTGCACAAAAAGGAGTGCATTTGTGGACATTATTTGCTCATGCAGATAAATAGTGTTTCGATAATATGATATAGCTATAGCTAGGTAGCCAACTTTATTACCACAAAGTTCTCTGTGTGCCGAAGAAAAAAAAAATGAACTTAATCACTATTACTTTAGCCTGTTGTATTCCTATACCATCATAGTGATCTGTTGATTAGGCAAATGTCATACTTCAACAAGACTATTATATGTTATTATGAAGAAATCTCACATGAATAGTTGAATAATGATATTTTCCCTTCTTAAAAAGTAGAAAAGGAACCAAAATCAGATGGGGAGAGGAGGTAAAACGTTTTTCCTTTTGTATGAACTTCCGATTCACAGAATTGTCTAGAAGGTGAAAAAGTTATTAATGATATTGAATTATTCCATTTGATTAATGATTATAAGTAAGCATTATTAATTTTTCTGATAAAAAATATTAATTTTTATAAACTTAAAATAATGAGAACAATTTTACTTTACAAACTGTAAGAATTAGTTAGAGTTATTTACTTTCTTAGTATATACCAGACTTTATCTTTTGTTAAATCTATTATCTTATCTAAACTGTCCAATTATCATCACTAAAAATACGTAGTTTTACACATAAAATTTTTACATTTTAGTATGAAAAATGTGTGTTGAACATATCTAACATTTTTCTTATTAACAATAAAGCAATATATATATATATGAGAATCACTTCCAACCCATTTACATAAACAAGTGAAAACCATCATAATCTAGCTTCAATACACTTCCACAGATATTCTAAAACTATCCTTATCATAATCTAACATAAAATAAAGATAAAATCAATTTATCATATTTAGATATATGCATTTTCTTTTATTTTTTTTATCAATAATATTTAGATTTATCATATTTAGATTTATGCATGAATTAATTCCTTTTCATTTTCATCATTTCTACAACAACTCACTGATTTTAATCTCTAAAATCATGCAAATATTATTGTACACATGTATAAAGATATGTTGCATGTAAAAGACACTTAAACATGTTCTACAATTCTACCTGTAATGTTGTCGAACATTGTCTCTAGATATCCTCTTACGTGACTGTGACACTTTTGGAAACCCCTTGAGCACTCATACGACTTCACCGACTGGAGGAGCTGATGATGCAGCAGCTGAACCTTAACACATTTTAAATCTGTGGTATTGTTGATCAATTTCCTTTCAACACTGAATCATTTAGGTCATCTTCATGTGATACCAATTAATTTTCATCCATGCTAAAAAAGTATGGTCATTATTAGATTAAGGCTTTGTGAGTGATTTAAAACGTTGTGTAGCCAAAAATGGAAAAGTTTATCTTTTATTAGAGTAGCCTTGTCAAGTGGCAAGTGGCAAGTGACCTCAATAAATATGGTTTAAATCATAGATAAAGTTTGATGGAGACTTAGGAAAAGAGAAAAGTAAAATAAATACAAATAAGTTTATAAGAGTATGATATGACCAAGTATGGAAAAGAATGGCAGTGTTTAACATGTGTTGTATAAAAGGATGTTTGTGTATTACTCTTTAACCAAAATACGGTGAAACAGTATTATCATTGTTACAAATTGATGATCATTGAAATTTACACTAAATCAAAAGAAAAATGTAAGAGAAGGTAACGAGTATCAATACAAACCGCCACATTAAATTTTACTATAGAAAATATTACACATATATTTTGTGACGATTATAAACATTAGTTTTTAAAAAATAACTGTCATATTATATCATGTTAGTTTTTTTATAATGTATAATTCAGAACATTGGATATACTTAGCATCTGGCATATGGGAGCTGATAAGTGGTTATTGGCATGAGAAGAATAACTTCATGTTGCTGGAAAAGAGCCTAGAATTGTCTGAACTGCATTGTTTTTTATATCTATAATTTGCTTGAGCTTTTATTTTACATTTTCTATTGTATTTTCAATTACTGTGGTAGGCCAAAAGATTTAAAGAAAGACTTTTATAAAAGAAAATTCTAGTTACATGTAAGTATAAAATTAAGTTTTTGTTTTAATTTTCCTCCCCCATAAGTATTTCTTTCTCCTTTCTTTCATTGGTCTAATCTTTTTATATGCGCGTGCATATCCAGTGAAGATAGTTTTTTAGGGGAGTGTAAAAGAAATGAAAAATATTCATTGAAATTTGTCATGAATGATCAAACCAAAACACGTAACCTGTTTTTGATTTCACTCAAATTGCCTTAATTGGGCCGACAAATCGACAAAAAGTGGGTTAAGAAATACAACTCATCTTAATCACGGTGGATTGCCAGCTTGATATGTCAAAATTTCCCAAAAAATAGAAAAATCAATAAAAAAGACAACAACATAGTTTCGAAACAACATCAATTATTTTTATTTTATATTTATACACGCAAAAATATATTTTATTTCGCAATATCAAAACAGACATAAATTTATTAGACTGTCTACTATTCACAAATGTCAGATAAATAAATGTCAAATAATAACGAACAAAAATTGCAAGAATAAAGCTAAACATAAAAAATACATGAAGAATCATATATAGAGAGAGAAATTTAAGTGATTTGATCGATTCATTGTCAGAAATTGATAAGAATTTGAAATTATAACACAAATCTATTTTATCAATAAACTTTTAACTCTAACTTAAAGATAATTGTGCATAACAAGGTCCTAGATGGTCCTATATACATTTAAAACTATCTAAATAACTTAAAAAAAATGTGTCAAATAGTTGCAAAGTCACGTACACAATGATTCACTTAGAAGTTAGAAACGACAACTAACACTGGGAAGTCAAACTGATGTAACAAATTGTTTAGTCAAAAGCTCTAGTCAAGAAAGACGGTCTTGTACCACTAAATGCTCTATTGCTTCTAGACGGTCTAGGAACCTTTGAACATAGATTTTTACTTAACTAAATTTTCACAAATCTATCCACGTTGGTTCAGCACAACTTCTGAGTGATAAAACTCTAAGAACAAATGGCTTGGGAGGGGGTTTGAATGGAGTCTAAACTCAAATTGTGAGTGAAAACACACACAAAATGCAACGTCTAACAAGCTAAGATAAAAGAAAAGAAAACACTAGTGCAAAAAAGTCAATTTACGAAACTTTTACACACTGGTTCGTAGCCAAACATTGTCCATTAAAATGCGATGAAATTTTTTTAAATTAAAACGAACATATAAATGACAGTACTGTCGTTTATGGTAATGATTGGATTCATAGACGACGGTTCTTGGTAGGAACCGTCGTCTATGAGCATCACATAGATTGTAGTTTTATTAAAATCACAGTCTTTTTTTTTCAAATGTAGTCATAGATTGTGGTTATTAGTAAGAAATACCGTCTATGTGCTTTTTATTTACCTTAATTCAGAGTCCGCCATTCATACTTTCGTTCTTCTCGCACTCTCGCTCAGCACTTCACTCATTCTACACTTCACTCTCACTTACGTTACTCGTTCTACCACGCTCTCACTTTGTAAATTCTTCGTCCATTTGCTTTGGTTTATATTTTTCCTTCATTCCTCCATTGCTTCATTTGCTGATTTTTGTTTGGTTTTTAGGTTCTCTATTGTCCGCGTTGTGCTCTCTCCCATTTATTGCCTTCATGTTACCGTTGCCCACCACCACGAGGTTGATGCAGTTTTTTTTTAAAATTTTTTTTTTTTATTTTTGTTTTTGGCATTTTTTATGAGTATGTCCATTTTTTATTTGTTTTTTAGTATGTAAATTTTTACTTTTTATAAAAAAAATGTGTAGTTATTATTAATTTATACTATTTTTTCATTAGTATATGAATTGTTAGGTTTAAATTATTAATTGGTTAGATTATAATTAGAGTAATATTATTTTATAAATAATTTTAAGATTTATAATTAATATTATTTATTGAATAGCATGTATGATTAGATTTTTTAATTTTATTAATTGCGTGTATATTTATAATTCTTTGATACGTGTAGTATTGAGTTTGAAGGTGTTCGACCCTCGACAATTGTCTTTTGTTTGAGAGACCCTTAGTTTCCCGTTTAAGATTTTATACATGTATTTGTCTACTACTCCTCCAATTGTAATATTTTTTTCTAAAACAATTTTTAAAAAGTAGAGTAGGTTGTAGTGATAGTAATTGTATTCAGTGTTGAATTGTCTAGGTGGACAGTTTGAGAAGAACAATCACTTTTTATTAGTTCATTAGTACGTAACTTGTAATCGACATGTCATATATTTTACGTAATATTGGTTCATAGCATGTTGTGTTGTTCTCTAGGTGAATATTTGATTGTGGAGATTTTATGTCACCACTTTCATTTCGTGCCACCTGAAAACCAATGTGAAATGTTGCCGAAATTTTGTTAAATATAAGGAATCACTACAAGAAAATATGGAATAACAGATAGTCCAAATCGGTATGTAAAAGACAATAGATCCGTATGTAAAACATAGTTACATACGGGCAAAAATCCGTATTTAATGTTATCATAATTATTATTAAAGTTAGAAACAAACTGCAATGGGTGGAACTCAAAGTCAAGTCCCTTGAGTGACCAAAAAAGCTTTAACCACTACACCAGACAAATTCTTTTATCATATTATGATTTTTATTATACTAATTATTGTCCCAGTTAAAGGGACTATGAGATCCTAACTTGGACGCTCTTTCCTTCCTCGAAAAGGTCCTTCTGTCCACCAAAACCAAGGAGAAGCTAACCAGCATCGATGATGATCACTTGGTAGGGAAGGCCATGAGGTAGATGGGGAAGGCTCTAGCAACAAGTTGCCTAGCCATCTCCAAATTGAAAGAGTGGAAGGGGCCGGCTGAGAAGAAGTCCCACGAGGTCACTAAGCTCCTTCAACAGGTTGGAAGCCTCAAGCATGAAACGACGAAGCTTCATGAGGAATTCCAACAATCACAACAAGAAGTTAAGGCTCTCCTGATTGAGAATTCCAAGGAAGCCTTAGACTTATATGAAAAGAATGCGAGGCTCCAGGCTGAGGTGGAGAGGCTTAAGGAGAAGCTGGCTCAGAAGGATGAAGAGTTGGTTAAGGAAAGGGAAGCCCTCACTGACGACGCTGCTAACTCGTACCTGGCGAGCTTTGAAGACGTCGTTGGCCAGGCCTTAAGAGTTCATCCTGGGGTGGACTTCTCTCAACTTGGCTTAAGCAAGACGGTGGTGGACAGGCAGCTCGTGGATGAGTAGTGCCCTTAATGTATCTTTCCACATTCTGTAGTATTTTGAACAATTTTAGCTTATTGAACACTCACATGTAACATGCTAACCTTTTGTTTTACCTATTTAACTCTCTAGCTTTGGCAAACTCCAACTAGTATATCAATAATGCATCTCATTATTTGCCTTGATGAAACACGACTGGTATAGACTTACCATCTAGCGATAACATAATCAACTGCCAAAACATCTATAAAAGCAATGCGCCAACTAAGTATGGGAAATCACAATGCTCTGGTAGAGCTAACTTGTGGATGACTCACACCCCCTGGCCGCATAAGGTGCCTTAATTCGCTTGAGTGCTACCTGACTACTCAAGCAAGGATCAAGTCTTGCAATCTTGCTAAGAAGGGACAACACGCTTAGCAGATCACTCACTGTATATGGGTTGGGATACCCCTGAAGTATCCCTTTAATTTTATTTATTCATTGCTAATAAAAAAAAAAAGCAGATCACTCACTTTCCGAACTCAGTATTTCCTAACATCATGGATGGCTGGAGTATTCGACTTTGGTGTTGGTTCCCACATCAAGTCTACTCTTCTCTTATCTTCTTTTGCTTAGATTATCTGACTTTGGTGTTGGCTTACACATCAAGTCAACCCTTCAATGATTTCTCGTACATAAAGTATCTAACCTGTGTGTTGGCATACACACCAGGTCAACTCAACTTACTACCCTACAGGGCTAATCTCAACTTTCATTTGCAGAGTGCTCGAGCTCGGGTGGTTTCACCAACGCCAGGGTGGGTCGTATTATCTGTCTTTAGCCAAACAATCTTAGTTACAACTGAACATGGTTCAGAATCTTAGTGAGAAAGAGTTGTCCCATCTGAGTCACCATGAATTTCTAACCACCTAGACTTGGAATCTTACCAAGAAAAGGTCGCCTTATCATAAAACAATTTGCACAAAACGCCTGCTCGGGTATCCCACAAAGACAAGTCGCTTTACCTGGTCTCAAACAATCACAACTTCAGAGCGCCTAAACTTGGAATCTTACCAAGTCAACTCTTCGCTTAGAGTATCTGATTTGGGTGTTGGCTTACACACCAAGTCAACTCTTCGATGCTGAGATAGATCGACTTACCTGCCCTCAGCTAAACAGTCTAAAGTCAATTCTGGGTGCCTGGACTCAGAATCTTACTAAGAAGAGGTTGTCTCATCTGAATTACACAGGCTTTGAGATGCCTAAACTTGGAATCTTTCCAAGGACATATTTTCTTTCGCTTTAGAGTATCTGACTTGGGTGTTGGCTTACACTGAGTCAACTCTTCAATTTTGAGGTAGGTTGGCTTACCTGCCCTCAGTCAAACAGTCTTAAGCCAATTCTGGGTGCCTAGAATCAAAATCTTACTGAGAAGAGGTTTCCCCATCTGAATTGTACAAACTTCGAGACACCTAAACTTGGAATCTTACCAAGTAAATAGGTTGCCTCGTTTAATAATTTCGTGATTAATTATACACACATGGCACTTACTCAAATAATTCATCGGCCAAGTCGCCTTATCGTGTGTTAGAAAATAATTATGATGACTCATCTTTCAAGAACAATTTTTCATTGGGTGACCTCATTAAAAAACCCTTACGAGGGAAAAAGAGTGTCCCCTTAATTATTCAAATTGTTCATAAAACACTGACAAAATATTTTAACTAAAATGTAACTTGAGGTTCGCCCCATTCCGCGTCCAAGGTATAACTTCACCCTCTAGAGTTTCAAGCTTGTAGGCTCCGTTTCTGAGCACCTCCACCACGCGGAATCGGCCAGTACATTTGGGAGACAACTTATTCTCTAGCTGGTAAGGATGAGCCTTTCGCATTACTAAGTCGGCAACCCGCAACTACCGAGATCTCAGCTTGGACTTCTACTTAAGCTCCACCCTTCTTTTCAAAGCTTCCGCTTTGATACGTGCTTGTTCTCGCACCTCGTCGAGTAGGTCTAGGTTTACCTTCCTCCCGTCATTAGATTCTTCTATCACAAAGTTCTGGAACCGAGGTGAGCTTTCCTAGATCTCTACGGGTATCATGGCGTTTGACCCATATACCAAACTAAAGGGTGTTTCCTTTGTGGTGGACTGAGGAGTTGTGTGGTAGGCCCACAAGATTCGAGGCACCTCTTCTGACCAGGTCCCCTTAGCTTTCTCCAACCTCCTCTTCAAACCTCTGAGCAAGACTCTATTGGCAGATTCAACCTGGCCATTCATTTGAGGATGCTCCATAGAGGTAAACACCTACTTGATCCCGAGCATCGTGCATAGCTTGCATAACTACTGGCTTGCAAACTGGGTACCATTATCGGACACCAAGTGCCTTGGGATCCCAAAACGGCAAACAATGTTTCTCCACACAAAGTGTTGAACCTTGTGGACAGTTATCTGCGCAACTGATTCAGCTTTTATCCACTTGGTGAAGTACTTAATAGCCACCACGAGATACTTCATCTGACGAATTGTCAAAGGGAAAGGACCCAAAATGTTTATTCCCCAAGTATGGAAAGGTCAGGGGCTATGTATTGATCGCAACTCCTCGGGGGGTGCGTGATGCCAATCAACATGCTTCTGACACTACTCGCATTGTTGTACATACCTCATGCAGTCCTCCCTCATAATTGGCAAATAATACCCAACTCGATTGGGAGATTGGCCAATAATACTGGGCTTCTGGAGGACCTTGCGGATTGGGAGATCGGTCATTACTATCACTGTGAAACTTTGGAAATAGGGCACAACTGCCAAACTGCAAATACCACTAATAAAGCTGCCTTTTCGATGGCATGATATCGTACCTCCGACCCTTGTAGCACCTTGCTCACAAAGTAAATAGGCATTTGAGCCTGATGTTGATCCTGCACGATGACCGAGCTGATTGCCCGATCTGTAACTGCAAAATAGAGACGAAGGGGAGTACCTGGTAGCGACTTACATAGGACAGGTGGGCTGGTCAGGTATTCCTTGATGAACGCATCTTCACACTCGTGGGTCCATGTGAAACGGTTCTTCTTCTTCAAGCACTGGAAGTAGGTACCCCTTATCTCCTCATGTTGATAAGAACCTAGACAAGGCGACCATACGCTCAGTCAGTTGTTGTACTTCCTTCACCGTGGTAGGGCTTCTCATCCCTATGATTGTTGCACACTTGTCTAGGTTCACTTCTATCTCCTGTTCAATGAGCAAGAACCCTAAGAATTTTCCTTCTTCTACCCCAAACACACACTTCTCTGGGTTCAACTTCAGGTTATACTTAGTTATGGTGGTGAATAGTTCTTCCCAATCAGCAACATGTTGATCCTTTTCTGCCGAGGTGACGACCATGTCGTTTACGTATGCTTGTACGTTTCGCCCAATCATGGGGGCAAGAATCCTATACATCAACCTCTGATAGGTGGTGCCGCATTCTTCAGCCATTGTATCAGCATTCTTCACAAACACATGAAAGAAAAAATCAATCTTCTTTGATCTTTCGTATTAGTCGAAGTTAGAAATCATACATTGTATCGATGTAATGCATGTGGAGAAGAATGTGTGTGATAGTTTAATTGATACACTTCTTAACATTAACAGGAATACGAAGGAAGGTCTAAATAATTGTTTAAATTTGATTGAAATGAACACACAAGACGAGTTGACACCAATACAGGTGGGTAAGCATACATATTTACACCCACCTGTTACAACATGTCAAAAGATGAAAAAAAAAAAGTTTTTTCCGATGTCTAAAGGGTGTGAAAGTGCCACAAAGACATTCATCAAATGTGAAGAGCCTAGTATCTTTGCAAGATTTCAAGCTAATTGGGTTGAAATCTCATGATTGTCACATCTTGATGCAACAATTGTTGTCACTAGCTATGTGGGATCTTACCAAAAAATGTTAGACATATCATAACCCGTTTGTGCTCATTCTTCTCTTTCATTTGTTATAAAGTCATTGATCCAGTAAAGTTGATGATTATACTAGATCTACTTGGCTATTTCTTATGAATCACAAGTCTGAAACCCAACAATCTCTTAGAATCATTCATTACATTTGCACAAAATCAATTTCAGGCATATATTAAAATCATCCGCGTTGAACACGGATTGGAATTTATTTCAATGCGTAATTTTTTTCTCAAAAAAGGTATTGAATGTCAACGCACTTGCGTCTACACTCCTCAACAAAATGGAGTAGTAAAACGCAAACATAGACACATTTTAAACACAACACAAACCCTCTTATTCCAGTCCCATTTACCATTAGAATTTTCGGGGGAATGCATTTTAACCGCCGCATATCATTAATCGCTTGTCATCACCTTTACTAAAAAATAAATCACCTTTTGAGCTGCTATATAATCAACCACCTTCACTTTCTCCCTAAAAACTTTTGGTTGTCTCTGTTACGCAACTGTTGTTTCACCTAAGCAAAAATTGGATCCGCGCGCCCGAAAATGCATCTTCATTGGTTATCATCCTCACAATCAAAAAGCATAAAAATTATTTGATATAGATTCAAGCACTTTTTTTACAAGTCGGGATTCCATGAAAGTGTTTTCCCATTCTGTCAACACTCTCAGACACAATCCTCACCTCCATTACAAGATATTTTTCCTGCCATTGACATTGACTTACCAACTCCTGTCCAACATTCACTTGATCCACCATCTTCTCCTACTAGTCACAATGCACCTGAACCTCCAGCAAACCAACCTTCTTCTCCTACTCGTCACAATGCACCTGAACCTCTAGCAGACCAACTTTCTTCTCCCATGCCAGGAAGTCCTACACCCATTACCGAACCTTCTCCAGCCAACCTTCCTGTTCGACGATCAAGTTGCACATCAACCCCACCTTCCTGGCTTCAAGACTACATAAGGAATCCCAAGCCAATCATTCGACCACTAACCAAGACCGGCCGGATGGAACCAAGTATCCTATGCATCATTTTCTTTCTAATTCACGATTTTCTTCTACACATAGTGCATATCTTGCTAACATCACAACCTGCAAAGAACCATGCTCAAGCTATCCTTGATCCAAATTGGCAAAAAGCAATTGACGAACAACTTTCCGCCTTGTAGCTAAATCAAACGTGGACCTTGACACCATTACCCGCCAGGCAGAAACCCAACAGATGCAAATGGGTCTATAAAATAAAGTACAACTTAGATAGCAGTGTCGACAGATATAAGGAGCGCCTTGTCGCAAAGGGGTACACTCAGATTGAAGGTGTCGACTATTGTGAAACTTTTTCACCAACAACGAAATTAACAACTTTGAGGTGTCTTTTCACCATTGCAGCAGCCAAGAATTGATTTATTCACCAGCTAGATGTGCAAAATGTCTTCTTACATGACAAATTGCATAAAATTATTTACATGGACTTGCCACCCGGGCATCATCTGTTAGAATGTATGGCTTTAAACTAGAGGGGGGTGAATGGTTTAATGGGGTTTTCACAAACTTTTTAAGATAGAATGAAATTCTTTGCAAGAAACCAGATTTAGAAATTCAGTTTGCCAATAACAAAGCTCAAAACAAAAAAGCAACAGAAAAACAATCGGTTGTTTCGCATAAACAATCGGTTGTTTATACCGGTAATATAACAACAACTGAAATTAAAGAGTTTAAGGAAGAGAGAAATGCACAAAAAATTTATACTGGTTCACTCTTAACCCAATAGCTACATCCAGTTTCCCAGAAACCACTGGGAAATCCACTAGGTAATCAAATCCAGATTACATACACACACCACCAAAGAAGTGACCTTGATCCCCTCAAGACACACACTTCCTTTGGCTCAG
>Ga0123342_1007594_pt1 | contig 14218 bp, 8 predicted proteins | sample Turbeawhitnodule_FD_89960 | JGI IMG/M metagenome (GOLD analysis project Ga0123342, IMG submission 89960) | Root nodule microbial communities of legume samples collected from Mexico - Turtle bean Mexico white nodule | ecosystem: Host-associated > Plants > Roots > Nodule | place: Mexico: Nepantla...
AAAAAAAAAATTAAAATTCGATTAATTAAATTAAAATTTCCAAAAAAAATTTAATAAAAAAAAAAAAAAAAAAAAAAAAAAAAAAAAAAAAAAAAAAAACTCATCAATCATTGATATGATAGAATACGATTTCCACCAATTCTGTTAAAAAACTATAAAATAAAAGTGGATTCCACTAACATATCTAGAAACTTTAACACTTCTTACCATGTTTTTGGAAACTTTAACTCTTACCATGTCTCAACTTTCAATCTGAATTTGTGTTTCCTAACACGTTCAGAATTATTTGATTGTAATTATGTCAAAAATCCCAAATCAATTAAAAATCAACATATTTTATAGCATATACTATATATATTTTATAAGATTAATTTAAACTTAAAATTTATTTTTTATTATAATATTAAATTTATTTAGAATTTATTTTAATTTTAAACTGATTAGTCCATCACTATCTCATTATATATCATAATACAGGTAAAATCTTAAAGTGAGTTAAACTTAATTTAAATTAATAATAAATTATGTTCTAATAAGTATATATGTATTGTATCTACTACCGTGATTAATGTAAAAAAAAGCTAAAATTGTCAATTTGTGGGGAAATTTTGTTGCAGTAGTGTGAGGTGATTGTAATAGCAATCGAGTCAACATCGCACCATTATGCTTTATTATATCAGCAAAGTCGTACCTCTTAATTTGGCGGAGTTGCTAATGTTTGATGCATGATAAAAATGCAAAGTGCACCGAATAATTTGGCTGATCCAGGAGTTGCTGATATTGCACTAATACATTGTTTTGAGTATTGGGGTTAATAGGCTATATCAAATAATTGTTAAGGAGTTACATAACCATTTTTTTCATAATTTATTTGTTTTGCTCATTTTAATTTCATTATTAATAAAATGTTAATTAAGTTCTTCAATTTTTAAAAAATATAATAAATGTGATATTTTTCGTTAGCAATAAAACCGTTAATAATAGGGTTGGATTTCTTTTATCAAGTTTCCAATCTTTTTGGTTCTACGGTTTTTTAGCTCTTTGTCTCTTCATTCTCTTGGGGTTTTGGGTGGGTACCTGCAAAGACATTCCGACGCTCAAGTTAGCGATGAGTATGGTTAGTTTACAAATATTGTAGTTATAAAATTATTACCTTTTTGCTTTGGGATCGTCTTATATTTATAGCTTTCTTATAGCTTTGAGGTTTATCCCAAACCCATGATGGCCCAATCCTCTCCCTAATCCTATTTAGGGAGTGATTAATTACTCGTGATATGCCGAAAACAAATTCGACACTTGAAAATTAGGTTAAATAGGGGGCTAGAGGCTCAACCATGGTTTGTTAGATTGAGAGGAAAACACCATTGAGTGAATTGTAACCAATTGGGAGAATGGAAGGTGCTAGAAGTATGCGTGACTAATTATACCATTTGGAATTGGGAGTAATCTGTTCGAACTCTTATGTATTGAGGTGATATTTAAATATGATATAATATTTTGTTCTTGATTGATTATTGGTATTACTGTTTTGCTTCTAAATAGTTGTGACATGTTTGAGAATCTTAAATCTGAATGGAAAGTATTTTTAGGGTTCTGACCTAAACAACAACACTTAACATATTTGAGTGTTAGAAATAGACTTGAAATGTTAATTATTATTAACATCTGAGCTTGATTATAAGTTGTTCTTATAAATATGCGAGGGATCGATATTTAGGGAACAATCTTAATAATTTTATATACAAAGAATCGATATAAATGAATTTTATATGGACATCAATTTCAATCAAAGAACTTAATATTAACATGCTAATCAAAATACATGAGAGTGAGAAAGATGAAACCCAATGCCTATTTTTCCAATTGAAGCAATTATTCTTTGATTTGTTTTCTTGTTAATTCTTGTCATTATAACAATTTTCAAACCAACTTTTTATTGTTCTGTTTTATATTTAGCGAATATTGTACTTGATATTTCAATTGTTCCATCTAGTATCGCTATTTGTTCTTAGGGACAAATTCTTACTTCTGAGAACGCGGTGCACTTGTCGTAGAAAGTCATCACTCTTGGTCAAAAGTGAATCAGTATAAACCTCTTTGTGTTATCCCTTCTCTTTTACATTGTTTTAATCATTGTTCTTTCTCTACTGGTATAAACAACCTGTTGTTTCTAGAAAACAACTAGTTGAACAAAAAATCAATTGGTTGATTTTTCAGAACTTTTCACTTTACATCCAAACTTTGCAAAAATCTTGTGAAAACAATTCACCACCTCTCTTGTTTATCCCACTAATTTTAACACGTATTATCAGTTATGAGTCCTTATGATTGTAATAATAAATGGCTGAAACATGAACCAAAAATGATTTCCTAATGCATGAGTGATCATTGTGTGTAAGGACTTATCCATAGCGTATTGCACAAGTCCCCCAAGATATAATAAGAACTTCTCGGATAATACCAATGATCAGAACTAGCAAATAAACTTCTCTAGAGTAAGAACCCAGAACACTAAAAAAATTAGAAAGTAAAAAAATAATAAAAAAGTGAAAAAGAATAGCAGAAGCCGTGAATGAGATGAATTGAAGAGGCGTAGGAAAGCCCTTTTATAGAGGGAGAAGAAAGCAACTGTCACTACTCCATTTTTTATTTCAGCGTGCTTCCCGTTTCAACAACTTAACTCCTCAAGAAGAACGAAGGAGATTTGGAAGTTCGAGGAGCTCAACTCCCCGAGAAGAACAAAGGAGATCCGGAAGTTCGAGTCTTATGTGTGGAGAATCTTCCCTAGTGGAGATCGGGGGTAGAAGAGGATCCCGAGTCCGAGAAACACTCCAAGAAGATCGGAACAGATGCATAGAAGTTGAAAGTTGCCGTTTTGATGTCAAATTAAGATGATTCCAGCGTAGACCTGTCTAACAATAGAGAGATGATAATATAATTGTGGTCAGATGACCCCAAGTCATCTTCCATCAAATCCAATAGTAAAATTAGTACATCAGTGTTTATAATTTATCTGCAAGCGATACAAGTTAGGAGAAAAATGGGTTGAGATAGTTGTGCAAAAAATATAAAAGATATTAAAACAACAAATAAAAAAAGCGGTTGATCCTTAAGTTTTTTCACCATTGAATTATTCACACAGGTTCTCTAAAAATTAATCTTTTCTCAATCCTCCAACAGAGCTAAACCAGATTGAACATGCGCCAATCTGATTCAACTGAAACTCACCAGTAAAGCATGCATCTATTGGTTTAATCAATACCCACTTTGTTCCATGCATATACTCCATGAGAATGCTTACCTCCTATCTCTTGAATCATGCACCCAAAAAATTAATTAGAACAATGTGAACTAATTAAGAAATTATAAGATAAGGAAAACTCTTAATCATGCAGTCAAGTACAACCTCTCACAAAAACCAGTTTTTCAGGAGATTAAAATATTAAAACAACTGCTATGGAGAATTAAAAAATGAAACATTTATTGACCAAAACCTCAAAACTCAATGGAAAATTACAAAGGAATCAACCAACAAGGTAAAACAAAAAAATTACAAAGAAAAAAAAAATTAAGAAAAAGCCTATGAAGCTCGATCCCCGAAAAGCTACTTCTTCCTTCCTTTGAAGTCACTTCTTTTCTAATCTTCTTTCCCTTGCCCAAAATCAGATTAAAATCCGTCTTATGATATTGTTTTACAATTATCAGATGTTTCCTTTCTTGTTTCAAATTATTAAACATTTCCAAATAATTTCAGATTTTATTCTTGCTTTTCTTATAGAAATATTATTTTCAATTTTCTTTAGATATTGTTGTGATTCCAATTGATTCCAACATTGTTGGGAGAAATATTACAATTTTTTTTCTTAAATAATATTTTTAAAATATATTTTCTCTATTTTTTATTTATTAAAAGATAAAATTGTCCCATTAAATGACAAAGTTACCGAATTGTATATCTCTTTATATAATCTTATACGTGTATAGATTTATAAGAAAAACATAAAGGATTTATAATATTTTTTAATATATTTATTCAAAAAAATCAAAATTGTATAAACATGACTGTAGAAATCTTTTTCTTAGAATATCCTAATTCCATTGAAATTCGTTGATTTCACTTAAATGAGGAAGTCTTTAAGATTTTATTGTTATCTCGAGAAAAGAAATTGACACTTCGCATCTGTACTGCCCTAAATCCTAAAACCAAATTTTCACGGAAAGGACAATGACACAGGAAAATCTTTGAAAATGATAAATGTAAAAAAGAAGAAAAAAAGAAAAAAAAGAAACCTGGTTGAGTTGAACGTTGAAAGGGGTAACGATGATCCGAAACAGAAAGATAGAACCTATAGTAAACGCAATCCCACTATAACCAATAATTGAATCCAATTGAATATTATAGAAACCGCATAAATCCCTAATACGCGTCTTCTTTCAAACAAACCCATCGTTCTCACACACACATACACACCCAACCTCTCATCTCATATCCCAATTTCTCAATTCTCAAAATTCTCAATTCACATCCATTCAATCAATTAATCAATCAGTCATTCAATCAAATATCCGATTCGTTGGAATCCACGCTCCGATCCAATGGATCAGCACCACTTCCTCCACCACCACCACTACCACCACCCTCAGGACCACCGCACAACCCGCTACACTTCCCTCAACCCTCAATCGCATCACCACCACCACCATAACAACCTCCCTCCGCCGCCGCCCGCTCCGCCGCCGCCTCTATCCTACCACCGCACCCTCCACACGCCTCCCGCGCCGCAACCCTACACCCCTTCTACACCCCAACACCAACAACAGCAGCAGCAGCAACAACAATTCTCTTTCAACCATCACACAACTCTCCCACACCGCTCCCTCGAAGATGATTCCCGCTCTCTCCCCTACGACCTCCTCCCTCGCCGCGCCTCTGCCATCCCCTGGAACCCTAACCCTAGAACTGACGATTTCGACCGCGAATTTCACCACCACCACCACCGCCCTCCGCCACCACCGCCTCCCCCGATCGAAACCCTACGCTACGACCCCGGGCGCCGTGAGCGCCTCGTGGTGGATCCCTATGAGCAGAATCCCAGGGAGGCACTCGCGTGGGGCGGCGGTGACTACCACGCGCCGAGCCAGGGCGACGTAGAGCCTTCTCCTTACGTGCGCGTGTACAGCGTGGAATGCGATGCTGACGTGGCGGGCAGAGGGTCCCGGGTCGAGAGCAAGAGGTGGGTGATGAGTGATAGAGAGAGGGAGAGGGGAAGAGAGTTGCACGAGTCTTCTTCTAATTTGGTTAGCAAGGGTAGTAACAGTGATAAATATTATCATGGTTCTGATAATGTGGGTAGGTATAATAGAGGGAATAGTAGGGAGTGTGGTCATGAATTCGCACGCACTCCTCCTAAGAAACAGGTGCAGAAGAAGAGCGCGCTTCTTAGGATTCAGACTGTTAAACCTAATCATAGGAACCGTGAGGTTGAGCAGTCACGGTACCCCGGTTATGGACCTGAAGGTAGCAATGGCTTTTTCAGGGGGAAGGAGCAATATTTGGCTCATGGGGTTAAGGGGGAAGAGAGAGAAGGGAGCCCTGTTGAGATTGATATCTCTTTTGAGTCCAATTCTCTGGTGGCCAAGGCTATTGTTGCGCCGCCTTCGAGTTCAGTGTCTGTTCCTGATTTGAATGTGACGCCGGTTTTGGATTCGGATTTGGGTTCTGGGGATAGGAATAAAAGGATTTCGGGCTCTGATGGCTATTGTTCGGGTTTGCAGCAGCCGTTTAGAGTGTCTTCTGTTGTGGTTGTGGATTTAAATAGGTCGCCTAGTAAAGGGAATGATAGGTCTAGTTTGGGGAAGGAGGTTATTGTGCGGAAGAATGTTGAGGATGGTTCTTCTCGGTCTCGCACCAGGGAGGCTGATGATTCTCGTGGGAAAAATGTGGTGCCAAATTCGGTCAAAGTTGGCAATGTCTGTTCTGGTAAATCGACCATGACGGTTGTCAAGAAGAAGAAAATTGTTAAGAAAGTGGTGAAGAAAGCGACTGCAAACTCTAAGACATCTGTGTCAAATTCACTGCCGGCAAAAAGGCTTCCTGGAACTGTGAAAGTGGAGAGTGCTGCACTGAGTTCGTCAACTGCCTCTGTTCCTGACAAAATTGGAGCTAATTCAGATGAGAAAAGGAACATTGTTGATGAGGTGGCTGGGCCAGACTGTTTGCACTCTTTGCCAAAGGAAGGAAATGTATTGAAAGAAGAAAAAGAGGGAGGTTTGCTGCAGCTGAGTTTGGGGCCAGATTCCACATCGCAAGAGTGTAGTAGGAGTGACAAAGATTCTGATAATAGGGAAGTATCCAGGTTTGAAGTTGAAAGAGATGGAAACATTCTAAAATTTCCATCTTGTGCATCTAGTAGTGAAGATAAGAAGAGTGATTCAGATTGTTTAAATGCAAATCATAATGTCCTTGATAATGGAAGTATTATTTCTATGCATGATAATTCAAATACTTCCGATTGTTTAGATGCAAATAATTCTGTTCCAAATACTTACATGGTTACTGAATTCTTAAGTGGAAGCACTATTTCTGAAGTCAATCACATGGATTATGATAATAAGCAATTGTGTCAGAATGAAGTGTCTCTATCACTTGGGAAATATTCAAATATACAGTCCCCACTGAATAACAATCTTGAAGATGTAGGGGATGAACTATTAAAAACCAGTGATACTTTTTCAAGTTCAAGAAAAACTAGGATTCAAGATTGCCTACAACGTGCCAGTGCACTGAAGCACATTTCTGATGATGGATCATCTAATTTAGAAGATTGTATTAGTGTTCACTGCTCTGGTATCATGGATGATGCTGGAAAGCAATTGACCCATGGTGATGTCACCATACACCCTGAGAATTGTGAGACAGGAAAAGCATTCCCAAATTCTAATATTTTAGCTGGATCTGGTGAAGGGGACTCAAAGAAGATAAAAAAGAAAAGATCTAGAACACAATTAAATTTTTTGAGTTCAGAGATGGAGTCCTTATCTACAGATCATGTAAATCCTGTTAGCCTTGCAAATAATGTGGATGGAATCACAAGTCTATTGGTGAAAGATCCATCTGCTTGTGAAGTTTTAGATCAATCTGTTGAAAACGATGTTGACTCAATAACTGGTCTGGATGGGGTTACTGCTTTACATGAGAAAGGGGGGGTTTTAGAGTCTCAGTTTTATGCTGCAAATAACAGCAACGATGATGCAAGTGAGGTTTCACCATCTTCTAAAAGGAAAAAAGTGACAGCTAACCCAATTTTCACTCATTGTCAATCGGAAATCAGTGCTATGATTGTAGTTACCACAACGTCTAATGCTGAAGCTCCTGTCAATTTCAATGATAACCAAGAACATCAGAAAGAAGTTGCTTTGTCAAGCATGGGTGTGTGTATTCCGTCTTCTGCTCAGTCAATGTCTTATTCGGAGGATATTACTAAAATGTCTGTCAATATTTTGAGTGGAGGATCTTTTGACTTCATTGATGCAAATAGGGAAACCTCTTTTTCACCATGTGAGGATTTGGCATTTCAAAACGATCAGTTCTCACCATTGGAAGGTGAGTGCACAGAAAACATTACTCCAGTTGTGCTTGTGAGTGATACTCAAACTGATGTTTTAGAACTTGGAAATATAATGGGAGAAAAGACTGATTTACAGGCCGTTAAGGAAAATTACCAATATAAAGACTTTGTGCAAAGGTCACCAAGAGCTGATATGGAACCTAATGATCTCAATGTGAAGAATGATTTGCTTGCTCAGCAGAACCTTATGTCCTGTCCAGCCAGTGGTGACGAAGTCACTACAAGTAATTCGAATGATGAATTGATTGTGGATGCACCTGGTGCATTATCAGATATCTTTTCTCAAGGGATGGCATCTGAAGTACCGGATAGAAGGGTTTTAGAATTGACAGCAATCAATGATGAAAATATCTGTGGGGTTGAAGAAAATACTTCATCAGTACAGGAGATGAAACAGAACGGTAGGTCAGATCATGCATTTGGACATAATATGATGATAAAGAAAACAATTTCAGAATCATCCCAAGTATCTTCCAAAGTTACAACTCAGGCTCTAAATTCATATCGTTTTGGGTTGAGTGGGACCAAAAATCAGTCAGGTAGTGTCATTCCCAAAACTTTTCCAGGTCATTCTCTTACCTTTTCAAGATCGGAGACAAAGTCATCTGCCTCTTCAACTCATGTATCAAAGCCTCGAACTTGGCATCGTACAAGTAATCCCCCTATTTCTCTACCTAGAATCAATTCAGTAGGAACAATTCCTTCCAAAAGACCAATTCTTGAAAGGAAAGGGAACTTTCAAAATACCTCATATGTGCGTAAAGGAAACAGTCTTGTAAGGAAACCTACTCCAGTTTCTGCTCTACCTCAAATCTCCTCTGTTAATCAGTCATCTTCTTTGGGCTTTGATGACGTATCAAAAGGTACTAAATCTGAAAGCAGGGTTGATTTGACAAATCAACCAATGTACCTGAGAGCAGGAGCAACATATTCTCAGCAGAGGCAGAGAACACCTCCACTACCAATTAACACCAAATCCGAGGAAAATACATCTTCCTCACTGGTAGAACCTCCTTCTGGTGGTTCCTGTGAAAATGTATCAGATCCTACGTCATTTATAGAAATTAATAATAATGTACGGAACTCTTCTGAAGATACACTGAAGCATTATGAAATTCCTGAAAACCAACCTGTTCCATTGGACAACGGGGAGAGTCAAGTTGAAGCAAACAATGGCAATCCTCTTTCTTTGAATACGAAGAGAATAGTATATATAAAGCCCAAAACGAATCAATTGGTTGCAACATCAAATTCTTGTGATGTTTCTGTCCCCGCTGATGACAATGGTCAAACTGCCTTCTCTGATGCCTACTACAAGAGAAGAAAAAATCAATTGGTTAGGACTACATTTGAAAGCCACAACAACCAGACTGCTATAGTGCCTAATGGCAAGGCAAATTCTGATGGACAAGGAACTAGTAATGCTCTTTGCAATAGGAGGTTTAGTAAGAAGCGGTTAAATAAGGGTATGCATGAATTACTTATTATGTTGCCTAATTTATCTATCTTTCTTAGTCACCCATGCTCTATATAAGTCTAATGCTGAGTTTTACTATGATTAGACAGGATGCAAGTTAAATAGGGTGTGACGGTCTTTTTGTTTTAGATTCAAATAGATTTTTTCTGTTGAATATTGTAGTGTATCTATTAAGAATTAAAGCAAATTGCTTGCTGTTTTTGCCTGCTTATTAGTTGCTACTTGTTGTGTATACTTATCATGTAGTTGCTGCATATTATGTTGTTATATTTTGTTAATCTTATATGCTTGTTTATTGAGCATGAGCCTTGGCACAACTGTAAAGTTGTGCTTTGGTGACCAGCTGGCCATGGTCAAATTTGGAAACAGCCTCTTTGCCTATGCAAGGGTATGTTTGCTAACCCTTCCCCATACCTTTACACTGTGAGGAGCCTTCTCGAATTGTTGCATGTTAGTCTATATGCTTGCTTGTTTAGAAATTGCATGTTCGTCCTATCAAATTGCTATTGAAGGACTTGAGCTTTTCTTGTATGGCTTCCCTTTTTATTTATTTTTTAATAATAGATTATAGATGTGGGTTTTGAGCTGGTAGTGAAATGATTTTATTCATGTTGCATTGCATATCATTCTCAATCATTGTATTCTAACTCACTATTAGCTGATGAATCCAGAACCGCCCGGGCTGTTCCAATTTTATGTTCTGTTTCATTCAATTAGTGATTTCATTTGCAGTTGGCAGGAGTTCATGCAAACGTTCAAGAGCCTCACTAGTGTGGACACTCTGTAGCAAAAGTTCTTCTGAAAATGACAGGAACTCACGGCATTATCAAAAGGTTTTGCCTCAATTGTTTCCATGGAAAAGAGCAACATTTGCTTCAAGTTTCAATAGCAGTTCCGTATCTGCAATCAGGTACTTGAGTATTTGCATTGCTTCCTCCATGTATGTTTACCTTTTTGCCTTGTTTTGGTTGTGTGCCTCCACAGTATTCAATTGCAGTCGTCGATTAATGTTTGTCTTTCAGCAAAAAATTGCTTCAATTGAGAAAGAGGGATACTGTTTACACTAGGTCAAAACATGGGTTTTCACTTTGGAAATCCAGAGTTTTAGGTGTTGGCGGGTGTAGTTTAAAATGGTCCAAATCCATTGAGAAGAACTCAAAGCAAGCTAATGAGGTTAGATTGGTGTTTTCTACAAGTGTTATTTTAGGAAGTTTCCTTTAAATTTATGTATAATTTGTGTTAACTGATAAAATAGATCTTAGCTATGATTCATACAATTTCTCATGATTATTATAGGAAGCTACACTTGCTGTTGCCGCAGTAGAGAAGAAGAAGAGAGAGCAGAAAAATGCGGTTTGCATCAGTTCTCAGTCAAAGAGTAGGAAGCATTCTCTCATGAGTGTTCGTCATATCATAATGCCGACAACTCTGTTTTTTTTGTTATTAAAACCTTTGCTTCATGCATTAATTATCTTTGTCAGTTACTCTGACTTTGAAAGTAGTGGTTGACTGTGCAGGAGAGCGTATATTTCGTTTTGGCTCAGTTCGTTACAGAATGGATCCCTCCAGGAGGACACTTCAGAGGATTTCAGGTGGTCATCATTTTTATATTAACCATTTTACTTGGGTTTTGCATTACCTTTCACTTTTTCTAAATATTTTTAGCATGTTACAATTGTTTAAATGAATACATGCTTTTGGGATATTATAATTTAGCATGGGCAATGTATATCAGAGCTTTATTCAGATTAGATAACAAATTTGTATTTTATATGTATTGATAACATGCATCAACTTTACGATTGTTAAACCACCGAGTGATTAACATTGTCTTTTGGCATCTAATTCCACTCATTGGAGGACAAGTTTTTGGTGTGATGCAATTTTGGACATTGAAAACATTTTCGGCAATTTATTTACTGGTTTTCTATCCCAGTTTCTGTAATTGACTAGTGGTTGCAATTTCTGAAGGCTATAATGTATGGTTTCTAAACTTTTATAAATCCTCTTTAGTACATGCCAAAAGACATGTCATGTCAGCTAATTAATGTTTGTCAGTCTTGTAAATCCAACAAGGAAGGTGGCAACCGTATTCACTCTTATCTTCTTCTTAAGCACTAAATCACATTACGCATTACATGTTGGTGCCAACCCCAACGTGGAAGCTGGACCAGGAAAATTAGGAACTGTTGCTGGTAACTAGTCCAATTAACCCTAAAATTCTGGAGGAAACAAAAAATTGATCTTGAACCAGTTATGCTTTGTGACCTTGTTACAGTTGAGACTGTTCAATTGGTCCACTTTTTTGCTAAAAGATTTTATTTTATTTGTTCCTGATTTTTGACCAAAACACAGCATTCACCCCCTTTTTCCAATCTGTGACGATTAGGAATTTTCAATGCCACCAGACTTTGACTGTTATTATTTATGTTAAGGTTACCTCTTTCCTTTTCACCTATGCAATTTAGGGCACATGTTAGAAATCATGCTAGTATGTATTAGTATAATGCTTTTAGTGTACTTGTTAGTGTGATAAATCCATTGAATGATAATAGAAATATATTTTTTGTTAATGTGATAAATCCATTGAATGATAATAGAAAAATATTTCTATATTCCTTCTTGGTTTTATCTATACATTTAACTCGTCTAAATGATTTTTTCTTAATGTCAGTGTAAAGTTAAACAACTTGTTTCACTGATTCATTTGCTGGTTCAGTTCTAAAAATATTACTTCAGTTTACTCCTCAGAAATTGAGCTTCTCGTAAATATATGCTTCCACAGATTATGTAAAGGACAATCAAATATAATTTTTGTTTGTAAAAATTGTGTATGAATTATGATGGTTAAGATGCAGGAAGGAAGTGATTAAGTATCATTCTTGGATCCTCACAATTGCTTCTTATATGGATGATTTTGTGTGCAATACTCCACAGTAGTTAGCCTGCTTTACAGTGTTGATTATCTGTTTAGACAAGGAGGTGGGGCATCAGATTCTGAGATCTTTTGTCGCCATGTTGGAAATGCATCCAGAATTGTGGTCTTCTTGTCCTTTACATTTGTTCATCGTTTTTTTTTTATCAATATATATTTTTTGGCATATTTTGCTGTCTTTTTCACATCAAGTTAAAAGTGTCTTACCTTTATTCATCTTACGAAGTTTCTATTAATTATCTTTGTAGTCGATGAATCCCAGTCCTCGGCATCTACCAGTTCAGGTTTGGCTTCCAAAAGTGCTTACATTCCAAGGAGATTAGTGATTGGAAGTGATGAGTATGCACATTCTTATTTTTCAGTCTTTCATATGTTGTGTAACAAATTTCATCATTGTTGGTTGTCTTGTTTAGCTAGCTGTTTAGATGAAACTAGGTGAATAAGAAGGAAAAGCTTGTATAATATTAAGTCTTTTTGTTTTATTCAAATGACTGCCGTCAGCATTTGCAGATACGTACGAATTGGAAATGGTAACCAGCTTATCAGAGACCCAAGAAAACGAACTCGAAAATTGGCAAATGAAAAAGTTAGATGGAGCTTGCACACTGCCAGACAGCGGTTGGCTCGAAAGCAGTATTGTCAGTTTTTTACCAGATTTGGGAAATGTAAAAAGGATGGAGGGAAGTGTCCTTATATTCATGATCCTTCAAAAATTGCTGTCTGTACTAAGTTCCTGAATGGTTTATGTTCTACTCCCAACTGCAAATTAACGCACCAGGTTTTTTAACATTTGGGTTGTCCAACAAATTGAATATGGTATTTCTGATCTGTCTAAAGTCTGAGTTTAATTGCTTTGTTATGCAGGTTATTCCAGAGAGAATGCCAGATTGTTCTTATTTTTTGCAAGGTTTGTTACAGAGGCTGTTGTCTTTCATCAAGTGAATAATATGACAATGTGATTCTAACATGTCTCTTGCCAGGCTTATGCTCAAACAGTAATTGTCCATATAGACATGTCAATGTGAACCCCAATGCATCTATTTGTGAAGGATTTCTCAGGGGTTATTGTGCTGATGGGAATGAGGTATTAACCAATCAAGTTAAGTTTTCTATTGGGCTACTGCATAATTTGAATACTTAACATTTTCCCGATGTTTTACCAATATAAATCAATTTTTTTGTGCGTATGAGTATTCACCATATTTATTTATTTCAAGAAAAACATGTAGCATTGGAATTTTCATTGCATTTATGGTGGTTATTAGTTTCATCCCGTATCCTTTTTCCCTGGTTGTTGGTTGCTAATTCTGATGATCTGTCATATTGTTCACTTTATTTGTTATTTGTCAAATTATTATACATTGTCTATTATTTCGACTAAAAGTTCTTTCCTCTTTGGAGAAGTTTTTCTTTGTTTCGTAACTCCTTTTCTACTTGCTTCCACTTCCCGTCACCTTGTAATCTAACCCAATACTCGCCAAATTATGTTGTTTCAGTGTCGGAAGAAGCACAGCTATGTGTGTCCTACTTTTGAAGCAACAGGTACCTGTACTGAAGGAGCCAAATGCAAACTTCATCACCCAAAAAAACAGAGGAAGGGAAAGAAAAGGAAGAGATCTGGAGATCAGAACAACACTAGAGGGCGCTATTTTGGTTCTATTCCTGCTGATGTTTCTGAATCTGGGTTGATGGTGGCTCCAAAGCGACATAAACAAAGTGAAATTGAAGAGGAATTGTCTGATTACATCAGCCTTGATGTTGTCAGTGAAGAAGTCGCAGACACTGATGATCTATCATTTGATCCAGCAGTGTTCTGCGAGAATGATTCCTTGGATGATTTTGATGAACTTATTAAACCAGTTCTTCTATTGAAAAGAAAGTTCACATCACAATCACCTAACTCCCATATCCTCGAAGCAAGTGCCGGAGACGTCGGTCGTTTGTAATGAGGTAATTTAGGTAGTATAGAGAACTCCCTTTTCCCCTTAAATTTTTTTCCATTTGTTTTTATGCATAGCTTAAATGTAACTAAAAAATTCATTACCCCCCTCCCCCTTTTTTTTTTTTTTTTTTTTTTGTTTTTCCCATTTTCAAATTACATTTTGTTTTATTTAAATGAAAAATTTTTTTTTTTCCCACTAGCTCCGTAAAACTAATTTAACATAATTTTTATTTAAA
>Ga0123342_1007595_pt1 | contig 14218 bp, 6 predicted proteins | sample Turbeawhitnodule_FD_89960 | JGI IMG/M metagenome (GOLD analysis project Ga0123342, IMG submission 89960) | Root nodule microbial communities of legume samples collected from Mexico - Turtle bean Mexico white nodule | ecosystem: Host-associated > Plants > Roots > Nodule | place: Mexico: Nepantla...
AAAAAAAAAAAATATAATATATAAAAAAAATAATTTTGTATATATATATAAAAAAAAAAAAAATATATATATATATATATATATATATATATATATATATATATATATATATTTTGTTGATAAACTTGTTTTAATTGTTTTTTTTTTTATAAAAAGTTTTCACGTTAGGCATCATTATGCAATTTGACATCTCAGCTAGGCTGACAGCTCAAGTAACAACAATCATCTGCCATCACATAAAAAAAAATATTATTAAAAAAAAGAAAAAAGAAAGAAAATACAAAAATATGGGGGAGTAGACCAAAATTCATATGTTAACAAAAACGATACATAGGTAGATTATACTTATTCATAAAGAATTCTAAAAACAGACTAGCTGGGAGTCTATTATACCAATGAAATGATTCTCTATGAATAAATCCTAAATTAGTCAACTTGTCAGCACACACATTCCCTTCACGAAAAATATGAGTAACCCTAAACTTGATTGTCCCACAAAAATTAAGGCAAGTATTCCATCGATTCCGAAGCATCCACGGAACATTAGTCCTAGCAGTAAACGCAACATAAACCAAGACAGAATCACATTCAAGCCAGACATTAGTAAGTCCCATTTTTTGAGTTTCCTCCATAGCATGTATAACTCCATAAAACTCAGCAACCAAAACAGTCTGAACTTCAAGAAACGCTGAAAAAGCACCAATAAATTCTCCCATACTCCCACGAAAAATACCTCCACAAGTAGCAAGACGAGGATACCCCTACTTGTTTTAATTGTTTGCACATGGGATTTCAATAAAAAATGATAATATTTTTTTTCTTATAAATACATTTTAAACAAGTTTAACTAATATTCTTCGTACTCTATGACAAACACTTCTTAAGAAATGACTTGTCTTTCTCAGGCTAAGTGAATTAAGAATGATGCAGAATGGTAAAGTCCTAACATATTATACACTCCCAACATCCATAGAAGGATGGTTAGTGCTGAAGAGTCTAAAAAAAAAATTAAACTTTTGGAGTGACAAAAAACTCACTCGTAAGTTTCTCATTTTGGATTACTTTAAAGAAGAAGTGTTCACTTTACAGGAATTGCTTAGAAGCCAATGATTGAATTTTTTTTTGAAATGCAAGGTAAGTACTGTGTTGTAAGGGTTTTTTGTTCAAACTTATCTTGTGTATGGGGATTTACTCTCCAAGAAAAAATGAGTTGAGATTATTTTGGATGAATACATTTAGACTAACACTCTAAACACATGATTAATTGATTGAACTCTGTAATCATATATGATTAAATTTTACATTACTCTTAATGATTAGTTTAGTGTAATCATTAGACTTGTGTTCACATTACTTATTACCCATTTGTTAGTCATCTTGGCTAAACCATTAACCTATAAATAAGGCCAACAACTCTGGTAAATTTCACACTTGAATTTTAAATACAATTAACTTTGAGATTTTGAGTGTTTGAGATATGAGACTCTTATACTTTATTTCTTATCTTAAAGAGCTTCTGGAAAATCTCCATTGCATTTATTTTTGGAATTTTCTTTAAGGTAGCATGTTTTATCCATCTTCTTACCTTTAATCCATTTTGTAATATCCTTTTCAAATTTGTTCTTTTTTTTTTTCCTTTCTCCATTGTTGCAAGCTTCCTTTGAAAATCCATGGTGTTGCTTCTTCTTCAACATGACTTTGAGTTGACAAATCCTTCTTCCTTCCAAGGAATACTTGAAATAAGGTGAATATGAACAAATAAGGTATCTTGAGTCAAACTTATTTAAAGAAAATAAGAACTTGAAGAACATGATAATTACCTCCCAAAAATGGTAATGTTTGTCTTGAGAACAAGTGACACAATTTATTTTTAGTTTTTTAGACCAAACATCTTAATTAGTCAGTCTCTCCTATTCTTACACAAGTTCAACCTCCTCTTGCACAAGAACAACATGATGATGAATAATATATTGATAAATAGTTCATTAAATTTGATTATGTGTAATATTAATAATGGAAAAACAATGCATATTGTGTAAAATATTATTACTTATTTCTACTTTGTTTCCTTTTAATATCTACAAGCAATATTGATATTAATGCTTAATTTTGTATATTCTTTTGATTGAAAGTTTAATTGAAAGATGACTAGAGTGATATATATTTTTCATAAGTGGACATGTGATAAAAAAGCATAAATTAAACAATATATATATATATATATATATGTCACTTTCTTGTTTTTTAAAAAATAAAATGTTGCACTTAAGTGACCATATCCATAGGAGTTACTTGAATAGCCAAAACATGCCTCAAGCAAACAACATTGAAGTGCACTTTGCAATCTAAGTCTTTTTTGTTAATACTTTCTTTCTAAGTGCAAAAATTCACATCTCACTTAAAATTTGTTGTCACTACAAGTGATTAACATTTCATGTCTCCCTTAGAACACACATTATCTCGTGTTATAAGAGAAACACTTTCACATGAGTCTTTTTACGTCACTTAAAACATGTGTTATTTCATTTTAAGTGAGACAAATTTTTTCTCTCTTTGAAATATTTGTCCTACTTCAAGCATTCTATGCTTTGTCAAAACAATTATCAATTAAAATTATTATATACTTAATTTAATCAATCTTATAGTTTCTTGGCGAATCCTCCTATCCTAATCTTTATAGAAAAATTGATTTTAATGTGATATATATCCTTTCTTAGAAAGAAAATAATTTTTTTTTTAATAATGTGAAAATAAAAAATTGTTACAAATATTTTGTGACATTTGTTTATGATGTTTTTTTCTATAGATTTTGTGTAATTAATAATTTCGTAACAATTTTGTTAGTTTTTTAATAGATTTCCCCCTAAATTATCCTAAAATTTTAAAAGAATAAGTAATTTTGTAAGAATATTTTTAAAAAATTGTGCGAGTTTTTCAGTGTTAAATAATCATATGTAATTGTAAATCAATTATGTTTGTTACGATTGTTGAGTAGAAAGATTATATGATTAATTTTAAAAAGTAACTTTTTAATAATAAGATTGTACAAGTAACAATTTCTACTTTTTAATAAATAATAAAATTATCTTTATTTGATAAAAAAAAAAAAATCTAATTAAAAATAATATAAAAATGTACTTTACTAACTAAAAAAATCCCTTATAAATAACTATTAAAAAATATATTTTTTATTACATCTGTATATTTACATTCTTATTATACTAAAACAATTCAATCTCAAGAAAAAAAAAATAATTTAGAAAAAACGGATCTCGTAGTTATTTAAGTAGAGAGATTATATATATTTTTATCAAAGATTCTGCAGTTACATATTTGTTAAATAAGGAAATTATTTTTATTTTCAAAAAAATAAAATATTCTAATTAAAAAATAACAGCACAAAATAAATATAAAAAGTAGTTAACTCACTAAAAATATATTCCAAGATTATATCAATATTTTAATTTTAGCAATGAGGATATCTTCATAATAGATGGGAGTATACATTATACACACCTTAATCACTATAATTAAGTATAATAATATATCACTATAATTAAATATAATAATTTTTTTTAAGATGATGTTCAAATAAAAGAATATGCAACATCACATCTGCACATACAATACATCTTCTAATAAATAAAATACTTTGTATAATTTAATTAAAATTATCATAATTTATAAAATTTTAAAAAAGACATATAATTTTAACAATTCAGTATTTTTATGATTTTAAACATATCACTTTTATTTATTTATACAGATATATATACAGGTATATTGATACTGCTATATTAAGCAGTAAAAATAATTAGAAAGTATCTTATTCTGCCATATTTTATAAGTTATGGCATCCTAATCATATTTTGAATCACGCGCTCAAAAATAGCTCGATCAATTGAGAAAATCAAAAAAATTTCAAGAGCGAGAATTGTTAGAGTAATATTAACAGAGAATGGATATGAATGTACTCGAAGCGGAAGCAGAAGCAATTCGCGGCTATGAACTTCGCCTCATTCGGTGCACCCTCAGTCATGACCAACCGCAACAACTTTGCGCCTCGCAGAAACTTGATTCCTTGGATGCTTCCATCAACCACCTCTTGAATTTGATTCAGTGTGGCAATTACATCCAAGCACTCACCGCCCAACCCTCCTTCCACCTTGTCCTCCGACTCGCCGATCATGACTCACCGCCACTCAACGATCCCGGTCGTCTCTATCCTCTGTTGGTTGATCGCGCCGAGTGCTTCATCGCCGCCGCTGCCAGCGACGTCGTTGAACAGCGTCGTAGGGGCATGCTCGTCACGTGCATCGCTATCGCCGCCTTTCTAGGGTTTACTCAATCCAACTTCACCGGGTAATTAAAATGCAGTTTGTTTTTATTTTGTGTTTTGATTTCGGGAATGAAACTGTTGCTAGTGCAGGCCCTTGAACGGGGCAGAGCTACCGAGGTGTCCTCTGTGTTTGGATGGTGGTGATGAAGAGCGGGACAATTGGGCGCGGAATCAGCTTATGTCTGCTGGTTCTGAATTGCTCGGAAAGTTCTCAAATCTTCAGGTACATCTACGTCATGCATTCAATTTGAATGAATTAGACTATGTTCATACTAATTCTTACGTATGTGCGTGTTGTTGTTTTTTGTTCTTTTTGCAGTATATAGTTTTTGCGAAGATGTTGCTTATGCGGGTAAAGGATTTAGGCGTTGAGATGAAAAGCCTTTCGTGGTGGCTTGCGAGGGTTTTGCTTGTTCAACAGAGGGTTTTGGATGACAGGTCTTCTTCCTTGTCTGATCTCTTGCATGTGTATATGGGTGAAGCTTTGCAGATGTTTGGCTCTCGCGAACAAGTTGAGAGTTACTGGCAAGATGATTTACACGATGGAGAGAGCTCGGTGATTCTCTCTGTGCTTCATTTAGAGGCTGGCATTATTGAATATGTATATGGACGAGTTGACTCTTCCAGGTAATTTACTATTTCAGAGCTGGATTAATTCACCAATAGCTATGAAATATCCAAAAATATTTTTTCTGTGAAGCATCCATAGTTAATACATAATAGTCAAAATTGGTATCCTATCTTCATTTATTTATGTATATAGTGTAATTAAATTTGAATTAAAGTTGTGTTATACATAACTTACCTATTTTAATGATTTTTTAAAATTTTACCTATTTTATTAAGTGAAATTGTTCCAGAACATAATATTAAAAATCCCCAATATATTATATTAAGGAGAATAACATTTAAATGTTGACACTATTGATATATTCTCCTGTGTTATATTTTATGATTAATTAGTACCTACGTTTATTGTATATCAGGATGCATTTTAAATCAGCTGAGATGGCAGCTGGGCTTAAGCTTTCAGTCACTGGGGTACTTGGTTTCCGTACGGAACACCAGGTAAGCATAGGAAACGTACTGCATCATCAATAACATGTTTTGTGATCTTATTCAATATTTAATTAATTCTTGGATCTTCGTAGGCAGAACCAAAGGCACAGCTGGTACTTGTTACCAACACAGGTCCATCAAATAATGTGGATGAAAACTGTCCCTTAACTGGTACCGCTACCCAAACATGTGATTCCAACAATGGTGAAGATAATTGGAATTTGAATCAGCATGAAACCTCTGAAGCATCTGACGTACTCAGAATACCCAAGTTGTTAGAAAAAGATGATGACTCTAGAACTAGGTCTCTACCACCTCAAGGCATAGAAAATGGTGGCCATGTTACTCCCAGTTTGACAGCATCACAGCAAGCTGTAATTCTGGCATTTTGCCTTTTGATTGAGAAGAGCTCCCGACACGATGAGTTGCAGCGTAAGTTACTTCAATTTCTACATTCATGCATGCATATTAGAATCTCTCATGCATACTTAATAGATATAAATCCCTTTTTCAAACATGTGCTATGGACAAACGTGGTCTTGTAGCCCCATTTATGGTAAAAAAAAATGTATACTGGATGAATCCAAAGGAGATTTTGGTTTCCCTTGATTCAATCTCCTATGTGTAATTCAGTTAAAAAAATTAAATGTTTCTGGCCAAGTTCTCAATTGTGTCTTGTTACCTGGTTTCAGGATGGGATATGGCACCTTATATTGAAGCAATTGATTCTCAGAACTTCTTCTACTTTACTGTAAGTACACCAAATTTATTTAAAAATTAGAAAAATATATAAAATAAAAAGTAATTAAGTTTAGAATTAATAATATAAAAATATATTAAAATAATAATAGTAAGAGTTGTAATGTGATTGTAGAAAAAAAATCTGAATTGTTAATGTATCATTATTTTAAAAATTAAGTTTTTTTTAAGTAAGTAACAACTTAATATAAGTCATCAATGGTTTATTTACATTTTAATATTATTATAATAGAGTTGTAATATAGTTTTCTTTTTCAAAATACTTATGGTTTTTGTTTTTCCTTTTACACTCAATTTGTAATCTGCATTTGATGATTTTGTCTTTGGCGATTTAGACAAGGTGTTTATCGGATATTTTACGTATTCGATGGGAGTCGTCTCGTAGCCGAACCAAGGAGCGTGCCTTACTCATGATGGATAACTTGGTATGTGTTGTTCGTTGACTTGGGAAATACAAATATATATATATATATATATATATATATATATATATATATATATGTTTCTCTTAATTAAAAAAAATCATGTTTTAAAAGCAATTACTCAAATTTAAATATATGAAAATTAATATAAGAAATAATTTATATTGATATTTTAAGGTTATTTATTTATGTAAAAGATAAAATTAACCTTATGAAGTTAGAAGTAGATTAACCACCAGGTTCATTTATTTATTTATTATTGCTGATAAAAAGAAAAGGTTCATTTACTTTTTTATGTTGGAATAGTTATGTATTTCCTTATACGTTAATTAAAACCCTAACATCTTTGAGAAATACTCTAATTCTATTATAAAAAATTATCTTAAATAGTCTAACATACATGTTTTATAAGCAGAAAACAACCTACAAAAACCTAGATGAACCAACTAAAATCCAGATTGACTCTTTACACAACCTTAAGGCCTTGCAAAAAAAGAAGCATAAGGTGTCCTTATACGTCCATAACCACACCCATTATAAACCATTGTCTTTGGATGATAAATTTGATATTTCAGATTAAAAATAAATGTATCCGTAATTTCACACGATGGGATCTATTATATGAAATATATTTAGACAGGGTAATTGATTTTCATGATAAGTAAATTAACATTCGTGTATGTTTTCTTGACTTTATAATATATAGACATAAATTAATTATTGCTAATGTATAGTTTTAAGCAAGTTTTTAAAGAGTATTAGGATATGTTTCCATGTTTGTAATATTGTATAAAGTTATTTAAATGATTAAAGGTTATGTTTGAATTTAAGATTAAAAAATAATAAAAAAGTATAAGGTGATGGGCAAAAAAAATTTAACCACTTCAAAATTTTAGACATAATAAATATTATGTCCTATAAAAGAGAGAATATATGTTGGTCACCCTCGGTGCAAGTCCGGCTCTCCGCCACTACGTGATGGTATATGTTGGAAAAACTAGATGGATGAAGATGCGGAAAGCCATCATCACGAGAGTATTAGAAATGACAAATCATCACTTTGTTTCTTTTTTCAATAATAAACAAATCATCACTTTGTAAAGTATAATTAATATTCTCATTGGGTATAATGAAATTTGATACAAAGGTTTTGAGCAACACCTAACAATTCAGAACGATCTTTAAAAGTAACCATGTTGAGGGTGATAAAGCATACATGAGAGTTACAATATATATATATATTTATAACCTAAGAAATTTACACGACTTGGACCCAAAATTTGGATTAAAATTTTCTAAAAGGAATTCTATAAGACGTGTGGCACTTGGGAATGGTAGCCTCATTATTATTCCCAATCTATGGGATAATTACCATGGTCTCCAGTTCCTTTATCCTTGATGTTTGAAACAAAGGCCGAGCTTAAATATAATACATTTAAGTTTTTTGTGTCTTTCTACATGTATACATTTAATCTGCCTATAATGAGTGGTTGTATGATTTGTATATTGTACCTGATAAACTTGTACTGTTATTTGCAGGTTAAACATATTTATAAGCCTTCTCCAGCCATAGCAGATAGAATCGCTTTTAGTTATGCTGTTTATATGCCTAGTATTCCAGCATTAAGGAAGTAAAAACTCTTGCTTTGTAAGCCTTTTATGTATTTTAGCTTCATAAAAATGAGACAATTCTTAAACTTTGGTATTGTTTTGTTCCTTCCAATTTCAGGGAATATGGGTTACTTTTGGTGCAATGCGGTTTGATAGGGGATGCAATGAAGGAGTTTGAAGAATTAGAATTATGGTATTATCTTATATACTGCTACAGGTATATATTATGATAAAACCTGAAATGAATAAACCAAATAATTTTTCTACTCTCATCACATTCACCTTTCGTTGTCAATGATGTTCACTTGATATTTGATGTGGAAAACAGTTTGTTGGGGAAGAAAGCAACCGCTGTTGAACTCATCAGGAAGCGTCTTTTGGAAACACCAAATGACCCCAGATTATGGTATGTTACTTGGATTGCTTATTTTTCGATTCTAATAATTGCGTGATTGCTTTTAACAACAGCTACACTGAGTATTTCTCCTTCAAATGTAATCGTACCATATACTAAGTTTATATGCAAAGAAACAAACTTCGGAAAACAGGCGTTCTGATCCGGCCAAATATGCTTTTTGGGGGGGTTGAAATTACTGTCACTGCCACAACTGATAGGAATAGGATACAAGTATTGATGTTATTAAAATACCCATTAAATCTAACTTTTTTCACATCAATCATCAACCATTTTGAAAACAATTAACATTTTGAATGATTTTGGAATAAAAAAGCAGGGTTACATCGAGAGCATATAAAATGTTTAGTGTGTATTTCAAGAAGAAAATCACAACTTAATGACCTGCCTTTTCTTTTGCTTTGTGTAATCTCCCATAAAATATTAATGCTAATGGGCTACGCATACCATTGGTTTAGAATATCAATGAAGGTGTGGCTTAAAATATATTAAAGTGTCCTCAATCAAAAATTTGGATTATACACTACAATTTTTTACCCATTTATTTGTGACAGAATCTTAAGCATTCTAGTTGAAGATGACCAGCTATAATTTTTGACCGGCTATCCTTTTAAACCAGAAGTTTTTCACCGAGAACAACTATAGTCATTCATATTACTTTGTATATTCTTTTTCACTCATGCTAAAAATTTTCCAGGTGTTCCCTGGGTGACATTACAGTTGATGATGCATGCTTTGAAAAAGCTCTGGAAGTTTCAAACAATAGGTCTTACAGAGCAAAGGTGTGTGTGCATGTATTCATGTTTGTACATGTGTTTGTTTGCTTTCCACTGCTTCTATCAGATTACAAAAGTTGTGTTTCTCTTACTGACAGCGTTCTCTGGCTCAAGGTGCCTACAAAAGAGGAGACTATAAGACATCTCAAATTTTGTGGTGTGTGACGTGTCCCGACACATGATCTATTTAACTTTCTATCATCAATGCCTTTATCATTAATGCATGCATGTGTAACATTTGTTGTCTTGATTGTAATGTTATTCTTTGGAATGATATGTTTAATATAACAGTTTTTGTTCATCAAATTTAGGGAGTCTGCATTGGCAATGAACTCTATGTACCCAGATGGTTGGTTTCAACTTGGTGATGCTGCATTGAAGGTAAATTATTTGTTGTCTACTATGGTTACTATTTATTTACTTTTCAGCGTTAGATTTGCATTAATATGAACAATTACTTTATCTAAAAAAAAGGTACAACTTCTCCATGTAGGGGGATGTCTGAAAATCCATAAGAAAGTGACTATTGCTATGGTTGACTGGCAACAATATACTAATATAAGGCCAACTTTGGTGAATTGAACAGGGTAGATGAATGCGTGTAATAAGATAAAGTTCAAAGTTTCAGATAGTTTATTTCTGGAAGCCACTTCTTCATTTATGCATACATAGATTGTCACTTGGGCAGTTGTGTCCCTCTTTATTTTTCTTTCACTTTCTCATCCTTTAGTATGCCAAACTAACTGCGAAATTTTTACAGGCTCAAGATACAGAAAAGGCTCTGGATGCGTTTACTCGTGTAATTCAACTTGATCCTGAAAATGGGGATGCTTGGAATTACATTGGATCCTTGTAAGGAGTTCTGTCTTTTTTACCTTGGTATCACTATTGTGAGAGCTGTTCCAGCTTTAATGATCAATAACAGTAAAAATCACTCATGGATTATTAAATTTTTGTTCTAGCTTCTCTTATTATATTTTACCTATAACATGCAGGCATATGATGAAAAAGAAGGGCAAGGAGGCCTTTATCGCATTTAAAGAAGCCTTGAAATTCAAGTTCGTATATCCCTTTCATTAAAATTCCTTTTCATATGCTTACATGCATATATGCTGAAAGTCTCAAATACATATGTATTGGTTCATAATAATTTCAAGAAGCCTTGAAACTCAAATTTCATATTTACCCTCTGCTATTAATATGGGCACATGCATGCAAACATACACTATTTGTATTGGTTCATAATCATTCCACAGTAACATAATGATACTTGGCAACAGACGGACCAGCTGGCAATTATGGGAGAAATATAGCTATGTTGCTGTTGAAATTAGCAATATCAGTCAGGTATATGCTGTTTTTGGTTTATCCTCCTTTGATGAAATATGTTTTTTTTATGCAGTTTTACTCTCTTAAATTCACTGAACGATAGGTTGAGTTATGACAATGGGATATGATATGACCCTTCTACTTATTTTTTTAGCATATTAAAAATATGTTTACCTTTCATAAGCCACTTTCACAAGCTTTGCTATACACCTCTAATTTTCAAAGTGCATATGCGATAAAACTCATAAAGTATAAAGTTAAAAGTTGGTATACAATGGACACTAAATAAATTTTAAAGGGCTTTTCAATTTAAAAATTAATTTTAAATTTTAACATGACATATTACGAAGTGGACTTTAAGTTTAACTCAACCTCATAAAACCGGCTCATAGGGTTGAGGTTTGCACCCACTTATATACAATGAAAGATTTTAATCTCTAGTCGATGTGGGATCTTCAACATGACATAATTTTGAAGTGTATTAAAAAGAATTTTAGATTTTATCAAATCTTATAAAATCGGTTTATAAAATTAAGTTTGAAGTTATTTATATACTATAAATGTTTTTATTTTTATTCGAAGTATGATGTTTAACACACTCCAAAATCTTCTAATTTTGCATGAGATTATATATTAATAGTGGGTGACCAACATCTCCAACAAAGTATGATAAGAAATAACTCTAGCAAAGACATAATCTCTTTCGGTTCGTCCTTAATCATCCATTTAGTTTGATAAATTGTTTTAGGCTCTGGAAGGTGTACAGATGGTTTTGGACATCACCAATAATAAGAGAGTAGATAGTGAATTATTGGAAAGAATCACAGAGGAGGTGGAAAAGAGGCTTTTATCATGTAATATGCCTCCTTTGATAACCGATAATATGCCAAAAACAGATGAGTTATGCATTGTCGATGCTGGAGCAGAATATGAAATGGAAGTTCGTGGAGCATCTGTTGCAGGAAGATCACGTGAAGCTGAGCAATTATTGTTTTTACTTGGAAAAGTTTTACAACAGGTATTACTCAATTCTATCAAGATTCTATTTCTTTAGATCCCTTCTTAGTTTTACTCTATAGTATGAAGTGGTTGTTGAACAATTCCCATTGTTGAAAAATTCACATTTCAAATCCCATCCCAGTCATTACTAAAAAATCATTATTAATTATTATATTGAATAAATAAAAAAATTGATATCTAAATTATTTTTTATTATTAATAAATAGTTTTTGAATTGATATTTAATTAGTTAATAGGTTTTAATTATTTATCATAATAAAAGTTAATTTAAATTTAATAGTTTTTTAATTTTTAAAACTATATCTAATATAATTAATATAATAATAATAATTTATTATTATTAGTTTTTATTTAATTTTTTTTTTCAGAAATTGTTTTCACTCCAAGTTAAATAAAAGCTAATATTTTATGCACTGGTACAGATAGTTAAAAAAGGGAGTGGATTTGGATCTGAAATCTGGGGCTTATATGCCAAATGGCACAGAATTAATGGAGATCTCATGATGTGTTCTGAAGCTCTCTTAAAGCAAGTTAGGTCACTCCAGGTATGTTCCATGATATGGTCCATAAAATTTTATGCATTTGTTGTTTATCCTAATCACAGTTTTCATAAGATATGATTTTTATTTTACTATTTATTGTTTAAGGGATGTGATACGTGGAAGGACCAAGATCGGTTCAAAAAATTTGCAAAATCGTCTTTGGATCTTTGCCATGTATACGTGGACATGTTTTCATCTGCTTCTGGTAGTAGTAAACAATTGTCTGCAGCTGAGCTGCACTTGAAGAATGTCATAAGACAGGCAAGATAATCTACTACAATTTTTAAAGATGTTTGAGCGTTGAAAATGCAAGAAATTAACATAATCTCCCATACTTTTGTTTATATCTATCTTCTTTTTTTGTTGATTATCTTGCTCATTCTGCAAAACGGATTTTTGATTTACTTATTATTTGTATATACGATCGATCAGGCTCAGAGCTGCTTCTCCGATACACAAGAGTTCAGGGATCTTCAAGCTTGCTATGATGAAGTCAAAATTAAACTCCAATCCAACTCCATCAATGCCTAGCTAAAATCTTGTTCTCAGGTTGCTTTCAGAATCTTCTTGAATGTGCTAAATATTTAATACGATTTTAGTTTACCATATTTATCTGATTTGGTTTATAATAAATTTAATTATTGTTTAAAACACCCTTTAAATGGTTTTTATTTTGTCAATATAAAATACTAGGTCATATGGCTTTACGGGAACAAATTAATTTCAACAATGAAATTTCAATTCAACAAAGTCAAGTATAACATTTTAATTTGGGATAAGAAGCAAAAGAATGGATTTTAATTCTTGAATGCAAACTTCTGAACCTGACCACGGTGCTCACCATTTGAAAGAGAATTGTTACATGTAAACTCCAATTTTTGTATACCCATTCTAATATGACGTGACTTTTTAAATTATTACCTTATTTGTTAGTTGATGAGTTCACAAATAAGAAAAGAAAGCCTAAAACATGAAAAAGGTGTGAAAATCGTGAAAAACTAGGAAATAACAATGTGGATTTGAACAGATATTCAAGTTTAATGAAGTTAATCAACATTCGCATTTCGACAAATAATGAAAGATTTTTAAATTGCTTCACATGTTCAAGATGCGTAAGAAATGGTTCAAGACAAATAAAGAATGATTTCAAATTGCTTCAAGATGTACAAGATGTCTAAGAAATGTTTAGTACAACAGTTTCTAAATGAAGCGTTTACGATTATGTGGTACAATGCAATACATAAAATTCAAACATATATTTTTTAAGTGTTAAATAAAGACCTAGAGAGTGAAGATGAAGATAATAATGAGTTTGTGTGAGAGTTTTGCTTTCTAGATATTTAATCTGGTAGATAGAGCATCTAATGAGTTGGGTTGTGAGGTAAATTTGTATAAATCCTTCACACAATGAAGTATACTTTGTAAGCTTACATTGTTCTTTTTTTTTTACCTTGTTTTCTCATATCTTTCAAAGGTCTTAATCTTAAGAGGAAATTGATTGATTTACCTAGAGATGTGTTTAATTTTGTACCTAGAGAAGTATAAACACTACAAGAAAACAAGCAATTATCTTCCAAATACTTGCGTGGCCAACTACAGACGCTAATATCGTCGGATAAAATGACGCAAAATCCACGCAAAATGACATTCAACGCAAAACGGACGCATTTATGGATTTATTTTTTTTTTAAAAAAAATCCAGTTTGCGTCGGCCGCGGCCCACGCATATGCGTCGGCCACGACCCACACATGTTTATATTTTAAGATTTTAAAATTATTTATTTAATGTATAACATTATAAGAAATATTTTAATATTTAATTCTTTATTGTATTTATTTTAAAATTATTTCTTTAATATTATAATAAATTATTTAATTTATAAATTTGTAATATAAATTATTTAAATTAAATTTATTAAATTAATTAAGTGTTTGATTTAAAATTA
>Ga0123342_1007596_pt1 | contig 14215 bp, 9 predicted proteins | sample Turbeawhitnodule_FD_89960 | JGI IMG/M metagenome (GOLD analysis project Ga0123342, IMG submission 89960) | Root nodule microbial communities of legume samples collected from Mexico - Turtle bean Mexico white nodule | ecosystem: Host-associated > Plants > Roots > Nodule | place: Mexico: Nepantla...
CTTTTAATGACATATATTCAATAATTTAATTTATTTTTAATACATTTATTTTACATAAATACATGTATATTATTACTTTTTACATATTATATAATTTATACTTTCATATATTATATAATCTAAAATTTTATACATAAATTTTATCTCATTTTTATAAGTGTATTTTTAACTTTAACAATATTTATAAAATACTAAATATTTTTAATTTATCAAAAAAATATTTTTAACCCAATTTATTTAAAATTATTGTAAACAAATATTAATTTTAATTATTCAACTTTATATATCATTTTCTTAAATAAAACAAAATTAAATTTGGGTATTATTTATAAAATACTTTATTAATTATATATTTTTATTTTTAAAATACTAATTATCATTTGTTTAAACCCTAAAAATAAAATCAAGTGAATTTGCCAATTGAATTGACAACTTTAATTGAGATAAAATACACTAAAGTTGTCAATCCTGTATTCAATTTTATTTAAACTGAAGTTGTCAATTCAGTTGTCAACTTTAATTAAAAAGACAAGTGCATCAGGATTAATGAATTTAATTTATGTTACCTACACCATTGGCAACTTTGACAAAAAATACTCATTCCTGTAATTTTTTCTCAATCTGTCTATTTAAGTAAATCTAAAAAAATTACACCATTTTAGTAAATTTCCCTAATGGATTAACCTTGTTGTCAGCATCAAATCTTCATTCTCCATCCAGCCTTAATAATCTTTCAATTAACCCTAAAACGTGATGGCTAAATTTTATCAACTACAACTAACCCTAAACCTTCAACATCAGAAGATTATGATTGATTACACAATATAATCATCAAATAAAAACCAATTTTAAATACTAAAATAATTAGTTGCAATAGTAACTAAATTACACACTGAAACTAAAAACAATTTTGATTTCTAAATTAGTTTTTATTATTGTTAAATAGTTTCTAAATTGGTATCTAATTAGCTATCAAGTTTTAACTACCAATTATTTAGATTTTAAATTTGGTAGAAAAACCTTGGTTGCTAATTAGATACCAATTTAGAAACCATCTAACAATCATAGAAACTATTTTAGAAACCAATTTTTTTTTCAGTCTCTAAAATAATCTCTAATTTAATCACTATATTAATTAATTATTTTTTTTTATATTTCATGATTTTCTTGTAGTGACATATGATTTTACTTCCAATAAAGTGAAATTGGATTCATGATTTATACTGAAGTTGAAATTTTTAAAACATTTTTCGTTTTTTATATACAATACCGAACATGAACTAAACATTTTACCAGTCAAAAGTACATAGTTTACAAATAAGCGATCTCGTTGCAAAATTAGGTCAGATACACGATGTTAAATATGGTTGCTATAAAGTTTCAACCTTAAAGAAAAAAGGGCAAATAAATGTTGGAAAATGTTTTTGGGTCCAGAAGTGTTCTTGAGATTTATAAAATCCGAAGACTGTTTCTTCCTGCACCTCCATACCTTCTTCTCTTACCTCCATAAGTTTTCAAATTTCCAAAAATGTTCCTTTATAATATTCCGGATTATGTAATCCGGAAGTCATTTTTTAAATTTGTAATTAGCTACCGGATTACATAATCCGGAAGCCATTTTTCAAATGCATGATTATTCTCCAGATTACATAATCCGGAAGTCTTATTTAACTTTCAGATTATGTAATCCAAAAGTCTTTTTTCAAATGAGTTTCCGAATTACATAATCCGGAAACTACTCTATGGGGGTGACACAAGAAGGACAAAAATGTATTTTCATGTTGTGTATGGAGGTGGCAGAAGAAGATATGGAGGTGCAGGAAGAAACAGTCAAATCCGAAACTTTCTTTGGATTTGAAATAAGTCTATGGATTATGTAATCCAGAACGGATTACATAATCCAGAAGTCAATTATTTTGAAAGACTTCTGGATTATGTAATCCGGTAACTAATCACAAAATGCTTTCAGATTACATAATCTGGAAGCTAATTCAGGATCTAGAAAAAGACTTCTGAATTATGTAATCTGAAATATTAAAAAATGGTATTTTTGGAATACAAAAAACTTATGAGAGTCACACCAGAAGGTATGGAGGTGCAGGAAGAAGCAGCCCAAATTTTAGAGTAGCAAGGTCCCGGAGTAGTACTTGGAATTTGAACAAAGACGATGAAGGGTATAGGGCCATTTCTCTCTGCATCCCATGATGTCTATGTGCACTCTATGAAGGTGATTAAAAGATCAAACTGCCCCCTTATTGTTGGCCCCAGCCTCTTCCTTGTCGTCCCTTCACCTTTGTGTATGTGTTAGATGGACTCAAAAAAGAAAATGTTGAATAACTCGGAAGAAATTTATGGAATATGTAATTTGAAAGTAATTTTTTTTATATAAAAAAAAAACTTTTGAATTGTGTAAAAAAAAAAGTTTTTTTTATATTATATAATTAAAAAGTTAAAAAATAATTTTTAGATTGTGCAATTTGATTTTTTTATAAAAAAAATTACTTTTAAATTATACCATCCATAAGTTTTTTTATGAAAAAAAGATTACGTAATATAAAAGTGAAAATTATAAACTTTTTCTTACTTTTGAATCATGCAATTTAGTTAATTTTCATGTAAAAAAATTCCTTATGAATTATACAACTTGAAAACTTTTTTTTAGGGCAAAATAAAAAAAAAATATTTACGAGAGTGCAGAAAAAAATTATGGGGCTTCATAAAGAAATTTCCAAGTATACTCTAACATAAACTATGTACGGCCCGTTTGTACGAAATAATTTTACTTTTTTACGGATGATATATTGTTCCTTGTTACACTTGGATTTTTAGAAATTAACCCTACCTACCTTTAAATTTATGTTTATGTAGAGAACAATACTCACGTACAGTCTTACACGTGATTTGTTTACACTGAAAGATATAGAATATAGTTAATTAATATTTAAAAAATATAAAAATGAATTATGACATATTGAATAAAGGATAAAATTGAAAAATTTAAGAGCTATGAAGTTCGGACACTCCACACTCGTATGACACATGTAGGATACGTATCCGTGAAGTGTCTAATTCAAAAAGTATTTGTTAAATTTCTAACAACTCTAACACGGTTCTAACACAATTTTAAAAAAGAAAAATATAGTAATTTTCTAAAAATTCAAATTTTATTGTATAAATTGTTATTATGATTATAAAAATAAGAAACAAATCATTGTGAATCAGTCATGAAAAACATCTTTCTGCTCCAAAAAATAATTTGGAACATACTTGTGCATATAAATCTTTATTGTCCCCGTATCCTACATTTTTAAAGATTTTATGTATCTTCGTGTCCGTGTCTGTATCGTATTAGTGTCAGTATCAGTATCGTGTCTCAGCTACATAGTTTAATTAAGAGAAGAGAAAAAAAAGGAATAATATCCCATATTTAATAAACGTGACGGTTGAATAGATTTAATATCTGATTAGAGGGAAGGGCAAAACTACACGTAAGACAATACCCCTTAACCAAATTAATGAATAAGAAGTATTTTATTGAGCCAAAAGTCTTGCATGAATAAAGATTAAGGTCAAAAGCATTTTAGGAAAACCATGTTTTCTTAGCTACTAAGTCACCTTCAAAAGGTGTACCGAATATGTACCTGGTGTTCTACCGTGTTCATGGTTTTCTTAATTTAATCTTTTTTCCTTTTTTCAAATAAAATACTCATCAGCAATGAGACTTTATTCTACACGCACCATTCTGATAAACATAACTTCTACTCTAAAATATGCAAATTTTGTATAAATTCTAATTACTCTATGTAAGATAACTTCTCTAGCTAAAATAATACTATATGTACATGTATTTGTCAAGATAGAGACATATATATCTCACTTTTATTCAAATTTGACTACAATAATATTTTATACTAAATTTTGTAAGAGATTAAGCAAATGTATATAATAGTAGCAAACCAATATAAATAATATTAATATTTTTTAACTTATCAAATTATTTACTCGTGTCCTATTTAATTAATACTCAATGTTATGGCAGTTTAAAGTTTTTTCATATATATGAAAAACAACAATAAATATGTCACTTTTTGAAACCATATCTTCAATTATTTTCTCCTGTCCAATAAATACATTGTTTTATGCAAATAGAGGAATTAATTTAAAGAAATAAAATAGTGAATGCTTCATTAAAAACTGAAAATATTAGGCAATTTGAATTTTTCTAACAAAACTAAACTATTGTTATTGTGAAACCCAGGTAATATATTTCTTTTGTTTCTTTTAACTATCTGTTCTTCAAAAAAAAATTCACAATTATTTTAAAAGTTTGAGACAGCATTAACTATATCCTTTTATTATCCAGTTAAACTTTAATTTAATCTGTGAGATCCACCAAACAATCTATGTGAGGATTCTGAACAATCTGGAGAGGAAAAGTTGCTTATTATGAAGAGAAAACTATTCTGACAGTATAACTGTGACAAAATTCAGCAAGACCAAAAAGAAGCAAGATGCTGCAAAGGGTTCAAAGTTTGAGTACAAAATTTGAAACAGCAACAAGAGCATCATAAATTTGGTGCTAAATAAGTCTGAAACTGCCAATCACATAGTCTTCAATCTTTATTCTTCTGCCTCTGCTTCATGGGCACAACATGTGTGTGATATAATATGACATTAGGCTTTACATCGAAGTCCCTAACAAAACGACCCTTCCCTGCTTCTGACACTTCTTCTGAATCCTCAATAAGGTCTTTGATTGCTTCTGGCATAGCTTGCTCCTTCATCATATCCTTCCAATACCCTCTCATGTCTTTTCTTGCGCAGCTGCAACTTCCAACCTATATATATATATATTCACAAAACGTATTTTTCTATCAGTTTCAGTGCAGACAAAACTGAAAGGTTGTTACATATATATCAGCTTCAATTTTCCAAAAGTGTAAACAAAATTACAAACAGAGGTGAAAGAGCAACAGAGTTTTTGTAGAGAAGATTAAAGAGGTACCAGAAGAAGAAGAGAAAAGACTACGAAAATAGCAAAATTGGACTTCATGTTTACGCTAGTCTGTGCAGAGTTGTTGTCAGCCTCTGGACATTTCTTTAAGCCACAAGTCACCCACTATCAACACATATTTATGTATACCAGTTGACAAATAAAATCAAGTACATTATAAATTAAAATATTACTATTATATAGCTATCCACGTGATTCTAAAATTATACTATATTCTAAATATATATAATAAAAAACTCATCACTAATACAAAATGTTATGCAGAGTACTGGAGGGAGATTGCTTGTATTTTTCCATTATCCAATTTTCGGTTTTCGCTTTTTTCGTTCTTTCGATTTTTTCCTTAAAAATATTTGTCATGATAATTTTAAAGTTAATTTTAAGGTTAAAAGTGTTGTAAATTTTAGGTTAAGGCTTTGTTTTGATTAAGGTTATATTTTTTATATTTAAAATAATAATTATATTATAAATGAAAATAATAATAATTTAAGTTTAAAATAAAAAAGATAAAAAAGTAAATGAAAATTAATTAATATATATATATAATATATATAAAGTTCTGTGTGAAAACTTTATTTTTGATTGTTGTGCCATTTTTGTTTTTATTACATGGTTTTCTTCGCTTTTTATTATCAATACTAACTTTTCGTTTTTCTATGCTTCCAAACAAACACATTATAAAAGTGTTGTAAATTTTGAAAAAAGTTTTGTGTGGAAACTTTTTTTTGATTGTTGTGCCATATTGTTTTTATTACGTGGTTTTCTTCACTTTTCATTACCAATAGTAACTCTTCGTTTTTCTATGCTTCGAAACAAAGCATAAAAGTGTTGTAAATTTTGAAGAAAGTTTTGCCAGGAAACTTTTTTTTGATTGTCGTGTCATTTTGTTTTTATTACTCGATTTTCTGCGCTTTTCATTATCAAGAGTAACTCTTCGTTTTTCTACGCTTCGAAACAAACACAACATAAAAGTATTGCGTGAAAACTTTTTTTTATTGATGTGCAATTTTGGTTTTATTACGTGGTTTTCTTCGCTTTTCATTACCAACACTAACTCTTCGGTTTTTCTACACTTCGAAACAAACGCAGCATAAAAGTGTTGTAAATTTTGAAGAAAGTTTTGCGTGAAAACTTTTTTTTGATTGTCGTGCCATTTTGTTTTTATTACTTGGTTTTCTTCGGTTTTCATTACCAACACTAACTCTTTGTTTTTTTAAGCTTCGAAACAAACACAGCATAAAAGTGTCCTAAATTTTAGGATTAAATTTTCATCACTTACTTTCTAAAAAATAATTTTTTATTTATAGTTATAATTTTGGATGTTAGAGTATTATAAATTAATGTGATCCAATTGAATCTAATTTATCTATTAAAAGTAATTTTAGTGTGATTACACATGATATATGCTTAACGATGTTGAAAAGGAATTACCAAACTAGTTAGATGTTTGCGTGTATCATGTTCGACCTCTCTCGGTAATGCACAAAACATTTCATAAAGAAATATATTACAATTCTTGTTAAATTTTTTCTTCTTTAGTGACATCATTTGTTACATTTATTATTTTATATTCTTTAAAATAGATCTCTTTTATTTATCTTAATATATGCATAAAACAGTGTGTGGGTTTATTATTTTCCGGAATTAAATTATTAATTTGAAGGTGCAGATGAAGATAAAGCGGCATAAAGCACCCAAATTCGATCTCCACTGTTCACGCACACGCCACACAATAGAAAAAGGTTTTGACTGAATGAAGAAACCACAAGTCTAAGTTTTATATTAATTTCCAAAATTTTCATTGTTTAATAATTTTTTAAATTTTATTATTTATCGTATTTGTAATTCTAAAATATCTACTGAAATAATTTATATTATATGATTTTCTTATTTTAACTGGTTAACGTCACAGTGTTATACAAAACTTGAATGATGTTTTGTTGGAGAGTGGAAATTTCAACTGAAGAAAAGTACAGAGCATCTAGATGGAAAAAAAATATAAAAAAATATGAAAAGTCTGGATATAATAAGAAATTTCATCGTCATAAAAAATAGAAAGAAATGAAATACAGAAAGTACGTATATACTCATAATAATCTAGAACAAATATTTTTTAATTGATAAAATAAAAAAGAGAAACAAACAAGTTTATAATTATATATTTAAGGTGACCATGTAAAATCATTAGTAAAAGTTAATTTTCTTTTTGTTTTATTATAATATATTGTGTTTTAACCTTGTCATCCAATGTATTGTCTTTTTTAGTTTGTAACAGTATTACAATTTTATTCTTAAAACGTGTGTTAAAGATTAAATGAAGAAGGACGTCAATTCTTTTAGAAAAAATATTATTAAGATTAATTACTGTATTTAAGATATTAGTTAATTGAAATTCTATTATGATATTGTTCTTAATCAGCATCTCCAAAATTAAAAGAAAAAATAAATAAATTATCATTAATCCTATTTTTTAAATAATATATAAGACTATTTAACTTATCGAAATATATTATATTGAAATTTAATTTCTTATAGAATATTATAACTATGGTTAATTTATCCAATGCAATGAAAGGCAAAAGTTATAGCATTCTTCTTTTATTAGCTCCTATCAAACATTATGCAAAGGTCACATTCTTTTAAGTATGATTTTTAATTTAATGTTGTCATTGTCAATGAATTGTGCATAAAAAAGTCTCTATTATCGCTTACACAGAATGATATTTTATAGTATTTAGTGAAAAATCAGTTATTGACAGAATTATCCAAGGAATTAGAGACACAACAATCTACGGTCACACGTGTTTGCAAAAAGTCATAGCATTTTGTCGTGATATATATATATATATATATATATATATATATATATATATATATATTATCATTATTATTATTTTTCTATAAATAATTTGATAGTTTACTGTTATCAGGTAGTGCAAGCCCACCGTGTATGTAAAGCAATCCGTTTTTCTTTTTGAATTCATAAATGTAGTGGAAATGGGAGGCACCCCAGTGGGTATTTTTTATAAGGGTTGTTAGCTTGTTCACCCAACTGAAACAATAACATGAAAAAGATTTGAATCTACTCAAGAAAAGAGTTTCTTTTGGTACTTAGCCACTTATTATAAGTTGAATTAGTTTTAAATACATGTCTTAAAAAAATTAAATCTTATAAAATTGGTTAGTGTATTGTATTCACTTCTAGGTCTGGTACACATGTCTAGATGATTTAACTCGTCGTGTGTAAGACTATATATTTATGGATGATTCAATAGTAGTCTGGTAATCTGACAAATCCAACAAAACTTATTAGGGTAGACTCTAAATGACTATAATATCATGTTAATTTAATCTTGTAAAATCATTTACTTATATACTATGAAATATATTTATCTCTAGTACATGTGGGATTTCTAACCATATCTACTTAAAGTTTGAGTGAGAGTAAATTAAAAAAAAAATAAAGTTGTATAAAAATTAAATTGTCATATTATTTTAATTTTAAATATGTTTATTATGGAAAAGGTGTGAGTGAGAATTAATTTAAAAAAAAACATATTTTTTTTTATAAATGAATGGTATGAAATTCAATGAAAATGACATTTTTATTTATTTTTGAATAAAAAAATAATTTGTTTCTACTTATTGTCACTTTCACTCCACCCTTTTTATTGAAAGAAATGATAAGAAAAAATGGTGGGTTTGGGCTGGTTTGTTTGGAAAGTCAACTTGAAACGTGCATACTAAGAAGATGAATGTGATGGAGATGAATAAATGAATAAATAGGGGATAAAAATGTAGTTGCAGCACTTGGTTTTGTTCCCTAGCACATGTTCATGCACATACCTATCTATCATATGCTTTTTTTTAGCAAAGTCAACTATATTTCTGCATCAGATGGCCTACTTATTGTAATAATTATAACAATTCTTTCTTTCAAAAAGGGGTTTCTATCACTTCAAATTATCAATTCATTATACTAAATAAACACAAAATGCCATACTTCCTTACTTCACCACATAAATTAAATCAAATTTGATACATGTTGCAAATAACCCCCCAAAGTTAAGTTAGCTCTTCAAGTTGTTCTGTTTAAATAAATAAATGATAATGTTGAAGTCTTTTAAAAAAAAATAACATTCCATTCATGTCATGTTATTTGAGGCTTCAGCATTTTATTTTTTTCATATTTAGATTGTGATTTTACAAACTAGTGGAGTGTAATTATTGTTCATTATATATTTAAATATTTACTGTATAATTATGAAAGACAAAAAGAATTATTTAGGAATTGCATATTCATTTTTATAATATTTAAAATATTAGTTACACTTTTATATATTTTTTTATCTAAACTTTAAACATGAAATAAAATGAGAGTAGTAGCTTGTTTAGTTTAACATTATATTTTTATTAGTTAAAATACATGGGTTAGCGTTTATATATATATATATATATATATATTATAATTTAAATAATATATTGTTTTTATTAATATGTATAATTGTGATTGTAGGATTGTCTTTCTTATAATAAATGAAATTTAAATTTAATTCAATCTTATACAAAATTAACTTATAATATTTCTAGTTACTTATATAATATATGAAATGTTTTTATTTATAATCTTTATCTATAGTTGATGTGCAATCTCTCAATTCATATGTGTGATTATATATTCATGGATGATCTAATAATAAATGATCTGATAAGCTCAAGAAATTCTTGTTAAGATACACTCTAAATTGTTTTGATATCATCTTAAAAAGTTGACTTTAATCATAACTCAACCTTACCAAATCCACTAATAAAGTGAGATTTGTTTCTATTTATATAACATAAAATGTCTTTATCTCTAATCGATAGAAAGACGTCCAACAAATGTTAAAACTTAGATGAAATAAAGTGAGAGCAATTACATGTTTAGTTTAATATTAAAAACTTGAATTTACATTTTAAATGTGTAAAACTAAAAATCAAGTGAGTATAACTTAAATATGAATAAAGAATTTTTATTTAATTTAATTTTTGTGAAACTAAAATGTACATCCCTTTTGACAAAACATTGATAGAGTGGAAGAAAGCTAGGTCATGTACCTTTCCTCATTTTCCACATCTTACTTCATCTTTTTCTTTTTCTTTTCCTTTTTAGCTCTTTGGCATATCCATTAAAGTGGGGGCAAAATCAGAGGCACAATTTAGTTTTGGTCAACGAAAATATTGTGTTGATGGTACTATAAGGTCAAAAGGAGGTTAAAAAAGGTTTGGAAGGAATGGAAATGGCTCACACTTAAGTTGAAAAGTAGAAAGTTGGTTAGGGTGAGAGTTTGAGAAAGCATATTTGATGATAATGGGTTGTTTGTAGGTGGATGATGTGATGTGAAGGAATAAGAATAATAGAAATGGGTTTGTGCATGAAGGTTGCCACTTTAATTGGTTTGCAACAGGTGTTGAGATGGGTTTGAATGAGAACCATTAACAAAGTTGAGTGGGTTGTGAAAGGTGGCGCAGAAAGAACAGTTTGGTCAACCTTCTTGGTTTCCCACTATGCATGTCACACTCCCAATAGTCAAAAGCATTGATTATGACACACCATTGTGCCTGCAAAACTCAAAGGAGACAATCAGATTGGATCGTATCATACTTTCATATAGTCAAAAGTTGCAAATTTACTTTAATTAACCAAGTCGTTTTAAAAAAACACTACTTTCAAATAGATATATTCAAAAACAATTCTGCAAAAAAAAACTTTAAAACAATTGTTTTTATATTATTTTAACACGTGAATTTTAAAACCAAAAATGTTACACCATTTACAAGAAAATTATTAAAAAATTAATTTTAAAGATAATAATTAATTACTTTGCAATTTTTTATTAAGATGTTAGAAAATAAAGAAATTTGTATTAAGAAAAAGATTTTGTATTAAGATGTTAGAAAATACATTCTCTTGTAATTTTTTTGTTATTTTTTTAAGTATGTTTTGAAACACTCCAAAAATACATCTAACTTTTGCAATACAAATACTACATGTTTATATACAAGCTTAGAGTTTTTCAAAAATATTCCTAATACATGATTAGGACTTATAGAAATACAAATATTTACAATATAAGTTTCAAATCAACAACTTAAAGCTCTTCAGACCCTCCGACACCTGTATGATCGTGTACGCAGTACATTCATCGCAGTTCAAACACAACAAGAAAATAAAGGGTAAGCTACTGAAAATATAATTTCATAATATGCACAATTAAATCAAAACAGAAAACCAAATTACATTAATCAATTTCTTAATTATTCAATATTCTTCAAATCCCAACATAAAATAATCACATGGATCTACACATTCAAGATATTCAATAAACAAAATAACATCTGACGCTTTCAGAAGACCCGTATTAAGTAAGTCCTACTAGATACTAACACCTGATCCAAAGATTACTAGCGAATCCAATAGAAAGGATTAGGGTAAGTTCAATACAACCCAAGTTGTGCTTCTCATATGTCACGGTGTGCATGAACTCCCTCATCAGCTTCTCATCACCTGATATCTTAGTCTATGTGACTTAAATTATCAGTGAAGCTCGAAGATCTTTGTTACCACATAGGCATCAATACTTAATACACAACAAACATTAGTCTATACATGATCTCAAATGTATGAATTCAATTCCATACCATTTTCATCATACAATATCATTCAAAATGCAATCCACAATATTCAAAATCCTATTTAACATAAAAAAAAAAACAACACTTAAATACTAAACCATCAAAATTTAATATTTCTAGAAGTTTAAATAATATATAAACAAACAACACAATATATAAACATACAACATCCCTGCAAGAGAAATTGAATATTGGGACCACGTCTCCTCTACAACCGGATTTTCTAGCCTAGGGTGCTATTAAAAATTAAATTTAGCTTCCCTTACCTTAATTGCTTGATTTCCAAACAACTTTTAGAAATTTATTCCCTCAGTTTGGATAAGCTTCAAGATTTAAGGTCCAATGCAAGTTTTCCAAACAAAAATTTAGTATATAGTAGAATAAGTTAAGAGGATTACTCTTCTCAACTGACCCTACCAAGATTGATGACTAAATTATAAGGAAACACATATAATAAAGGATCTTTAGAGAAAAATGAACTTACTCTGTTTGAAAATCTGATCGGGTAAAAATGTTCCTTAACTCTTCAACTACAACGTGGTGCAATCAAATTCTAAAATATATGATTTATAGAGTGAGAAATCAAAAGAGAAAGAAGAGAGTTGGAGAGATAGAAAGAGAAAAGAAAATGAAAAAGGAATTGTGGTGGTGGGATATCTGGCTTTAGAAAATGTTGATTTTAATAATATTATTAAAATATTAGTTTATTTTATGAAATTAAAATAAAAATAATATTATTAAAATATTAGTTTGTTTTATGAAATTAAAATTAAAAGTACATTTAAAAAATGTGAATTTTATTAAAAATAAATTTAAAATCATGTTTTTAAAATTTCAAATTATGTAACTAACTTTTAGAGGATGTTGATTCATTCTAAGTAATAAAACCATCATATAACATCTAACAAAAGATTTAAAAAATATAGTATTTAAAATGAAATACACACTATTTACTAGTATACATAGTTATCTTCTATTCTTTCAAGACTTTTAAGATCATTTAGTCATTTATCAAATAAGTTTACATTGAAAAACATAAAAAAAAGAAGAAGCTAAACTCTAAATCTTAAACCCTAAACTCTAAACCATAACCTCTAAACCCTAAACCCTAAAAAAATAATGTTAAATTATTGAAAGTAACACCTTAATTCATTCTAAGTATTTTTGGTCTACAAACTTCAATTAGCAGACTAGCTTAAATTCATTCCATAAAGTTGTATTAGTGTTATGTATAATTGATGTAAGAACTCTTTCTCCACTTCTCATCACATGATATTTTAATATATATATGTGATTTAGATCACCATTGAATCGTAGTCATCTAGTTTAATTGCATCCTCCTCTGTTCGCGTACCAAATGCTATTATGTTCCAAGCAAATCACAACTCATTTCAATTCAAATACTCAAAGTAAAACATTAACAACATAAATACAAAATATTTCATGAATTATTACCTTAATTCTTATATTGTTCAACAATTATTCCAGAAACTTAGAAAACCTGAAGAAATCATAATTTTTCTTATGATTTTTCATTCATAACCCAAACATATCTAAGGACCTGATTTAACATATATTAAAAAAAACTTGAATATGAAAAATGAGAAAAACTTTAGCCTTTATTACTTTTTAGACGCAACTTACTATTTTTAAGGAAATTTCTACATTTTAATAGTGTCAGTCCTTTTTAGTAAATCAATTAATAATAATTACACACTTCTAATTTTACTTTTATATATATATATATTATTAAAAAAAATTATGAAATAAAATAAAAAAAAACAATTAATTATTATAGTGACTAAATTAAAATTTACTTTAAAGATTAAAAGAAATTTAATTTCTAAATTAATTTATATTATTGTTAAATAGTTTTTAAATTAGTATGTAATTAGTTATTAAAGTTTTCTTTTTTTTTAAAATTAATTTCTATTTCATGATTTTCTTGTAATATATATATATATATATATATATTAATTATAATGTTAGATGAAAATATTTTATAATCTAATAAAAATAAATATACTTTTCAATATATAAATAATAAAATATAGATTGTATTTTATAAATCGATTTTATAAGATTAAATTAAACTTAAAATTTATTATTTATTTAATATTATGTTAGAATTATTTAAAGTTTATTTAACAAAAATTTGTTAAACTTATTATTGCATTATTCACTATTAACAGTTATATAAACTTTGTTGTTAAGTTAATACATGCAAAAGAAGAAGAAAAACTGATAAAAAAATATTCATAATTAGGGTGCATATAGTTTTTATGATTTCTCAAATGTAGATGCATGAGAAGCATTTTTAACTAAATCTCTTGATTCAACGGTAAGAAATTATGTAAATTAATTTCTATAAAGTGACTCACATGACTTAGAGTTTGGGCTTTAGACCCAAATATGATTTAATAATAATAATAGAATTAAAGGCCCATTGGTTAATGTGAGAAATATATATCTGATGATATACCTAATGAAAACCTACATCTGATGGAGATTGGGTACTAAAGGCTA
>Ga0123342_1007597_pt1 | contig 14210 bp, 4 predicted proteins | sample Turbeawhitnodule_FD_89960 | JGI IMG/M metagenome (GOLD analysis project Ga0123342, IMG submission 89960) | Root nodule microbial communities of legume samples collected from Mexico - Turtle bean Mexico white nodule | ecosystem: Host-associated > Plants > Roots > Nodule | place: Mexico: Nepantla...
ACTAACTTTCTTAATAAATGTGAAGAGATGACGTCTAATATCCCTTTGGAGATCTTCTGGCAAATTCTCCAGGAGCATTTCTTCATTCACCCCCCTTGTTGCAGCCCAGTTAAAACGTTCAGCTTGTCGCACTCTCCTACATGACAGACCAATCAAATCATATAAGTGGAATGGAATATCTCTCACTTTATATCACCTAGACAAATCTTATGATTTCAATGCTTGAATTAAAGTGGCAAATTGTAAAACTGCTTTTAACATTTGCTCAAGGAAACATGAAATAGCCTCCAGTAGGGTGGCAATAATTAGTAGCTAGGATATTGATTCAGAGGAAGGAATTAAGTTTTTGGACGAAGTAAGGTTGGTAAATAGTCTCTTTTTAAGTTGTAGATAACCCTTTTCCATCAACACTCTTTTCCTAGAGATTGCCTGTGCATAATGCATTTTAGCAAAACAAAACATGCATTCAAGTGGAAGCACATTCAGACACACATAAACTAGAGATTCAAGAAATTTTAAATTATCCAGGTAAAAAAGAAAAACAAACTATCTTTGGTCTCTCAATAAAAGATTCTCTAATAGTTGTTGACTTGAGTGGATCAATTTTGACCTGTAAAGTAGTAGTATTTTCTTATTGAAGTTAATACATATATTGCCAAAAAAATTGGTGTTTTGGAAAGGAGTAGAGATATAACAAGACAAAATTTTAACCAATTTAACAACAAATATGAACGCAAAACAAGCCTGACCGAAATGGGAAAGGATGATACCTTCGTAGATGGTCTGCTAAGCACCAATGGCTCATCCATTGCTCAACATCACGTTGTCTAATTGACATCTCCTGCTTCCTTTTAAGAGAAAGTAAGAAGATCATATATATATATATATATATATATATGTATATGTATGTATAACATGTTATTAACTATTTAACACATAACAAGTGGCAAAGTTATTAGCCATAACCACTATAGGAAAACTACCAGGATATAATATTCATAAGGGCTCTTCTAGTTTAAAAGCATCAATTCAAAAAGTCCCAATTCCAAAATCATGAAACCTGTAATGAACTTCTATTCAGTTTACATTTACATCAAAGTAAAGGTAACAACTTTAGAAAATGCAGTATTAACCCAACCAGAGATACAGGGGAGAGAAAGCAGTGCAACTCTTTTCCCTTTATGAAGCTCACAAATCTTCGGTATTCAAGGTAGATCACTTTGTAAACTATTCCTTAAAGGAACTCTAAAACATTACTTGTTTAAGAGAGGTGGAGAGAATACAATGCTGTCCTAAAACAACGCTTGTTACTCATTATACTGTGTTCTATGTATAAATTCATGTAGTTTTCCATATATGAAGCTAGGCATTCTACCTGCGTCCAAAATCCTGAAGAATTTTCTGTATGTTTCCAATGAGAAGAGCAAACAGCAACAGTCCTGACCCAAGAATGGCCTTAGTAAAAAGGACTTCGGGAAGATAATAGCTAGGGGTTAAATTCCCAGTCAGTGTACTAAGTTGCTGCAGAAAACACAGGCATAGAGCATTAGTAGGATTTCATCTATTTGAAAAATAAAATAGTGAACTAAAAGGCATGCCATTTATATGCAACAACAAAGTATCTTGTTCCCAAGATAATTTCAATGTGGCTTTTCCTGATTCATGGATATTCATTTTGGAATTTCGTGCTCTAAGACACAGTAATATGCTTGCTATCTTTCCTCAATTTTCAACACTAGGCAAGCTTTATGTTCCTAAGTTCTAATAGAAACACACCTCACAAATATTCTGGTAACATGATAAACTTGAAGTTAATAAACACGGTTACCTGGAATCCCCAAAATGATGAATAGAAATATCTGGTTGGCATATTAGGATGTGCGGTAAGGTTGACAGCTTTAAGAAAGATACCATAACCATCACGAAAACCATCTTCAGTGAAACAAGCACTTGCAACAGCATTGTTCGTCCAATTAAGCCAACTTGCATTATGTTGATATTCTCCAGTATTTCCATGCCCACAATAAATGAATTTTGTGCATCCAGTAATATGTGTGGTATCACAGGCATCTTTTAGACACTGATTAACCCTCTGGGAGAAGAAATAGAGAGAATGCTGAGACCAATAACTGAATATGAACCTTTATTTGATGTAGCCACCTAAATGAAATTCCCCAACTTTTAATTGAATCTCTTATCATCATTTCATTATTAGTTGGTAGTAATAAAATGTGTGTGTGTGAGAGAGTGAATGCGAGATGAATTTTCTTCATTTCAATAATAGTACACTTTGCTTGAGCATAATTTACATTCCACTTGAACAATAATGCACTATATAAAAAATATCAGAAGTACACAACCATGTTCTTTTTCTCACTTGAGCACAACTTTAGAAAATAATGCTTTAAAACTTAATGTAGCTCATAAAACCATAGGGACTCATTTCCTTTACAATTTAAACTGAATTCCAATGCTATGTCAATTTAAAATTAGAAAGTATAGAAAAAAAAGGGCAGGAAATAGGGTTCCACTGAAAAAGAAATACAATTATATAAAGGAAAGGTCTTAACCTACCCGCAAACTGAAGTGGTACCACCAGGACCCAACAACGTGTCCAGATAGTATAAAGGTCAAAAGATTTATAAAGATATTTAACAATGGGGACTCAAATACTAATCCATCTGGAGAACACACCATAGGAAAAAACCTTAACAATCTGGGAAAATACTGAAGCATCATCAGAACAAGGAAAAGTTCATTTTCATAGTTTGCTCCTGAAGTATCTGTCGCCAAGTTCTTTTGTAGGACAAGCAATATGAATATCTGCAAATATTACACACTATTATACCATGACCGGGAGTTTGACAAATATACAATTATTCACACAAATTTGCTTCCATCTTGATAAAATGGTATACACCCAAAGTTAGTGACAAGGAATGAAAACAGACAATTCCCATTACTTTGTAGTGTATATTGTATACTTGAACATAAAAAAATCATATTAGATGCAATGATATGGCTGTGAAAATAACCAGAAAGGGATGGAGAGAGATTTACCTGAGGAAGAGGAAGTACAACAAATAAGTCAATAAAAAAATATGTCTTAATGTAATGAAGAGCTATTTTCTTAGGATGGTCGACTAACTCCCCAGCACCAACCACCCTAGACTCAGGAGCCACATAAGCCAACCTAAACTGCAGAGAATCAACACGAAAGAATTAATTGAGCTCTGTTGCATCAGAATAGAGTACCAACATAGATTTGTGAACAAATAAAACTAGATTCAAGATCATCACATGTCTCTGTTTGGTAACAACATTACAGGAACACTACAGTCTCAACCTCCACACTTTTTCACTAATGATAGTTGTGATTGTTACACAAAACGAAGCTCACAGGAAAGAAATTGGCACAAAATGGTATCCAAGCCAAATTTTAAATTCAATAGAAAAATTTGGCATACTCTGCAAGTCTGTGATCCGATAATTTTCATATAGATTTTTATAATTGATGAAAAAGAAAACAAACAAAAATGATTCATAGGTTGCTTTAAGGAACATTCAGCAGATTATCATATATTCTCTTAGTAACAATATTTGAAAACTTGTAAATACATGTCTCAAAGTAACAATATAGTACTCTGACTTAATATAAGAAAAATAGTTAAACAGTTACAGAGAAGTAAACAACCCAAGAAAATTCTTAAAAGTTACCTGAAGAGCAATGCGTAGAAAGTTTATGAAATCATTGATGCTTCTAAGTGCAAGAAGAACTTTTGTAAAAGCCCAGTTTATACCAATACATTTATTTTCCTGCATAAAAAAGTCAGAAAACTTAGAGCACGTTAGACACTTCACAGAGAATTGAAGACATGTTAATCGCTTAATCAGAGACAACAAGAATCACGTAGTGACTATTACTTGAATTATGATTTACGATGCCAATAAATTAGTGAGGTGAACACCTACAAATTAACTTCCTTCTTGTACAAAGACGACTTAGGTCAATAAGGTAATAAAAGAGCCAATAATGTTGTTTGGTAATATTGGAAAAAATATAAACTCTGTTATTAATATATATCCTTTCCAAAGAGAACTTGATTTCCTGGATATTTGTATCAATCCTGCTTATGTTATAGTAAATGGCCACTGACTATATTTTTCTTTGAGGCATATATCCAACACACTCCAACCTATATAACAAGTTTAAAGGCCAAGTTCCATCCAAGTTTGATCACAACAGGCAATTCATGAATGTTTCCTATCATGTCATGGTTAAATAATCCCCATTTCCAATAGTGAAATGTAAATAGTAACTTTAGAAATACTAACTGAAGCAGGTTATTGGACATTTTTAGCATGCAAAATAAAACCTCATAATCTGAAATACAATTGCTGATATATAATGTTTCAAGACATATAGATTTGGGAAACAAAATGAGATGAAAACACCAAATTCTAAGGTGTCTTGATAAGCTAGAGTGTTTCTTGACTATCTTAAGTTATAAGGATCACCATGTCATTGATATAATTATTTGTTGTGAAGTGATCAGAGCTCATATTGGTAGAAACAAAGATTAGTAAGCAACAAGATACAGCATGCAATATTTTGAATCATAATAAAGGAGTTAAACCATACCTTCTGCACAGAGAGCAAGAAGAGAAATAACGGATCCACAAAAAATGTCACCCAGCAACAAATTGTAAAAAAATTACTCCATTGTTGTACAAGTTTATTGTGAGGATTCATAATTCTAGGAACATGGGGAATCAAGAAAGTAAAAAGCTTTCTCGCCCAATCCTTGGCCTCCCCGTAAAGAGTACTGCGAAACTGAAAATGTTAAAAGTTGAAATTCATTGAGTAAATGGAGTTAATACTGTCAAAGTGATTCATAAGATCAAATATCCACAAATGGAAAAATAGATTTCAAAATTTGAAAGATTATTGCCTACATAACCAAACATAGAGCTGCAACATTTATATACATGCATCACAAAATGGTATGTAATTCCATTTTAGGTCCAACAGCAGTAGCAATTCCAAATCTCATTACCTTGTGAAAAAATATTTTATGGAAACAACAAAGTAGTCACAATAAGAATAAAATACACCATAATACTATGTAAAACATAGAAATCTCTGGCTGCTTCAGAAGTTGTAGTTTCAAATAATTCCATAGGCATCATTAGAAAATCATCATATTAAAGCATAAGCAATTCTTACAATTAAACTCTATAGCAGAAGCATACATATGTTGTATAAAATTCTTGACCATTATACATGCAAAAACTTAAGAACCTTGACACACAAAGTGTAATCTAAGGAAACTTCAACATATAGTAGTCATTAGCTTCTTAAGAGAAAAGAAAGGATAATTTATTTTATACCTTATGATTAATTTGCTGAGTAGCTTTGAAGTAGGTTGGGCACGTTGTACAATATGGATCACTACACATTCCCTGTGGACCGGACCTAACTAAATGTTCATTCTTGCTAGCATAGTAGGTCTGCAAATCATTTTCACCCATGATGCCACAGCATGAAGAAAAAATTTCAGTCTTACTTTCTTCTGGTTGTGGCTTGGGTGCTACTTTATTCTGCCGAGAAAGGTTTTCGGGTCTATTAGTATCATGCAATGGACCACTCATCTGATTAAATGGAGTTATTCTCTGAATCCTTAGGGGACCAGTGTATCCCACACTATTAGTATCTCTTTCATATGGCTCTGTGAGAGTCGTAGGAATAGAAATTGATACACTTTGAGTCCTAGATATATGCCTTGGGAGTATAGAATCAACGACTTCAGTTGATACTTGGGGATGACTATCTGATAGAAATGGTACCTCATCTTTCTCAAAATTAGCCATGTGTTCTGCAAATTATAAAAAAAAAAAAAGAGAATCAAAATCTCAATTTCTATGTCAAAACAGTGATATCAAAGTCAAATTAATCCACCTATGCACAAAACAGAATAAGTGAAAAAAACAAAAACATACAGAGTGACAAGAAAGAAGAGCATTCAATGACCATCATATATATGTGAAAATGAAACATAATGTACTATAAGGATACAAGGAATCCCTTTCACATAAACTTACAGTCCATGCAATTAAGACTCAAATGATTGAAACTGACGTTAGAACAATGAAACTTTAAGGTACAAGAGATGACATGATGGTGGGAAAAAACAACCAGAAAAAACAATAAAAGTTCATTTTCTTTTTCAAATTAATTTTGGAAAGTCTCCCATCCCCACTCTACTATCTCTTTTTCTACTCTTGACAAAATCACATCCTTTCATGAAGAAAAAAAAATGAAAAACAAAACAAAGCCAAGAGTTTTTGTGACAGCACCAGTAGGTTTCCAAATTATACAGGCTCAAGGGTTCCTCTATACCATTACTTCCTGAGAAATGAAAATGAAAAGTAAAGCATGTACTGCTATAATTAAGCACAAGCTTATCCCCCTCCCCACCAACCAAGCATTTTGAACAGAGTCTAAATATCTTAAAGTGGGTTATTTTACAAGGAACAACACTGTTCTCTCATCATTAGAAATGGTGAAATCATCAAACACAAAGGGGACATGTTTATTGGCACTATCCCAGAAAGAATCCATACAGGTTATAGTAAAGAGTGACCAAAGCAAGCAAAAGGGTATGAAGAAGTAAAGATATAAGAGATTGATTCCATTACCAAGTATAGAAAAACAAGGAAACAAAGGGTGAGACCTGTTTTAAGGTATCAAAATAATAAGAAGTCAGAGTCTTTGGGTTATATATATATAGATAGATAGATAAGGTAAGGATCATGAGTGAGAAAGAGAGAGAAAAGGTGACTGAGTCTGAGTCATTGAGGGAAACTTTGAGGAAAGAACAGTGTGAACTAATGTACCTGAAAGCAGAAAAAGCACAAGCATTGCATTGTGCTGTGTCTGGTCTGTTTTTCCCACACTCTTTCCAGTTTGATCCGTTTAACAAGTTTTTTGCTACTTTCACAAAACTTAGATAATGACTTTTAATAATAACCTATTTTCCCAACTACGTAGTTCCAAAAAAATTTAATATCTTTGCCCAATCAAATATCATACAAAATCTACATAACAACCTATGTTCATAGTGTAAATAAATCTACACTACAATAACAGCATTGCGCTTTTCGGTGTGTGCTTTTCCCACACACTTCCCTCTTTGCTCCTACTAACAAGTTCGCAACTTTGGCTACTTTCTCAAAACTTAAATAATGATTTTTAATAATAACCTATTTTCCCAACATACTTAATTCTAAAACAAATTAGTATCTTTGTCTAATTAAATATCATACAAAGTCTGTTGATTCTAATTAGAAAATGTAGTTACTTGAATAAAAAAAAAAAATTTAGAGTTTCCATTTTAATACTCAAATTTGTTTATCGTTTCCATATTACCTTAAGAATCACTATTGTTAATTCATAATTAATAGTGTAAAGAAATCTACACTAACCACGTATGTTCATAAAAAAATCATTTTTATTATAATTTATTTTATCTCGCTTTTAAATAAAGTAAATTATCTAAAGATTCTTTATTTCTTGTTTTTCGTTATGATTTGATCATAAATCTTCATGGTAACAGTTGAGAAAATTGTTTCTCTCAACTTGTTCTACCACATATTGAATTTTGGTAATGTTTGGTTAATATGTTTTAGATTGCTAGATTCTGGAGTGTTTTTCCTACTATAGTTAATTTTTACTATAATAATGAATTTCAGATAAGGGAAACTAGTTGTGTTTGAATATAACCTTAGGGTAGTTGGTTTAGATAATAAATTAATCTGGACGTTGCATTATACATGTTTAAGTGTATAGTAGTTAAAATGAATTTGAATGATTTTGTATATATGGAATTGATTGAAGAAATATGGTCTCAGGTTTATTTTCGCTTAAGTGAGAAAATTTTCATTAAAGCAAGTTCCTTCTCTATTAAGCTAAAAAATCTCGCTCAAGCTAAAAGTTCATTCTCAGTTGAGCTAGTCTAAAAAAAAAACTTCTTCCAAATGTTTTTCTTTCTTTCTTTTTTCTTTTCTTTTCTTAATGTATTTTTAGTGATTTGAATTTTGCATGAATTCATTTTTTTATGTGTAAAGTAGACATTTGTTTGTATATTTAATTAATTAGTGAACTTTTTAAATGTTATATAATGTATGTTTATATATATATATGAATGATATTGTATGATCAATTAAACTGTACAAATCCTAAATGATATAGATTGACGTGAATGATGGAAGATGTATGAAATTAAGATATAGGTGCAATTGATTTGAGAAATCTTAAATAATTGATTTGAGAAATCTTAAATAATATATGAATGATTGATATGCTTTGTATGTGAATGATGAAAGCTTGTATGAAATTGATGTCATACATTTGGGATAATGTATGAGATGTTATGTAATGGTATATTAAGTATGAAAAACCTATGTGTTAACATAGATTTTTGTTGACCTAATTTGGCAAGTGTATCAAGTTAGAAGTAATAATTTCTCTCAAAAAATGGATATCAAACTCCTAATGAACAGTTTTATTAAAATTTTAATGTGTAGCATTCACTAGATATTGAAATGTGTGCAGTAAATTGATTCAAGGTATATGATCTTTCTCACTCGTTTGTATTTTGATAAATAAAAGCATACAACGTTCTTACTCAATTGATATTGATGTCATTCTTATTGATTCCTCACATATGAGATTATTAAGATAATCTCCTAAACATTGATTCCTCAACTATTTAGCAAAATTTCTTATCATTAAGAAAAGATGTTATAAAGCATTTGATATATAATAATTTATTCTTAGGATTAGAACACATCAAGTATTTTCATTAAAGTAAAATCATCAAAATTACTTCCCAGTCAATTCCAAAGATCTAAACCAAAAATAAAAATTCAAGCTTTAAGCATAAAATAAAAATAACAATATCAAATAAGAGTATAATGCTATAGATAAATATCACCTCACTATATAAGAATTTGAAATTATTGCATTCAATCCCAAAGAAAAGGAATTAGTCACTCATGGTAACCATTACATGCACCAAAAGATTATTGAAAGCAAAAGAAAAAAATCTAGAGTGTTTCCCCTTGACGGTTGCTTCCTAGGGTTTTCTTCTCCTCCTCTAAGTCTTTTGCCCTTATTTCACCTGATTGAGTTTGAATTAAGTGACATCTCTATTCATGATATATTCTTTTGCTTTTGTCTCTCCTTAAATTCCTGAAAATAACACAAAATTGGGAATAAATAATTCTATTAATCTCACAACTCTAAAATATACTATTAATCCTGATTTTTCAAATTAGGGTTGAGTCATACCTTAATCAAAAATTAAAATCAATAAATATCTAACTTTTTGCATGAAATTTAACTAAATAATGACACTTATCAATCTTCTAGCTTCACTGATGATCTAAGTCACGTAGACTAAGGTATCAGGCAGGTAGTGAGAAGTTGGGGGGTCCCTACACATTAACCTGCAAAGACATACAATATTGGATGTTTAGACTTACTCTGATCTTATTGGAGTGTATTAGATGTTACTAGCTAGTAAAGACATACTTAATGAGTTTTTTGGGAGACAATAGATTCATATGCAATGACTATGATTGAAATGAAATCAAAAGTACTAGGGATTGAAAGGATATCAATGTATTGTGAGACAAATGGATCTATGAGGAGTCAGTATTGAAATGAAAATTATTGTCTTGATGGTACTGAAAGGAATTTGGATTGTGATGATTGATATTTAATATTATATGATAATGATTTATGCAAAATAAAATGGAACTAAATAATTTGAATGATTAATCTAATTGATTTATTTTACTTATATTTTTCTATGTTGGAATTTAATTTTGATAGCTTACCTTTGTATGGGTTGGTTGTGTATGAAATGCGATAATTGTAATATGTACATGAGCATATATACATGGCCAAGAGAGACTTTAAAAAAGAATAGTACAACATTTTCTTTTATAGTTATTACTATAAAATTTCAGGGTGTTACATTTTTATCTCCATAATTTTCATTAACAAGGAGGAAAGATATAATTCTTAAATGGACTTATTTTTCAAGTAAATACTTTATAGTATTAATTAATATTTTAAGTATTATCTATAACTATATATAATGAGGATTTTTGTTCATAACATTTTTTTGTGTACACAATTTTTTTTTTATTTTATCTTTATTAATATATTTAATTTTATTATTATGAGAAAAAGCATTTCGTCATTTCATTTAATCACTTAAAAATAAAATTATTTTTAATTTTTAATTAACGGAAAACTTTTATATGTAAACTAATTCCTCACTCTTCCTTTAACTTCTTATTTTACGGACCTAAGCCACAATCTTTATGGGAGAAATTTTGTTTTTGGAATAAGGAGACAATAAACAAGAAAATAATTTTTTAAAATTTATTTTATGATTAAAATTAAAAAATATGGATACACAGACAAAAAAAAAAAAAACCTCATGTGTTTTCACTAGTATATAGAATAATTATTACAATAACTAAATAAAGAAGTTTCTAATTTATTTATTATAATGTTTTCTTAATTCTTAATAGTTTTAAGTAAAAATAATAATTTTAAATATTTTAATTTCACTAATTAGGAAAAATGTTAAATAGAATTGTAAAAGTTATAATTATTTATTTTTACAAACTGGTTATAGTGACTTGGATCATAATTAAATAATTTTAGTCAACTATTAATTTATTTATTGTATAACTACTAATAGAAAGATGTGTATTTTTCAATAATACTAATATTAATTATTTATTCACGTAAATTTTAAATGTTATTATAAATAAAAAATGTATTCCCTCAATCTTATTCAATATCATCATTGTCAAAAAATATTTGTATATTTAAATATCAACAAAGTTTCCTATAGATATGATTAAACATAATTTAGAAAATAGAGAAAATAAAATAAGTTTAAGTAAGATTCTACCAAGAATAAAGTTGAATATTTTTCATATTTATGTTAAAAAATAATATAAATTGAGACTTCCTTTTTACAACAATGACAACTAAAGAAAAAACTATTACCTTATTATACCACATTCTATCAAAATCCCACACCAAACTTTCTATTTTCTTGCTTTATCTTTGGTTTTTTTTTGGTTCTTTTCTAGAACTTGCCTATCGAGGAGGAGTAGGTAAATTATTAAAATAAAAATAAGACTTTTTATATTATAGACAATATTTTACTATAGAAACAACCTTATTTAAATTACATAATATCATTATAAAAAGCATACCTCTCTTTTTAATATATTAACTCCATACTTTAAAATTAGAATAATAACTTCATCGTATTAAAGTTTAATATGAAACAAATATTTATTTAATATATAATAATTAAGGTTAACGATTTTGATATACAGTCAAAAAAATTCATACGAAAAGAAAAAGTTATATAAGAATACCTTTTTCATTAAGACTTGTTTGGCAACAAAAGAATAATGAAAGGAGAATAAATGAAGAAATAGAATGAAAAATTGGATTATTTATGTTATAAGCAAAAATTTCATAAAGAAATAAAACAAAATATAAATAATTTGACGATATAATAATTTTTTATATTAATATATATATATATATGTATTTTTAGAATAGTTTACTATAAAAAGCTAATTTTTAAAAATATAAATTAGAATTAAAATAAAAAAAATATCACCAAATTGTCATAACGAAAAAGTTATATTTCAAAAAATAGGATATTAATTATTTAGTTTATTGTACTTCTAGGAAAAAGATGATATTCTACATTATAATATATTAATAAAATATTAATAATACAAATATTTTATAATCTAATATATCTAAACATAAATAATAATAAAATATTTCTGAATAACAAAAAATTAATTAATTTTTTCTCGTTTTTTATTCTTGATTTTGTTTCTATTTTTTGTACAGCTGTGTGAATACTAAATCATCATAAAAAAATAGTTTAGAATTAGTTTGTATACAATTCAAAAGTTAAATTTAGTTATTTGAAATTAATTATTTGAAAACTAAATTTAGTTTATAAAACTTCTTATTTTCTTCTTCTGTTAATACTTAAAAAAATTATCCAGATTCTAACTATTTACAAAATAAAAAGAATAGATACAGTTTTACAAATTTTAATTATAATATTGATCTTAATTATCTATCAATTGTACCAAAATTTCTGAATATTTTTATTTTACTTTTACAACAAGTGATTGTCATTTAGTTATTCTTCCCGACCAAATAAAGAAAGAGAGCGAAAAAGTGATGACAATTGTCAAAAGACTTCCTTTAGGTCAAATATGCCCTATCTAATAAATATCCATGTTTTCACATTTACCGACATCAGAGCCTACACATAATCATTATTTTTTAATTGAATAAATTTAATAGCTTTCTAGTTTTATACATCTTTCAAATTAGTGATCAACATCTATAAATAAAAATTAAAAAAATAGATATAATTATCTTATTCGTCTCTATATTTAAGATTAATATTCAATTTAGTATAATAGTTTAAAAAAAAACAATTTGATTCCTATGTCTTTTATAATATATTTAAATTGATATTTTTGTTAAGTCGTATCAAACGACATCAAGTGTTGTCTATGTGGCGGAGAGAGAGGTGATGTGGACTGTCAATTAAAACACACATCAGATTAGATGTTTAGTGTTTGGAGACATGATATTGGGTTTGACAAAGATTAATAAGGAGAGGTGGTTAGGGTTTCTGTTTTGGCGTAAACATTTTTGGATGATGGCTTCTTCACACAAACGAGGGTGTTGACAAATACGCGGGTAGTTTGTGGTGGATTCGTTGGTGGAGGAGGAGTAAATAGCTTTTGTGATTCGTTCGTATCTTCGTTTGTGATGGGAATGTCTAGCTATAAGTCTGCATCTATATCATTATGCAACTGTAATCGAATGGAAGTGTAGCATAACCGCGCTTAACAATGGTTGCACCTCCAATAATCGCTGCCCCACACAATCACACTTCAAGGGCTTGGGATCGCACCACGGGATTGAACCCTAAACCCCAATCGCACCACACCTCAAAAACTCATTGCTTGCAATTAAAAAACCCTAACTCCAAATTGCAATTAAAAAAACCTTAACCCCAATTAATTTTTCACTAAATTAATCTCTCAATCCACGCCACTTAAGACTTACACAACACCCCAATCTCACTTCTCTCCACATAAATATAATTAAGGTGTGCGAAATATGATTTCAATATAAAAATTAACTTTATTATTTCTAATTTGAATCTATTCATTTAATTTTATAAATACGTGGACTAATGTAAAATAAATATACCTATTTAATAAAATTTATCACTCCAACTACCAAATACTAATATTTACTTCAACGCTATAATCTTTTACATGTGTAATTCTTCTCACACGTTTCAGTTGAAATCTAACATTTCAAAAGTGGAGACTCCAATAATCAAGAATATGAGATCTAGTTGAATGAAAAAATAAATCTTCCAAACTTATACGAGAACAATATATAATATATTAATATCTTACTAAATAAAATGAGTTAAAAATATTAGACCAATTAAAATAGTTCAACATATCCGTATATAATACATATGTCATACAAAATAATACAACTTTGAATTAAATTAACACTTTAAAACATGGTATGTAGGTTTTTCTCTTCCTTTAATATGTATGTATATGCAATTCAGAAAAGTGTTATGTCTCAAGTGTTATCAATAATCATTTTCTTATTATCTTAAACCTCTCAAAATTCTTGTGAAATAAATCTATAAAATATGAATATCTCATATCCACAAAACTTTTGTCAGAGTTGTATAGGAATTTTTCAACCAACTCTAAAAGGATTTGTTTATCTTGCGTGGATTAATAGATATTAAATGTGGTGGAATTAAGAAAAGTATTCATTGAGGTATTATCCATAGTTTATTTATAAGATTAAGAGTGTGAAAATACTAAAATAAATTTGTCATTGTTTTCTTAATCACAAATATGCATTTTGACAAGTGAGAAAACTCGTATATATTATATATTAAGACTGTTGTAGCACTCTCTTTGATATATATATATATATATATATATATATATATATATATATATATATATATATATATATATATATATATATATATATATATATATATATATATTTTTTATATATA
>Ga0123342_1007598_pt1:0-12500 | contig 14205 bp, 7 predicted proteins | sample Turbeawhitnodule_FD_89960 | JGI IMG/M metagenome (GOLD analysis project Ga0123342, IMG submission 89960) | Root nodule microbial communities of legume samples collected from Mexico - Turtle bean Mexico white nodule | ecosystem: Host-associated > Plants > Roots > Nodule | place: Mexico...
AGGTGTTCAAGATCAGCAATCTTAGTGTTGGCCAAGGAGAGTGTGTTTCTTGAGGTGTTCAAGGTCATTCTCTTGGTTGTTGTGTAAGTGATCAAGGTGTGGTTGCTTAGTGGATATCCTCAGCGTTTCTAAGAAGACTGGATGTAGCTCTGGTTTGGAGTGAACTAGTATAAACAACTGTGTACAATCTCTCTATCTCTAACTCTTTAAATTCAGTTTATTTGTTGTTTGTTGGTATAAACAACCGATTGTTTTTCTGGTACTACAGCTTTTGCTTGCTGTTTTGGCTAACTGAATTGCTGAATCAATTGGTTTCTAAGATAAATTCATTCTAGTTTTTGAAAAGTTTGCGAAAACCCTTTTAAACTATTCACCCCCTCTAGTTTAAAACCATCTTTTCTAACATGCACGAGCGAGAGAGATAACACAACAATATTTTTCTGTTATATTCACGTCATTCAAGTATGTATATATATGTGTGTGTGAGATTTAACAAAAAGTTATTGAAGTCCAATTATAGTCAATATCTCTTTTTTTAGGCCAACAATAAATGTCAGCTTTTAGCCTATGCTTTAGACACCATGGGATCAATCAAATCTTCGACAGAATCAGAACATCATGTCTTATCACCAATGGTCAGAGAAGTCGTTTGGCTGCAATGATTTACTCAAATATTTTAATGTTTCAATTAACATAATTATGTTCTTCTATTATAACAAATTTGTTATTCATGTTTGTAACATATAGATATTGATTATTATTTATATTCACAACTTGTTTAAAGACAAATCTTCACTCTCATTTATATCAATATTGAACTTCAAATAGTTGACATATTGATAATATATATAGTAATTGTTTCATTAATAAGTTAGAAATTATAAACATTTATTCACCAACTTAAGAGAGAAAGATATTAAAATAAAATATAATTAGATATTATAAATATTATAAATTTAGATGTGGTGTATATTATATATATAACTAAAAGTTGATGATAGGTTATGTTTTTGGATAATACGTTATCATAATCCAAACATGATATCTACATATACAAAAGAGAATTTTTCCTATATTAATATTAATGCTGCATAAACATACATGTCATGTTGTCATTCTCAATTATCATTAAATAATTATAAATTTTAACAACCAAAGGATCAAGCGACAAAAATACATGGAGATTCAAGATATTTGCATGGATTGAAGAAGACCTTTACGTATATCTTTAAAATATATAGTTAATATGCTTACAACTCTTTGGATCCAACATGAAAAGAGTAGATTCAAAAGAAAAAAACATGGGAAGGGTTAATAAAGATAAGGTTAACGTATTTTAATTAAACGTACAATCTATAACTTGCTTCTAAATTTTGTGTTAATTTAAGCTAAAGAAGACATAATGTCCTTATATTTGTTTCCTTTCGCTTTCCTTCACGATCTTTTATTAATTTTTCTCAGACTCTTATCCAATCTTATGTAATGAAAGATAATTCAATATTATTTTTTATTATACTATCATATGGATTAAGTCACATATAATTATTTCAACTTAACCATTTTGAATTTGAATTATAAATATATAACTGCATTAAATAATTGGATAAAACATTTTGCTCATTTTAATTTGGTTCAACCCAAATATAATTGTTTTTAATAAAGAAAATTTAATCCATCAAAAAACTTTTGTTGTATAGTGTTTTCCTCACAAATAACATACCTAATATCTTGCTTATTGGAAGATACTTTTATACGTAAAGACATCCCGAACTTACGGGTAATGTTAATGTTTTGTTTAAATATGATGGATTTTGTTTGTCATTGAGGGACTTCATACAACTCATGTATTGCTTTTAATAATTAAGAACTTTATCCTCTTTTGACCAAGTTTTATCATGTCTACGTTCTAAAAAATTTAAAGGAAAATTTAACTATATGAATATTATTTTGGTTTTATTATCTATACATCTATACTTATATAAAAGGAGATTCCAACTTTAATTGCTCTAAATTATTTTTTTATTTTATCCTTGCTTAATATTTTGTTTTATTAATTTATTTTGGTTATTTTGACATTTTATAATTTTAGAAGTTAACAGTTTTTTAATTTTAAAATTTTATTTTATTTGTTCTCACTTAACTGACAGGAGATGGAGAGATTGATACGTTAATTTTATTTTATTTGTGGTCATTTAACTAACCGGAGAGTGAAGAGATTGTTTCTCCTCTTTAAAACCGTTTTGAATGTAGAACAATTTTTAAATTTTTTTCTCTCTTATTTTATCTTTCTCCTTCCTCTAATCTCTTAAAACCCAATAACATATCTCTCATACATACAAATACACATGAATTTATATTTAAATATATACATATATAATAATAATAATAATAATAATAATAATAATAATAAAAATAAAAACTAAAAAATGTGGATGCACAGGCGCATGAGCAGTGGGACAAAAATAAACACCTAGCTACAAAAAGGAGAATTCTAGATGCAATAGAGGAGGAGTATGTAGTGCCTCCATTTGATCAATCTATATGTGGGACTCCTAGGTACTTTCCCTTGTGTGTAATCAGTCATTGACCTAAGTTGACTAGAGTTTGGACATCCACGAGGCCTAAAGAAAGGCCTGATTAGGGCCCAATTATACAAATACGAAGGAAAATACTCACAAGTATACACACATACAATTTATTTACCAGACTAAGAAGAATAAAGAAAATCCTATTATTTCTACTCTTCAAGTGTACAATCTTCCTCCATGAGGTTTCATCTTCTTCTATCCTCTTAGTAAATGTTGTTGTGGTTGGATGATTTTCATCATACCCTTTCTCTTGAGAAGGATATGTCCTCAGATCTGATTGTCTTAAGCTCTTATATGTCTCTTTTTGTATTTTTAATTTCATCTCTCATATTTCCTCCACATTTTTGTCCCTAAAGCTACCATGCACTCTAGAATTAATCATGAGTATGACAATGATGAATATGAAAATGATGAGTAGTGATCACTCATTTTTATCAAGAAAACATCTTCACAAAGATTTCAAAAAGATTTTCACAAAAAATGAGTGGTAAAGGTTTTCACAAAATTTTAAAAGTGTGTGTACACCACTAAAGACCAAAGGAATGTCACTAATCATTTTGATAGATAAAAACTAGTTTGTCACGTAAAATAAGGCACCAATGTGAAAAATTTCAAGCAAAGTAAACTTAAAAAATAAACTAGACGAGTTCCTAGGGTGAAAGTCCAAGTGACACTTGGAGTCTCTTGGAACACTTTCACAAGTCTAATGAAGCTATTATAATGTTTTAGCTTAGGGGATGGGATTACACCAAAGACATTTTTACAACACACCTAAAGAAGAAAGAAAATACACAAAAGATACACACACAAAAAAGTACAAGTTACAATACCAAAATTTTGTGACAAGCAAAATAGTAGAACAAGCTCATGTAATCTTGGTTTTGAGTTTCTTTTTGCTTTTAATTGTATGTTTTTGGTATAGATCATTTATGTGTCTACTCTCAATTTTGGCACTCTCAAGATGCTTTGCCTCTCCTTCCAAAATTTCCTCAAATATAGTCTTCAACTAGTTCTTCCAACAAGACCTATAAGGTTACCTTAGGAAGAGATGAGTTCTTTCAAGATTCAAAGGAAAACTTCAATAAGTTTCCAAGTGCTTAATATTAAAAAGAAAAAAACTAAAAATGAAGAATTTATAATGGACAACACCAATTTCAAAATTAAGATACCAAATTGAAAAACTCCAAGCCTTATAAATGATGCCAAATTAATGGAAGAATCATCGGGATAGTGGAAGACTTAGAAATTATTAAAAAATTTCCTAAGTTTCTTGAGGAGAAAATCGGAACTTGGGTTATTCTTCCAAGGAAGGAGCCTTGGTGAAGAACCTAGGAGAATACTCCCATTTTAAAAACCTTAAAAGAATAAGAAGATTGCAAAATGCTCATCAATTCAAGATCAATTCAAAGGTGCTTTTGCAAGAGGCAAGGGGTTGTATATACAGATGCCTAGCTCCCTTGCACACTTTGCTACTAAAGATGTGGGATAAAAATGAAAACCTAGCTGCACAAAGGAGGATTCTCGGTGCACCAAAGGGGGAGTGCGTAATGCCTGAATTTGGCCTAAATTGGCCATGTTCTCTATGATGTAGGACTTATAGGTGCTCTCCTTTGTGTGTAGTCAATCCTTGACCTAGTTTGACTAGGGTTTAGACATCAAAAAGGCCTAAAAGGAGGTGCAATTAGGTCCCAATTGAGACCCACATGTGCCTGTATTATGAAGAAAACTATTTACACCTATTGATTTATCTACAAGTCTATATCTATACAATTTGTTTACAAGACTAAGAAAAAGGGAAAAATCATATTATTTGTAGTCTTGAAGTGTAGAGTCTTTCTCCATAAGGTTTAATCTTCTTCTATCCTCTTGACCAATGGTGTTATGGTTGGATTGTTTCCATCACATTGCTTAATTGATTGTGAATAAAAGTTGAGAGATGAGTTTTGTGAACTTAGAGGAGATGAATGTGATGAATGTGATGAAGGAGATGTGTGTGGAGATATTTATATAAAAAAGTGAGAGAGAAATTTTTTGTGTCCTTTAGTTAAAATTAAACTCATACAAATTCCAACAATTTTATCATCTCTAAATTTGTCTCTTCGGATTAAGAATAATTTATGGTTCTTATTCTATGTCACAACGACACACAAATTTACAACATATAAATAAAATTAGTTTCAGCTTAGCCAACACTAACTTAAATAAATATTAAAAATATAGTATATTAATGTCAACCTAATAGACACTAACTTAAATAAATAAAATTAACATCGATATCGTTAACGGTAACATAATATAAATATTGAAAATAAATAAGATTAGTGTCTACTAGGCTAACACTAACTTTATTTATTTTTAATATTTATTATGCTAACATTTTTATGTCTTAAAAAATGTTTAAAAACATAGCATTGATGATGCTAACATTTTTATATCTTAAAAAAATGTTTAAAAGCATAGCATTACTTACATTGAAATTAATTTTTTTTATATAAAAATAATAATTTCTTTTAAAATAATTTAACATCAATTTCATAAAAATTAATATTTTTACTTATTAAATAAATAAAAAATGATAGCATTATTAATTTGACTAATATTTGTATTCATAGTTAATTAAATGGACATTAATGATGTTTAAAATTAAGTGAACGTTATTATTTCACAACTAGTTTATTACATTCTTATATTGTGATAAATGCTTTGAAATTAATTTTCATACATTATTATCACTTTATACATTTTACGATACAATCAATAGGGATGTCAAATAAACTTGCTCCATAATCAGTGTCGATTTTGGATAGTGTAAATAAGTTCACTAATATTTTTATTTAGAGTTCATTAAACTCATTCTACTAATGTCTAATATTAAGTAGGCATTATTATTTTACAACTAATTTATTACATTCTTGTATTGTGATAAATATTTTGAAATTAATTTTCATACATTAATCTCACTTTATATATTTTTACACTATAGTTAATATGGATGACGAATAAACTTGTTCCTATCAGTATTATCTAAACTCGTTTCAATTTTTAAGGGAATTCGTACATTGACTAAGGTATGAATATGAATATTGATAAGGATCGTGCTATATGGACAATCGCATAATAGTTGTGCCGGCATACATTGACTAACTACATTAACAGTGACATTAGAGAACTTTACCATCATGTCCTCCACTGGGGTGACTTTACACACATCTTATGCACTGCACCGCCCCAACCAAGAACAAAACAAAACTCAAAATTTCTAAAATTACTTAATTGTGCATAAAGTTGGTATTTGGTCACCACTTATTCATACATAGGTCACCACTTACTCTGACTAATTGACATTGAGATTAGATAATTGTACCTTGGTGTTTTCCATTTTGGTCATTTTACACACACCTCATGCACCACCTCACACAAGAACAACACAAAGCTTAAAAATTCTAAAATTACTTAACTGTGTAGAAACTTGGTAGTAGGTCACCACTTATTCCTACACAGGTCATCACTTAATATGACTGTCTCTAACTACATTAATAATCATATTAGAGAAATTGACATTTTTGTCCTCCACTGGGGTTACTTTACACATACCTCATGCACTGCACCACCCTACACAAGAACAACACAAATCTCAAAAATTTTAAAATTAATTAACTGTGCAGAAAGTTGGTAGCAGGGGTCACCACTTATTCCTACAAAAGTCATCACTTACTCTGATTAACTATATTAACATTGAGATTAGATAATTGTACCTTGGTCTCCTCCATTTAGGTCACGTTACACACACCTCATGCACAACTCTGCCTAAGAACAACACAAAAGCTCACATGTTTACATAAATGGTAGCCCTTGTATAGGGTTTTACCTTCTTAACGAGACCTTTGAAATAAGGAACACCCATATATGATTGCTTAAATTTGCTTGGAGTAGAATTGACTATATATAACTTATATTTAGGTAAGAGGGGTTTGTGGTGGTGCTAAAAATGACGACCTGTAAAAGGGTTGTTAAATACAAATGAATGCACACAAACCATTTTAAATAAATGATTTTGAAATTTGTAATCCATATCATCATTTTTTTTTTTTAATACTTCTTTTATTTTTGTGAATTCTGTGATTCTTTGAAGATAATATTTTGTTATATTGCATGTAATTATGAGTATGTATTTTATTAATCAAGTTACAAAGTCAAACTTTGTGAATTTCTCGTAATAATTTAGGAAAAACTTTTAAAGAATGTCTATTAACATTCTAACAAGAAACAAATAATGATATAAATAATTAATAAAAAATACTCTTAAATTTTACTATATTAATAATATATAACTATTTTAAAAAAATTTACTTCAAGGTTTTAAATTTTCGAATCATTTTAAAAAGACATTATTATAAAAAAAAATTATGCTTGAAAATTATGAATCTCATAAATTATAAATTTTATAAATAAACCAATTGTTTGGATTAATAAAATATATTATTGATAATAACATATGAATTTTATTATCAAATTTGTATTTTATTTTAAGAAAAAATAGATTTTTATATGTTCTATATAAACGATATTTATAGGAATCATAACATAAATTTGTTTGAAAACGTTAGTTTTTAGAAATGCTACGTATGAGATTTTTTTGAATTTTTATTTTTTTTGGATTTTTTTATCAAATATTTGTCTCGTCTAAATTGAATAAATAGATTTTAATATTTTAAAAAAAAGTAATTACTTAACAATTAATAATATCAAAATTTTAATTATATTTTTTAACTCTAAATAAATATGATATATTTTATTATATTATTAGAAAATAATTATTGAAATGTGAAAGAATAAATTTTTAATTTTATAATTTCTTTTATCACATTAATTTTTTGTTACATCATGGTTTTCAATTATCTTGTTTTTCGTAATATGGTATCCCACGCACGAGCTCTTGTCACTCTCGACGTGAGGGGTGTGTTGGAGATCTCACATCGACTAGAGATTAGAACTCAATCCCATAAAACAGGCTCAATGAGGTGAGGTTTGCACCAACTTATATACAATGAAATGCTCTAATCTCTAGTCGATGTGAGATCTCCAACAAGTATGTCTCTCTACATCATTGGTTGAATCATTTTTCTATGGATAATATCCATTTTTTAAAATTGGATATGAGGACGAGAATAAGTACATACATATTCGCTCATGTTTGCCCCATCTTCTCTATCTTCATTTTAGATTACTACAACACTCAGTTTATTAGGTAATCTAAAAAAATTATATTCAATGTTGTCTTTATTCTTTAGTTTCGTAATCCTTTTTTTTTTTTCTTTCGCTACACAATTCTTTTTATTCTCTCTTAACTATTCAACTTGTTCAAAATTCACAAAGTTCACTGAGATCCCCCAAGGTACTTTCCCTCATTCAAAACCTTAATTACTTATTTTTCTTTTGTCTGATTTTATTCAAATGGTGTATTTCATTATAAAAAACACCAAGATCAATTTCATTAAGACAAATAGTTTATACGACACATATCCCTCTTATTCTCAATCCTAAGAGTTGATTAATCAATTTAAATCACCTTAGTCTATATAAAAACTTGTTAAATTGTGGAAAGACAATCATTTTAATCAACCTAAATTTCAATTTCAATTTCTCCTTTTTTTTTTCCAATGAGCACATACCTTAAGTATTATAGTTTTTTTTTGCAAAGCTACAAAGTATACATTCTATAGACGAATTATGTACCAACTAATCACTCTTATTTAATAAAATATCTTTCTTTTTTTTTAATTTAACACCTATCCAATTATATATAAACATGTGAAGTTCGTATAATTTCACATAAGTTCATAACACAGAAAGATCAATTCTTAAGTTCATATTCCCACTAAGAAGAAAACAGGAAAAAAAAAGTGGAAAAACACGTTCCTGACTTTTTCTCTCTTAAAATTCTTCTAAACATCAATTTGTTCAGTCTTTTTCTCAAATTTTTTTCTTTTGTCTATTTCATTCCACCGTCTCTCCTTAAATAACATAGACTTTTGCAGTATATAAAACTGGTCTTCAAGTTTTTCTAACAGGAAAAAGTGCCATGCAATATTTAAAAAAATAATAATTAATCTGTGAAATAATTAGTGAAAATAAGAGAGAAAATAAAGACATTAACGTTCACCACGTATTAAGAGTTAATTAAGTAATCATCTATCTACAAAGAGTACCAATCAGTAGGAAAGTTAAGAGCCAAAAACTGTTGAACATTTATACCTTAATTAATTCAGGTTCGTTAAAATATAATAATGAAGTTTCTCTAACTAAGCCACTGTTTTCGTACATTTCTTAATTAATTACATTAAATTGACTTTGGAATGAAGTAGAAGTTTTAAAGGAGCATCTCTCATTATCTAATTCCATTCGTATCTTTTAGGTTTTCTATTCGTATCTTTGAAATAGTTGAAAAAATAGATTAATTCAATAATATATATAATTTTTTATTATAGTTATAACTTATTATAAGTTCAGCCAAAAATATAGTGAGAGAGCTTAAAGCCACAAGCATTTAATTTATGTTCTACATCATACCAATAGGAAGCTAACAGGAAATAAAATTGTTAAAAATATTCATAGACTACAAATTTCAAATTCTTAAATTATTTATTTACTATTAAAATTCTTTGACAGATTTTAGTCGTTGTTTTCAAATATACAGTTAAAACTATAATCAATTTTTTTTCTCTAATAATATTTAAAATGAGAATAAATAATGTTTCCCAAAACATAGTTTTGACTATATTGGATTCCTATATAAAAGATAAGATAGCAAAAGGCCAAAGTATGAATCAACCTAGCTACGTGGTTACGTAACGTTTGTATCAAATATGAAGTTTTTATGATATCTGCATGACAAAGGAATAGGATTCTATTGAAGTTGGTAATATATATTATAATTAATTAGTTAATTAGTTAATTAACTAATGAGCATGAAAAGAAGTGTGGCATATAGATTCTTTTGACCGAAGGCTAATGAATTTGATTTATTAACAACAAACATAGAAATCCATCTTAATCATCCTAAAGCAAGACTCAAAATTTAAAACACCAATATAATAAAAACATATTCAGACAAAACTATATCCAAAACAATTAATTTGATTGTTGATTTTGGTGATGTTGATTTCCCTACCAAAATCTCACAATTTCTATTTAAAAAAAAAGTGACAAATATAAAGATAACACTGAGTGATGAATGAAGGGTCCCAATTCAGCTCGACTTCATATGCACAAATCGTCCCAATTAGACACGACTCTATCATGTCATACTGAAGTTGGCACGACTTCTGCCACATCATAATTTTATTTTTTTTTAATTTTATTGTTTATATATTGGGTAGTAATTTATGTAATGTTAAAAATTAATTTGATACATAATTTTCTAAGAGTATTAGTTTTAAGGAAAAAAAAATTGGATAATCTTATATGAATTATGTTTGACGGTAGTGTAATACAATAACTTGATTATTTGATTAATTAAAAAATGAAGAAAAATGTTATTGAATTTGAAAATAAATAGATAAATGAAAATTTATTGTATTTGAAAAATAAATAGCTTGAAAAGTAATGACATGGCAGAAGTCGTGTCAAATTGGCATGACTTCAGTATGACAAGACAGAAGTCGTGTCAAATTAGGATGATTTGTGCATATGAAGTTGTGCCAAATTGGCACGACTTGCTTAAATTTGTAATTTTTTTTAAATGGACCTCATTTTAGTAAAAAAAAAAAAAAAGCCCAAAAACCCGATGAATGAATTATATTTGAAAACTTTTTGTTATATTCACAGTGATAGTAAGCTTTGAGACTATAGCTTTTAAATTGAGCGACGATCTCTAAATTATTTCTAAAAATTTGTTTACAAATCTCTTTTCTTTTGTTAATACAATACAATATTATGGAATAATGATAAAATAGAAAAGGAATTAATTTATGATTATTTATAAATATTTGTCTACAAATCTAGTAATATATAATGAATAAAGCAGTTGTTTTTCAGGTGTAATAAGTCTTGATCCTGATGTTTGTGTTGTGCGAAGAATTTTTGGTGATGAGGTATAATATATATTCTTTTTCTGAATTGTATTTGTTCCCACTATTATGAGTTCTTGGTGAAAGGTGTTATCAAGACTGTGAAGTGAGGAAGGATGACTCAAGAAGATGGATTGAAGATTTTAATTCTTAAGTACAAGTTTTAATTGAATGAAAAAATGAATCTCGACTAATTTATTATTATATCTTATAAATATTATTAAATAAAAATTAATTTTAGTGATTAAAATAATCAGTTATTATTTTATTAAATTAGAGATCATATAAATTTAATAAATTATTGGTATCTAAAGTAGTTTCTATTATTAATAAAAATTTATAAAATGGTTTAATATCTCTAAATTAATATCTAATTTAGACAAGTGACTAATTATTATTTTTCTCCAAAATTTAGTTATTGTTTAATTTTTTTTTAGTGATAATAATATGTTTGGTTTTTTAATAAGATATTTTTGGAAAAAAAAAAAGGATGACTAATCACCTTGGAGTCATATTTATTTTAATATGTTTTTTTAAATAAAACTCTTTTAGAGGAGGTAACTTGAGTTGTTTACACACTACAAGAAAATCACTAAATAGTAACCAAATTTAGAGAAAAAAAAAATAGTCATTATATTAACTAAATTAGATACTAATTTAGAGACTAAAAAATTATTTATATTTAAAGTTATTTCTATTATTAATAAAAATTTATAAAATGATTTCTAAATTTGTATCTAAATTAGCTACCTAAGTTTTAGCAACTAATATTTTAGATTTTAAATTGGTCTCTAAAAGAATAATAAAGATTAATTTAAAATATAAAGCAGTAAGTAGCTAAAATCTTGATAGCTAATGGTTAGATACCAATTTAGAAATTATTTTATAATTTTTTATTAATAATATAAACTACTTTAGATACCAATAGTTTTTTTAGTTCATAAAATAATCTCTAATTTAATTAAATAGTAACTAATTATTTTGGTCTCTAAAATTAGTTTCTATTTAATAATTTTTTTTGTGACATTAATAGATTGAATTAATGTGTTACAAATGAATACATTGGGTGTATATTTGGTTTGTACAAGTGAAAACATAATGAAAGATAGCTGAAGAGTATATTTAAACCCTTGGAGTTAGGGTTAATTTGATTTTTTTTGTTGATAAATGGTGATTAAATTGATTTTAGAGAATGTTGGTTGATTATTAGTAGGTATAATGTTGGTTTGATTTCAATGACTATTATGAGAAAAGTTTGGAGTTTAATTATTAAACGAATGGTGTAGAATATATTTTTTAATGGATAATATTGTGAATTATTAACATATATTAAATATTTTGTTATTAGAAAAGATTGAGCTTGTAGAAAGTATAACAAAAATATCTATTTTGATATAAGATGTTTCAAGAGTTTAAAATGATAAGTTTTAGTTTAATTTGAGAGAAAAGTTACTTGTTAAAAGTTTGAACTTCACTCAAACAATATTTATTATTCAAATAATATTTAAAAGGTGAAATTTAATTAGGGGTGATAATGATTGGTGGACTGACCCGCAATCCGTTAAAAAAATGAGGCAGACTCATTATTTTAGTCCATCAAACACTTAGGTCTGTCCCACATAATTTACAACTCGTGCAGGTGAGGACAGGACGAACATAAAAATAAAAAAAAAGTTTTTTTCTTCTAAATTTTCATTTTTTGGAATTAACTTTTATATTATGAAAATTAAATTTTCAAATTGATGAGGTGCGAAAAGAAATTTGATGAGGTATAGAAAGAAACATCCTAATAAAAAAATACAAATTTTTATTATACGGGTTGGCCCGTAGTCCTACAAACTAG
>Ga0123342_1007599_pt1 | contig 14205 bp, 7 predicted proteins | sample Turbeawhitnodule_FD_89960 | JGI IMG/M metagenome (GOLD analysis project Ga0123342, IMG submission 89960) | Root nodule microbial communities of legume samples collected from Mexico - Turtle bean Mexico white nodule | ecosystem: Host-associated > Plants > Roots > Nodule | place: Mexico: Nepantla...
ACTATGCAATCAAAACCAGATTACACACATCACACACCAAAGTAGTGACCTTGAACCCCTCAAGAAACACACTACCTTTGGCAAACCACACCAAGAATGTTGATCTTGAACACCTCAAGAACATACAACATTCCTAGGCAACACAACTACAGAAAAATAGTAATCAAGGAAGAAGGGAATAGAATACACTTAGGTATTACAAAGATTAAAGTTCAGAATTACAACCCAATCCTAGTCCACACATTTAAGAATGATCCAAAGCTCTTTCAAATCTTGGAAAAACTGTTTTTGATAAACTCTTTTTCTTACTTCAAGATTAGGAGCGTAAAACCACCTTTATATAGACCCACCAAGTGGTCAAAAGCATTTAATAAAGGAGCCAAATTAGTTAGGATCATTTAAAACATATTAAAACCACTTAACAAAATTTTGTTAAGGTTTTCAGGAAAACAATCGGTTGTTTTGGTTTGACAGCAAAGTCAACTAAGTTTTTCAAAACCTTTTCAAAAACTGCTAAGGTAAAACAACCTGTTGAAATTTTGACAGCTTTTTAGAAAACACATCTTTTCAAAAGGTTAAAGATTCAAATGAACTTTGATCATCTTAAGAAGTGAATTAACAAGTTTCAAACAACTAGACAACACACACACCCAATAGCAAGGTCTTCAAGCTTTCCTCTTGGATTTGGAGACATCAAAGCATCTTGTTCAACATTGTCCACCAATACATAGCATTTCCTTGAAAGCTTAAAGTGGCTAAGGGTACCTTCCTCTCCTCACTAACATGATGGCAAGCAAAAAGTTGTTATACTTTCATTTCCCAATATAGGTAAGTTTCATCATTTTCCTTTCCATAAAAATGAGGTAAGTCTACCATAGTCTCTTTTTGACTTTCCCTTCTAGTTCTTCTAGGTGGAGGTTGATATTATTCATTTACTCTAAGACTCCCTTCATCATGTGAGTCACTCGACCTAGAACTAGATGCATATGAAGATTTTTTTTTAATTTTCTTATTATTAATCTTTTTCTCTATCAATTTTCAATTTTTCTTCCAATATTGCAAGATGGGCATCTCTTTCTTTTTTATCTTCCAAAATTTGAGCCTCGTGTTGTAATTGTCTAAGTGATAGTGATTGAAAATCTTTAGCCAATTGTTTCAAAAGAGATTTTGTGGATTTTCTATCACTTTCACTATGACTTGAAGAATGAGTATACATGTTTAGAGTTATCTGATAAAAGTAATTTTCAAAAACAAAAAGATAAGTGGAGTGAAGTAGGTAATTTCCCAGGAAAGGGAGGTGGATCACTAGGATCTCTTAAGTACCAAGCATTTCCTTGCCAGATACTATCCCACAACACTTTCACAAACCTTTCTCTAAGCAATTAGTTATATCACAATCAAAGAGGAAAACAAAATTTTATGCAAGAAAAACAATGCATAGCAATAAAACACTTGAAAGAAATTGCTAACTAGAAAGCTTTAAAACTAGGCGTTTCCTAAGGTGAGGCTTATTGGCACTTTGAACCTTGAAGACACACTCAACGACTAAGATAAATTTAATCCACTAATTAATCAAAGTCTTGCAAATTACAACTTAAAGAAATACAAAGAAAATTAGGTCAACAATTTTTTATGTACAAAATTAAAGACCTATTATATGCACTCCTTCACTTGTAGCTCCTTTGTGTATATTTTTGTGTGAGTTTGTTGTTGTCCCTTGCTTTGCCTCCTTAGGATATTCAAACTTAGATATTCGGTTTTTACCTCTTTAGTGATGTGGCTTACACCAAATATTTTCATCTTCACAACTTACCAAAGCACAATAGATCACTTCCACCAAAAGAGGTCAAACAATTTCAAAGCAACAAAACTCAAATTTAGAAATAAGGACTACTTCAAAGAGTGGTCAAGAAATTGACAAGCAAGAAATTAAAGTTCACAAGAAAAGGTAGCATACAAAATGGAATCATAGTGAATGGAATTAGAATAGATGAATAAAACAAAAACAACATTACAAAATATTTTTTTGTGTAAATTTTCTTTTTAACTTGCTGAATTTATGCTAGACAGATTACTCCAAATTTGAATTTGAAATTTTAACCACAGAAACTTCACTGTTTAAGCTCAATGTAGGCATTAGAATTTCACAAAAACAGTGCTCCAAGTAATTGCAATAATATTTTCAAATTCACTGCCGATTCAAATTTTCCAGAGTCATTGTTTTGCACTCTGCCCGTTTTTCATTTACCATTTTTTATTTTATTTTGAATTTTGATATAATTATCTTTTTCACTTTTTCTTAACACGTCAAAATTCTCAAATCCATAATTTAAATTTTTTTTTCACGAACACAATTAATTTTGATAAAAATTGTCAACCAGCACAGAAACCGTGAAACAGAGGAAAACCTATACTGGAATTAAAAACAGCATTGGAAACTTCAAAAACATAATAGAATTGGATGGAAAATGAACTTGTATGGAACTAACAACAAGTATGAACTCAAATCTGGAAAAATCAAAAGGCACCACAACTCAAATTCAGAATATAACTTGTACTCAAATTAAAATCAATCAACCAAAATTAACAACAAAAGTATTACATAGAATTTATGACAAATTTGGATGAACATGACAATGAAAACACTTGAAATGGATTCAAAAATTAAAATGACTCAACCACAAAAAAATTGCACCGATTGAAATATCAATAAGGCTCAAATAAAAGAAAAAATAAAACAGTTTACTCAATTGAACCTAAAACAATGTAAAACCGGAATGGTCAAAACAATTGCACACAAAATTACCGAACAAAATTTTAAGAACAACATCATGAACTAAAATTGAAATTAAAACAGCAAGATAACCAAAACAATTGACGAACAACACGGAAAATGAATAACACACAAAAATAAAATGAAGAGAAGACACTTATCTCTTGAAGAACCAAAGCTCTAGATACCAAATGAGGGTTTAGCCTTCATTCCGATTGGATTTCTTTGCAATTTTGAGGTGGTATGCAGAATCTCAATGGAAGTGGCGGACAAGGATGGCTTTAATGGAGCCATGGTTTCCTTAAAGGTGCATGAGAAGTAGGGAGAGTGATTGGTTGGGCCATATCACTTGAAAAAAGGTGAAAAAGAATATCAAGGTGTCTATCATAGAGAGTATAGACAAGGGAGTGAGAAAGCATGCAAACGTGGCAACAATTCACTAATATATTTGATTTTAGAATTTCATAAGCCAAGTAACTCTTTTTATAGGGTAGAGGTCCGATCAATGTACAAAGCAAATGGTGGGAAAAATCAAATGCTAGAGATTTGAAATTGGCGCGTATTTTGGAGTCATAAGGCAGGCATGATAAAGGTGTGCTTCATGTGACTCTTTTTAGGTTTAGGACCGACCTAGGTTAAATTAGGAGCCTTCTAGAAATGTTAATTTAACCTAGGTTGGTTTTTAGGTGCCTAATTCAATCCTAATTACAATTAAGAAAAAATACAAGTAAAATTCCTATTTTACTTTTGGCAAGAAAATAAATTATACTCTACAATTCTACACTAGGTTATTGCATTTTTTGAACATGTAGAGGAGGGTGTCTCTGCCATTAGTATCAGAGTCCCAATCTTCTTATATCTTCCTTGCCATGGACCTAGTGATTGAGCCTGAGCTTGACCTTCTTCCATCATTTTCTATTTGGATGATATGGCATATGAGATTATGCTAGATTTCAAGATAAGATTGATGTTTCTAAGGCTATTTCGGTAATTAAAGATTTAATTTGTCTAGTAGGAAATTCATCTAAAGCTTCAATGAAGAATGATATGTTGGATTTCAACGTAATTAAGTTTTTTGGTATTAATACTCGTACTGGTAAAGTTCTTTGTCCTCGTCCTGTTAGATGGGAGTTCCCTTCACCAAGCTGGGTTAAAATTAACATTGATGGGGCTGCTAGGGGATATCCTGGTCTTGCTACTTGTGGAGGTATTTTCAGTGGGAGTATGGGGGAGTTTATTGGTGCTTTCTCTATGTTTCTTGAAGTTCAAATTGTTATGGTTGATGAGTTTTATGGAGTTATACATGCTATGGAGAAAGCTCAAAAGATAGGGCTTACTAAAGTATGGCTTGAATGTGATTTTACCTTGGTTTGTGTTGCGTTTACTGTTAGGACAAATTCTCCGTGGATGCTTCGAAACCAATGGAATACTTGTCTTAATTACTGTGGGAAAATCAGGTTTAAGGTTACTCATATTTTTCGTGAAGGGAATGTGTGTGCTGATAAGTTGGCTAATTTAGAATTTACTCATAGATAATCATTTCATTGGTATAATAGGCTTCTTAGAATTCTTTATGAATTGGTATAGTCTGCCTATGTATCGTTTTTGTTAACATATGGGTTTTGGTCTAGTCCCCTTACTTTTTTTTGTATTTTCTTTCTTTTTTCTTTTTTTAATAATACTTTTCTTTCATGTGATAGCAAATGATTGTTGTTACTTGAGGTGTCAGCCTAGCTGAGATGTCAAGTTTCATAGTGATGCCTAACTTAAAAGCTTTTATAAAAAAAATAAAATACAATACAATTTAGTTCATTTAAATATGGATTTATGGTACAAAATATAATTTTATGAAATGTACAATTTAACAAATAAATTAAAATTATTAGAACAATTGTGACAGAAAAGATAAAGAAAATTCCAACTAAGAACACTTTAAATGAGGGTATCATGATCCCATTAAAACATGTTGTATCATGTGATGGCAGATGATTGTTGTTACTTGAGTGTCAGCCTAGTTGAGATGTCAAGTTACATAGTGATGCCTAACATAAAAGCTTTTATAAAAAAATAAAATAAAAATACAATTTAGTTCATTTAAATATGGATTTACGGTACAAAATATAATTTTATGAAATGTACAATTTAACAAATAAATTAAAATTATTAGAACAATTATGACAGAAAAGATAAAGAAAATTCCAACTAAGAACACTTTAAATGAGGGTATCATGATCCCATTAAAACATGTTGTATCATGTGATGGCAGATGATTGTTGTTACTTGAGGTGTCAACATAGCTGAGATGTCAAGTTGCATAGTAATGCCTAACATGAAGCTTTTATATAAAAGAAAAAACATATAGTTTTAATTGATTAAAATAATTTTAATCCATTAAAGCATAATCATTTTGGCAAGCATCAGGATGTTAATATATTAAAACAAGTTTAAGTGGTTAAATTCACTAATGTTGCAACTTTAAGTAATTTTAATCAATTAAAATATAATTTAAATTTATTCTAGAGTATTTAAGTTATTTTCATCAATTAAATTGTGATTTTAATCAATTATAATATCCTTTCTAAAAACAATAAAAAAATAAGATTATTTTTACATATTAAAACATATTTTGATCAATTAAAACAAAACGTAATTATTTCAATGATTCTTAAACACTTTTAAATATCATAACTTAAATATTACAAAGAAATGATTTGTTTTTTTAAAAGTCATTGTCTCACTTGAGTCTATGTCAATGTATAATCAAATATCGAGATGATGAGGTCTCATAGTGTATTATCAAGTATCAAGATGATGAAGTTTTATAGTGTATTGTCGACAATCAATGTATTGCTAAGTATCAAGATGATGGAGTCTCATAGTGTACTACCAAGTACCGATGTAATGTCGAGTACCTAAGTATTGAGAACTATCCAACATCTTGACATCTCAATAAATCACCGATAGCCTCCTAAACAACATACAAGATTAACGACGTCATTAACGAGTATTTCCTAATAAACATTGACTAATCATGATTAAAGGACAATTGAGTTTCATTGGGCTCGACGTAATCATCCGTACGGCTAAAGTTCGAACACAATAACTATAAATAAGAGAATACCCTAAGGCCAAAGGTAACACAATCCTGACACTACAAGAAAACTATTAAATAACAACCAAATATAGAGACAAAAAATAATTAGTCACTATATGACTAAATTAGATACAATTTTAGAGACTAAAAAATTATTTGTATCTAAAGTGGTTTCTATTATTAATAAAAATTATAAAATATTTTTGTAAATTAGTATTTAAGCGTTAACTACCAAGGTTTAACCTACTTACTATTCTAATAGACTAATAGAGACCAATTTAGAAACTATTTTATAATTTTTTATTAATAATGAAAACTACTTTAGATTTCAATAATTTTTTTATTTTATAAAATGGTCTCTAATTTAGCCAAATAGTGACTAATTATTTTGGTCTCTACAATTGGTTTCTATTCGATGATTTTTTTAGTGTAATACTGAAATAACATCATTTATTGAATCAAGAAGTGACTTGAATGTAGGGATGGTAATGCGGGGCGAGCCATACGGGTCAACTCACAGACCACTACCAAAAAGCGTAGGACGAACTCACTAATCTAGCCCGCTAACCCACTTAGGCCCGCCCCGCATAACTCGCAGCCCATGCGGGCCAACAATGGAGCTGGTTGGCCCGCTGCCCCGCATAAACAAAAATATAATTATTTTATTTTTTCTGCAAAAGAAAAATCATACCTCACTCATCCATTATTGCATTTGTGACCTTTATTTTATTTAAAAAAATGAATTTAATGTACTAAAAAAAGAAATGTTTTATTTTAATCATCTAAAAGGGTTAATATTAAGAGTGACAATGAATTTAGTTAAAATCTTATATTTAAATTTTGTTAATAAAAAAATAATATAAAAAAAGATATTTCAATAAGATACTCGTTAAAAAAGTAGTCATCTTCATTAAAATATTTTTTAGCAAAACTTTGATAAGATACTCTAATTCATTTACATACACATACACATATAGGGAAAATAGATGCAAAACAAAACTTTAATTATATGTAATCTATTTTTCTAACAACACTCATACTTGAATTCATATTTTTATCTTAATTGAATAAATTGAAACAAATAAAATTTAATTTTTCAACAACGAAAATATATTTTTTTATAAATAATAAAATTTTATTTTAAAAAAAGATTTTTTTATGCAGACTAGCTCGCAGGCCTATGGATTACCTCTTATGTGGAATGGACCAGTGAATTGAGTCCGCACTCCTTGTATAGAACAGGTCAATTCGACCCATATTTTATGAGTCAAACATGGGGCAGGTTAGTCTGCATTGCTACCCCTACTTGAATATCAAAGTATAATCACAAGTGCTGTAAAAAACTCAAAGATCCAAAAGTCGAAAAGTAAAAAATTACACATGTATAGAATTTAGTACTTGAAAAAACACATTTGCTTCATATATATCATCATATTCATGTAATGAGAAACTCAAATTTGGTCCTTATCATATGCGAAAATTAATCACATTTTTTTTCTCTCAAATATACATATTGCTAACATAGAATGGCGCCATGTGTATAAAATTGATTAGTGATCTTCACAATTGAATATTTCAGGAGGAGCTGCTGCCAAGTAGCAAGTAATTGTAATTTTTCAAAGATGGAATTATCCGAAGATAATAATTAGTTGGCAATTAGTTACTCAATAATTAATTAGGCATGTCTCCATTTTGATTTAATTTTGTCTTCAAATTAACGTCATATCTACTTTGCAATTATACATGTTTAGTCAAATAAGGATCTTCTAATCTAAGAATGGTTGGTAGCATTGGAAGCTGGCTCATGTTTAGGATAATTGTATTTCACGCTTTCAAATTTCTGAATCTCCATTTTGGGAAAACAAACATTACTTAAACATCACTTTGAATTAATTAAGGATCGTATAATTTTGAAAATTAAAAAGCATTAACTAATTCTCTTTTTTGTTGCCTTTATCTTAAAATTTTCTGTTCTTATAGGATTAAATTACATAAAAAAATAAATCTTTTCCGTCCTTTTTAATATTGTATAAACGATGAACATCATTTAAGTTTTGAAGTTGGAACATGGTTGGCATAGCATAGGTCGAAATCATTTAAGATTTAACATTGTTTAATTAATTAGTTGTGAAATCGTTGTTGGTCGGAAAAGGAATGTCAAGAGGAAGATTTGAAAAAGGTAACCTGAACGTACGACCTGGCTAACTCTGTATTTCACCAAGGTTGTTCCACCTTCATTGGTTGTCATACATTATTAGAAGAAACGTAAAATTATTAAATTAGGTGGTTCATCATCAATTCAAAACTTGGTATTAACACTATAACTTTACGCACCAACATTTATTATAGATAAAACTATTACTCATTTTTGTTCTCTTATGATTGTGCGAGAGATGCAACTCTAATTAATTCTAAATCGATTGCTTCACTATCATATCACCTACAAGTATTCTGAATTGCTGGAATTGCAAAATACTCTACTCTTCCAAACGACTGTTTCTTCCTACACCTTTATAGGTTCTTCTGCTATCCCCATACACAACGTGAAAATATCTTTTTATTCTTCTTGTGCCACCCGCATAAAGTAGTTTCTAGATTATGTAATCCGGACACGCATTTGAAAAAAAGACTTCCAGATTATGTAATCCGAAAGTTAAAAAAGACTTTCAGATTACATAATTCAGAAACTAATCATGCATCTGAAAAAAGGTTTCTGGATTATGTAATCTGGAAACTAATTACAAGTTTGAAAAAAAACTTCCAGATTATATAATCCAAAATATTACAGATGGGTATTTTTAGAAATATAAAAATTTATGGAGTTGGAGAAAATAATATATGAAAATGCAAGAAGAAATAGTCCTTCCACACACTATAATTCACTTTTTTCTGTCATTTAATCAACAAAGGCCCAAGACCAATTTAACAAACAATATTCTTTTTACCACTTTCATATATCTTCTTCCACTACCTTCACAGATATAACAAAAGTTTAAACTATTTATTGGGTTATAAGCATTTTAGATTATATAATTTGAAAATATATTCTAGATATTTTTTAATTCGGAACTTAAAAAATAAATTCTGAATTGGATAATTTGAAAATGTATTACCTGTTATGCACTATGAAATACATTTCTAAATATGAAAATTTATTTTAAATGACACATATAGAAGTACTATGAATTATACATACTACATTTCTAGATTGAATCATAAAAAATTATTATAGAATATACAATTTGAAATATATTTATATATTATAATCTGAAATTTCAGATTATACAATTCATAATACATTTTCTAAACCTAAAAATACATTCTAAGATAAGTAATATAAAAATATATTCCATAATTTGGAAATGCATTTTGAAATATATAATCTCAAATACATTTTTGAATTATGGAATTGAAAAATGTATTGCACAATACGTATTCAAAAATATATTTTGAATTATAAAATATTTTAGATTATATAATTTAAATTAAATTTATGGATTATGGTATTTTTAATCTACAAATAAATTATGAAAAGAAATACATGTTTATGAATTCCACAATTTGAAAATGTAAAACAGAAAGATTTTAACACTCCATAGAGTGAAGGAAGAAATCATGGGAATACAAAAAGTAATTATCCTCATATCTAATAAGCCCAAAACACAATGTGTAGCCAAAGATTACACAACCATAACTTCTGTAATTGGGCTACAATTCTATAGTATCTTGTAATATACTTTTGTTAGAGTTTAATGGTTACACATTACAATGTAAAATTATTTTTATTTTTTATTAATTTAAAACCATTAATGATATGACTTTCAAATTGAAAAAGTCTAACTCAATTTGGTGATTAGGATGTGCTAGATGTTATGAATCTGCTCTGCATGTGTTTCATTTCTATGGATAAAAAATTAAAGTTTTAAAGTAATTATGATTTATTATGAGATAATTGTATATGAAAGTTTTACACTATAATATTGTATAATATATTTTCAGTTTTTACTATTACGTATTTTTATTTTTATTTATGGAATTAAAAGTGACAGATGTATTCTTTTTTAGTCCTAGTAAGTTTAGATAATTATAAATTGTGAGAGAAATTATTAATTAGGTATTATTGAGCGAACAATATGGACTACAATAATGTAAGATTTAAAAGCATGAACATGAAAAGGACCAGCAAAGTTAAAATGCAGAGTGGTTGCTTCTTCATACATCTCAAATAATTCGTTTTATAAATTAACTAAGGAAAATGTTATATGTTAACCAAAGGAAATGTCATATACCATGATTAGCTAGAAATCAAAATTATCAATAATTATATAATATATTTTTATCAATTTTAAAAGAAATATAAAAAATATTTCTTTCTCATAGTGTAGAATTAACCTATATATAAATTTAGTAGAAAACTTATATACCCTTTTAATTTTTAATTTTAATTTATGTATTTGTTAAATTTTAATTTTTTAAAAATAAAATTTTCTATTTTTTAAACAAAAATATTTATGGAAAAGTTAGATTCAAATATCTACATAATATCTTCCAATTCTAACTTAAAATCTTTATTGGCATATTTCAATATATAATGTAAAATTAACCCGTTTTATATTAATAAAATATATTTAATTTATTAGGTAATTAACCTAAAAAAATTATATTATTTTTTTTATCTTTAATTTTGTAACTTATTTTTCTGTCATATATTTAATATTTTTATTCTTTTATATAATTATTTCACTTTTATTCAATTGTTATTTGATAATCTCTTTTATATAAATATAATTTGTTTCTTGATATGACATAGAAGAAAAATGTGTATCCTTTAGACATTGAATACAATAATATCATGTTTCATTTGCTGCAATTTCTATTTTTACAAAAAAAATATTTTATTAATATTTGAAAAAGAAAGAGTGCAAGTACGGGCACAAGTGCAAGTATACTCGTTGGTGATGGGGAGGGAGATGTGAAAAAAATTCATACTCGTTGGATATGGGTATAAGGAAAGGGATGAAAATAATTTTTACTTTAAAGACAGGATGAGATAATCAAATCCGCATTCACCCCACCTTGTTGTCTTTCCTATTTTCATACATATTTTTTACTTTACACTATGATTTTTGTGACTCAAGTTGTTGAGGAGATATCAAATTTAAAAGAAATAATAAAGTTAAAGTTAAAATTATATTAAATATATAAATTTAAATCTTAAACTATTAACTATATAGATTTAAATATCTTATTTCTCTCCAATTTTGGAGTTAATTCTTATTATTTTTTTATATTAAAAATTATAAGTGATGTGATAGTGAAACGAGAATCGATTATAAGATGTCAAAATTTTATTTAAAGTTTTTTATCTCATTCAAATATTTGTTATTGCATATAAGATCAAAGTCAAATAAATTAATTTGTTATATTAAGTCATTAGTGATATATTTGTTTTGTGAATTCAGAAACACATGAGAAAATTATGACTTATTTATCTTATTTAAGTTTTTCAAGCAATTCCTTGAAGAATACAGAAAATGAAGGTATTTGATTGATGAAGGAGTGGGTGAAAAGTTCCAAGATCATTTTAAGTGGAAAGTTGGTAATGGGAAAGGTATTAAGTTTTGGGAAGATAGTTGGGTGGGTAACATTGCCTTGAAACATGTCTAGTGATAAAGATATGTTGTTGGAGCATTGTGGGGCTTGGGAAAATGGTGTGACGAAGAAGTCTGTTTGAGTGAAGTGTTAAACTTGTTGATTTTTGTAGTGTCAGGTTGGTTTAGTGCTTTGGTTTCTTTTGTTAGGTGTTGGATTTCCTCCCTTTGGTGCGATGGGGTGATAGGGGAGATGTGCTTTAATTTCATGATTTGTATAAGGGTTGAACCACCCCTAAAGTGGTTGTATTTATTAATTCTTCCTTACTGATAAAAAAAATGAAGGTAAAGGAATTTAATAAGTTAATTTTATTTTACTTTGATGTTAAAATTTATATGAACTCAAATCTGGAGTTATTCAATGTTTTAAAATAAGTTGACAAAATGCATAGTTATTTGTAGTTTAGGAGTTTGTTTGCAATAGTCATTTTTTCTATTTGAAGAGTTCAATTGTGTTTCGATGTTTAAAACATGTGTGAAGAAATACTTTAGTTAGATTAGTTAGAAATGTAATGAATATGATGACAGGTGGCATGTTGAATTGTTTATGATATTGTTTAGTTAGAATGTTGACTTAAGGTTCCAAATTTGATGTTGTGAGGTCATTGTGGTTTTGATTGAAATTATAGGTTGCTTTGAGATTTTAACACATGCTAGGGTAGGAAAATTTGGAAATTTTGATGATGAGATGAATTTTCAGAGTACTGCATAATGTCATTTTATGACTTTTGTTCACCCAAATAGCATTGTTCCTTATTCTTTTTCCTTATACCACATTGTTTCCTTTATTTATATACAATTAGTTACTATTTAAATAAATTAAAGACCATTTTACAAATTAAAAAAATTATTGGTATCTAAACTAATTTCTATTATTAATAAAAATTTATTAAATAATTTTTAAAATTGTATCTAATCATTAGCTACCAAGGTTTTAGTTACTTACTACTTTATATTCTAAATTAGTCTCTATTAGTCTTTTAGAGACTAATTTATAATATAAAATAGTAGTAGTTAAAACCTTGGTAGCTAATTTAGATACCAATTTAGAAACCATAGAGACCACTTTATATACAAATATTTTTTTAGTCTCTAAAATGCTATTTAATTTAGTTAATATAGTGACTAATTATTTTCGGTCTTTTATTTAATAATTTTTTTGTAGTGATGGTTCATTGTTCAAGTTCAAAATTTGGTCATTGGAGAGCCAAATTTTGAAATATGTGTTGCAAAGGGCATAAATTATTTTGTGGTGAAGATTAGGTGAGCCAAGTCATAATCAAATTGTGACACTTGAACTATTACACTCTTAAGTCGAAATAGTTGTGTCATGACTATCAGTTATAACTTTTGGTCTTATTGTAAGCAATCGATCCAACAATTGGTATCAAAATCAAGGTTACAAGTTTGATTCCCATTGGGGCAATTGTTCAAGGGGACATTGTTGCGGGTTGTCCAACTGTCATGTGGTGTAGGTTAGGTGGGTCGAGTCACAATCGAAGAGTTCAATTTCTAGTGCATAATTGTTGAGGGGGAGATTGTTGCAGGTGACATCAATTGTTCTATGGCATGGGTTAAGTGGGTTGACTCACAATCACAAAGTTCGATTTCTATGGGACAATTGCTATGGGGGAGATTGTTTTAGGTGACATCAATTTTCGCGTGTTGGAGGCTAGGTGGATCAAGTCACAATCGAATCAAGGGGCTTGGGTTGTTACGCTCTTAAGTAGAAAGGGTTTCTCCCTAAATATCAACTATAACTTTTGACCTAGTAGTAAGTGCTTAATCCAATAATGTGATTAGGTGCATGGTGGTTGGAAAATAAGTTGGAATTTAATTCTTAGGAAATTGAATTCCAAGCTCGTTTTTGTTTTAATTTTTTTCTTTTTCATTTAAAAAAAAAATAGAAGGAAGGAAAAACTCAGGAAGAAATAAAGAAAAAAATAATAGTTTGCAAAATAAATAATTTGAAACATAAATATTTTCAATAAAAGTGTAGAAATATATATTTTTTGAAATTAAAGTTTATAAAGGTAATTATATTGAGTAATAATGTTTAATGAAAAAAAATATATATTAAAGAATAGTAATTTAGAAAAGTAAATTTGGTAAGAACAAATTTATGGAAATAACTCTTCTTTGGATGGAAGATAAAGGAAAGTTGGGGAACGAAAGTATTCTTAGAAACTCAAGAAGAGTTTCAATGGCTTTAAGTGGAGTTAGAAATATGTGAGAGTGAAAGGTGAGACCAACACATTAGGAAAAAGTCTAGGATAAGTCTTGAAAGAGACTAACCTGGATAGAACTTAGGAACAAGTAGAATGACAAAAAATGGGCAGTATTTCATTATTAAATTCAAGTTAAAAATTATTAGAGAACACTTCTGTTAAGAGGCTTGGTCATCAAAAAGATGAAAAGTGTGATGGAATCTTCTAACCCTAGCTTGGAGCACAAGTTTGAGTGAAACTTGGAAGGAAGGCTTCTAATCCTAACTTGGAGCACAAGATTGGTGCCCCTTCCTTTACATATCCTCCCAAGGGTTTCCCTTGGGCCATTACATGCCCAATAGAAACCCTAACTAGGTTTTAGAATATCCTATTCTGCTTGGCCAAAATACATGACCCAATTATTATATGATGTTGGGTTCAATAATATCAAAGTTCAAGAGGGGGGGGGGGGGGGGGCTG
>Ga0123342_1007600_pt1 | contig 14204 bp, 4 predicted proteins | sample Turbeawhitnodule_FD_89960 | JGI IMG/M metagenome (GOLD analysis project Ga0123342, IMG submission 89960) | Root nodule microbial communities of legume samples collected from Mexico - Turtle bean Mexico white nodule | ecosystem: Host-associated > Plants > Roots > Nodule | place: Mexico: Nepantla...
ATTCTCATTGCAGGTTTTCCTTTTTGCTCCACTTGTCACTTACTGTATTAAAAAATATTCCTTCCGCATGCACCTATGCTTTTCTATCAGTTTGATGGCCATGACCTTAAGTTTTGTGTACATTCTGCATCGCCTCCTTTTTGTTGTGCTACTTAGTCTGTTGGTTTTTGTCAATGTGGTTTGCCCTTATTGGCTTATAAGGATTCAGGAGTACAAGTTTGAGATCAATGGGCCTTGGGATGAGGCTAAACTTTGTTTTGATATTACAGACTGATGTTACATTGTTACATTATTAGTACCTTGTATGTTACATTGTTAGTGCCTTGTATGTTGTTTAGGTTGGAGTATAATTTGCTGACTGACCACTTGGACTAGTTTTAATTTTATAGTTTTAATTTTATAGTTCATGTCGGGGGAGGGTGGGAAAATGATGATTGTATTCATGCTATAGAGAAGGATAACCAATGATGGTTTAAAAGTTGTATGTACAATGGAAGTACATTCTCAATTTAGAGTGTGATTCATTTTTGACACATTCAAACAAACTAGTTTCGATCCCTTTTTCACTACATTCTCAAAGAAATAAATAAGTTCTTAATCGCATTAGCTCTTAACATGTAAGGCGTATTGTGTATACCTGATAATTTTAAAGAATGTTGGTTACAGAATGACGTCTCATGGATGTTGAGGTTAAAGTAATGGCTCATGAATTTGAAGTCATTTACCAACCTCTTATCTTAGGTGCAAAGTGTATACAGCAAAGTATCTTTTGTTCGACACTTTGTATATACTACCCAACAACACTAGTATAGGCTTTTCATTATTGTATCATTTGAGTATATATTAGATAGATAAGAAAAAAAAGAGAGAAGACATTTATTCCATAAAATCTTTTTGCTGTCTTCGAAATATGAAAGTGAGAATATTTATTTCCATGTGTTAGGAAGTTAGAAAAAGTTACCTTTTATACAATCTTTATTTTCACATGGAAAATAATACTTTTGACAACCTTAAAAATATGATATAATAATGTATATTCAAATTTAATGTTAAAAAATAAAATAAATTATTATTTTGAGTAGTGGGTGTATTTTATTTAAGAATTAAATATGTTTTTTGTTCATGCACTTTCACACAAAATTTAGTTTAAACTTTAGATTTTTTTAGTACGTGTAATAAGAAAGATATTTGAGCTTTACCCAGCTCTTTTTAGGTAACAAACTGATTTTTAGTGTGAACTAAGATCTTAAAATATCTTGACTCATCACTAATTTGGATGTTCTAATATTATAATATAGTTTACATACAAAATTTGTTTGTTGAGTAATGATTTATTTCAATAGTTTTTTTACAATAAATAATTAGAAAGACTAGAATTTAAACTAAGCACAAAAATTAATTTTGTGTTATAATAAAAGTATGAAAAACATATTTAGCACTTTATTGTATGAAGGTTATTTTTAACGAAGGGATACTTTGTGGAGGCTTGAGGATGCATGTGAGTGATAGGAAGGGATTGGAAGGTGGAGGAGTTGGTCTATAATTTGGAGATTTCTCCCGAGGGTTTCACTTTTTTTTCACCGTGAATACTGAAAACAGTGAGAGGACCATATATGTTATAGCTTTACCAATTGATAATTTTTCCCTCTCCTGCGTTAACCTCTTGAATGAATAAATAAAAGTAGATCTACGTCACAAATGTTTTCATTGTACAGTTTATAACATGCAGTTTATCCTTTGTCAAACAATATTAACCTTTTATTTCACAGTCATCTTGGAGAATAATAGATAACGGATTAAAAGTTGACAAGCTTCTTTTCTCTGAAGCTTTCCACAGTTTCCCTGATACTCACTTCCAAAGGAGTAAGTTCTATTCCCAACTCCTTCTTTGCCTTATCTGTTGAAATCTGGTATGTTGATATATACGGCTCATCTACCTCACACCTGAAAACATTGTTCACATTTCAGAAAGTGCAAATTTATAATTAAAAGCAAAAAGCAAAATATTTTAATGACAAGTGCATCACAAATTATCCATAAAAATCTAAATTACAAAATCCAATCCATAATTATCCATATCCATATTAGTTTTAATCTATTTAATAAATGAATTAGATTTCAAATTCAAAAATATGGATTTGAATTTGAAATAAATCCATTTAATTGGATATGGATTAGAATTGGATACATTTTTGGATTATCCAAATTGTATTTTGGGATGAATTTTGACTTGGCCTAATCCAAGTTAAGCCAAGACAATCCAGTCGATGTCGAGCTGAGCCCGGGCAATTATATTGAGCCGGGCATTTTTGAGTCGATGTTGAGCTGAGCTGACTCGGGTTGATATCAAGTCAAGTAAGACCGGGCCAATGTCAACCCGAGCGACCCGAGCCTAGGCCGAGCGTGCCTGGGCTGATGTCAAGTCGATTGGGTTTGAGCCAATGTCTAGTCTCCTAAGCCCGAGTCGATGTTGATTGGGCCCTGGCCAATGTGAGCCAAGCGTGCCCAAGGCCGATGTCAAGTCGAACTAATACTACTAGTAATACTATGTTGAGCCAAACGGGCCCGAGCCAATGTCGAGTGGAGCGTGGATCTATCATGGCCTTGGTCAACGTGAGCCAAGCGGGCCCGAACCAATGTCGAGTGGAGCAGGCTCGAGTTGATGTCAAGTGCAAGCTTGAGCAAGCCTAAGCCGATGTCGAGTCGAACATGCTCGGGCAATGCCGAATCTTTAGGCCTTGGCCCATGTTGAATTGTGCAGGCTCAGGCCGATGTCGAGCCTAACGGGCCAGGCCAATGTTGAGTTAAGCAAGCCCGGGTTGATGTCAAGCCAAACGGGCCAGGCCAATGTTGAGTTAAGCAAGCCCGGGTTGATGTCAAGCCAAACGGGCCCGGGCCCGGATCGATGTCTGTCTTTCAAGCTCGAGCCGATGTAGAGTCGATTGGGCCCGGATCAATGTCTGTCTTTCAGGCTCGAGCCGATGTCGAGTCATCCGAGCACAAATCTATTTCGAGTCGTTCGAGTTCTGGAGTCGATTGGGCCCGGGCTGGTGTCAAGTCATCCAAGCTCGGGTTGAGACGAACGGGGGTTGCCTGAGCCAATGTTAAGTGGAGCCTAGGTCTTTGTATAATCGATTGGGCCCTGGTCAACGTGAGCCAGGCGGGCCCGAGCCAATGTCGAGCCAGCCTCTCGGGCCTTAAGGTTGATGTCGAGCGGGCCAATGTTGAGTTGATTGGGCCCTAAACCCCGACTAATGTCAAGCCGCACTGATATTGAGTCATTCGGGCCGATGTCGGGTCGATGTTGAGTCAATTTTGCCCTAGCTAATGTCGAGTCTCTTGGGCCTGGGCCGATGTCGATTGGGCCCTGGCCGATGTGAGCCTCTCGAGCCTTAGGGTCGATGTCGAGCGGGCCCTAGCATATGTCGAGTCTCCTGAGCTCGAGGCGATGTGAGCTGGGCCGATGTCAAGCCGAGCGTGCCCGGGCCAATGTTAAGTCATCCAGGCCCGAGCCGATGTCGATTGGGCAAATGTGAGACAAGTGGGCCTGGGGCGATGTCAAGTCGAGTTGATGTCGAGTCATCCGGGCCCAGACTGATTTTGGGTTGTTCGGGCCAATGTCAAGTAGAGTTGATGTCGAGTCATCCAGTCCGAATTGATTTTGGGTTGTTCGGGCCGATGTCGAGTGAAGCAGGCCTGGGTCGATGTTGCGTCGATTGGGCGCTGACTGATGTCTAGTCGAACGGGCTCGGATTGATGTTGAATCATCCAGGCCCGGACAATTGTCGTGTCTTCTGAACTCGGGCCGATGTCGAACTGAGTTGGTCCGTCAGCTTAGGTCTGGTTCGAGCCATATTATCAAAATAGATTTAATGTACTTGAAAAAGTGGATTAATTGAATCTAGATTTAATCCACTTTAAATGGTTTTGAAAAAGTTCTATTTAAATTTTATCTAAGTTAAAATGGATATATGGTTTTGATAAAGTTCTATTTAAATTTTATCTCCATTTTAAAATGGATATGAATTTTATCCAATAATGAATTTGGATTGGATTTTAATCCATTACCAACCCTAGTTAGAAGAAAAGAAGGAAACAAGACAAGATTTTTCAAGTTGGAGGTCAAATTATTTTGACATCCAATATGATGGAAGGTATGCAATCATGGCATTGTCATTAAATCTCAGGAACATGTCATTAACATAGTTCAGTTGAAGGGTGAATATATATTTTCAGGTTTATTATGTAACTAAGCTTAGATAATAAAACTCTAAAATTAAGATGCATAAATTGATGTTAACTTGCAATAAAAGTTTGATTTATTTTATCAATTGAGTTTTCAAACAAGCCAAGAGATTGGTACGAAAGGAGTTTAATAAATGGGGATTCTAATGCATGCTTTATAAAATTAAACTTACTTATCTGGAATTTGTAATGTAGGGTACAAATCACGTAAAATCGTAGCAAGCTCAGAGTAGTGTATGACTCTCTCAGACAAACAGTATCTTCCACTAGCTGAAGCGATCTCATAAGCCAGAATATGAGCGTTGGCAACATCTTTCACATCGACCCACCCAAAAGATTTATTTTGAAATGGTTTGCCTGCATTAAATAAGCTAAAGAGTTAGTGTCTTTTTGGCAAATATATTAAAGCAATTCTCCCACTGTGACTCACTTTGTAATATAAATTTTTAGGCTATTAAATTTTAAAATAAGTGCTCCCTAGTTTTATTAAGCAAAAGTCAAATCTAACCTGGAATATATTTGAGGCACATGGCAAATCCATTAATATTTTAACCTAAGTAAACAGGTAATTTACGACTCTAGATTCAATCGCCAAGTTATTTTTTCAATCGAGAATAATAATTTTGTATAGAATAGCAAGATTCAAGTATAATTAAAAATTACTTCAAATATATCATCATGTAAATGATAAACTGTAAACAGTTTAAAGTAGAAACAACTCAACAGAATTCATACAAACAAAGACTATTAGATATATAGAAGGTCTTCATTTTAGAAGAATGAAAATGAAACAATTAATTACATAAATAGAGTACATGCATTAGTGACAAATAAAGGTAGATATAATGAAGTATGATAAATTCACAAGTGTTTCAAATTCCTTTACATTTAAATATTTAAGGTCCCACGACTTATAACTTTTTCAATGAGAATTGATGAAAAAGTAAAATCATATGAATTAAGATTCGTGTTGTGATATGTATCAGTAAATAGAAAATAGTAAATACGAAAATATATCGAAATTTTTCTGCAGAGATAATAATTAGTGTTGAGCATTTTATTTATTTCTTTTCTCACCAAATTTTAACATTAAACACCATGCATACGATAAAAAAAACTCGATGATGACCAAGATCAAATACACATATCAGTCCAAAGATTTATTTTGTTACGCTTTATTAGTTCAAAAAGATTACTTATTCAATAGATGATGACCAAGATCAAGTACACATATCAATCCAAAGATTTATTTTGTTACGCTTTATTAGTTCAAAAAGATTACTTATATCAATAGACTACATCATTCTTCAAATTTATCCAAGAAAATTCTGTTCTCCAAAAATGAAATTCATAAAAACTTCAAGGACTAGACTGATATTAAAACAATCTTTTGAGAAATACTCCCTTCAAAGGAATTTGTTCTGAAGTCGCACTTATTTTATGGCAGTGTAGTATTGGGCTTCAGCATATTGCAGGTTTTACTAAACTAATCCTGACTCGAGCATTATCAATGAAATAGGATGTTTATCTATCTTCTTTGAGGATGACAACATGCTGGTTCCGAAGTGGATTTATTTATCTTACAGTAGAAACTTGTGAGTTATTTTAAGCTTAAGGTATCCTAATTTCGACCAAATTAAACATGGTCACCCCATAATATCATGTTGAGCAAGTCCCAATAATTCTAACCCTTCCTCCCCACAAAAAAAAATCCCCTGCCTTCGTTCCCAACCTCCAAGTTTTTTGCTACGAGATAAAGGAAAACTTGAAAAGAATCAATTCAAGTTTGACTGAACAGTATCAACGCACATAAACCCCACGGGTACAAAAGCTTGACTAGAGAACCTCCAAACTACAGCAGTAGTAATGCATTAGAAGATTCAATGATCATTAGGCACCTTAATCTTATCTAATAACACAAAACACCTAATAAAAGCATTGAACATATTTGGTAATATTCAGTCTGTCTTGTTATTTAGAGACTTTTGAGACCATTAATAATTAGTGATGAATGACAATATGCGTCTTCTTGAACTTATTATGAATTGTAGTTATTGGTATATGATCATTTTCTTACAATATTTGCCTTTCCATATTTTCTGTTTCCCTTTTTCAGTTGCAGTTCGAACACATGTAAGTCAGAATTCCAAATGCAGGAAAAGCAGATAATAGAATTTTAATACTGCATAACTTCAAGAGTAAATAAGATTACCATTTATCAGGTTTAAAATTGGCTCAACGCTTTCATTAATCTCTGCTTGTAAGACAGTTCCTGCTACCATTGTCGGGTTAATAACAACCATGTCAATGTTGTTTTCATTTACAAATTTCCAGGCAGCATCCTCGGCCAAAGTCTTTGAAAGCGAGTACCACAACTGCAGACAAAAATAAGAAATGGCAAGAAAATAAACAAGCATGGTAACATACTCTAGAAGACAATTTACTACAGAATATTGGAACAAATATATTGGAGATTGACTTACAACATAGACAGTACAGTACTAAACAGTTGTTGAATAATGTTAAAACTTGAAAAGAAGTTTTATGGCTCATCTCTTCCACTACAGTACGCACAGGTACAGGTGATGCCGAAGTGAAGTCAGTAACAGCAGCAGTCGTTGTGGTGAGGGGCCATAGATTTCAGGGAATTTTATCATGTTAAAATTTGGCCAAGGTTCAACAGGAGGAAATTTATTTAGTAACTGTCTATTTCTCACTTTTTATGCATATTTGTCTCATGGAGAAAGATGATAAGGAGATAAAACTGAAAGAAGAGTGACAACATGTTAGGAATCCAAGTGTCAGTGCAAGTTCCACATTGAGTAAAAGTAAGAAAGTTAAACAACATATAAGGAAGAAGACACATAAGGTTTAGGTTGGAGGTGATATCAATCCCTTATGTGGATTTGGATCAGGTTTTATTTGTTGTGAGATCTCCGTGGTGAATACCCTCAAAAGACCCAACACAACAGATGAAAATAAAATGTCTCATTGATTAAATTTCTACTCTTCCCCTTTCGTCATTGTTAGAGATTTAATTGTCACCTGAAACCGGAAAAAATGGTTGAAGACTTATCTGTCATGTTAATGCGGCAATCAAAAGGTTGATCTTTAACCCTGAATATAAATATTTTTGAACAACCAGAGAATCGGAAAAGTTAAGAATGAATTAGCATCCAGTTCTTAGATGATGCCAAAACAAACACTGAAGGTGGTCAAATCAAAACATCCCCAGAGTGGCAGAGCATTGCTTAAGTGAATTTGGTTGATAATTTTACTCTCCAATTCTAAGGTTGCGTAGAACATGTATATATATTTTTGATGATGAGAACATCTATAATAGAGACTCTGAATACGTACGGACTATTTCCGAAGTAAATTGAGATGATACTTCCTTTATGCAGAGTAATAACTTACGTTATTCATATGTAGTGGTAAGATATAAAAAATTTGTTTAGAAAAAAACAAATGCCATTCAGTTCCCAACTTAGGACAAACTACATCAAAATCATATATTCCACTTATCATGGGCTTCAGGATTTCATTTCTACTAAAATTTAGCAAAATAGCACAAACCTCTAATTCCCTACAGACATCTGGATCTGAAAACCATGTCTCATCAAGCACTGTTTCAGGAGTTTTTGGTCTTCCATTCAATGCAACTGCAGACACAGAAGAAGTTAAGACAACCCGCTTCACAGATGGCGATTTTGCACATGATTTGAGAACATTAAGAGTTCCCTTCACTGCTGGATCAATCAATTCAGCCTGACATAGGGAAAACAAAGGTCAAAAGTGGATAAACGGCAATCTATCTGTTTGGAGAAGGTTACGAAAAGGCCATTCAAAATCTGGATTACAAACTTTTTTTAAAAAAAAATTCCAACTTAGTTAATCACATTATCTATCAGCCATATATATATCATCAATAACCGGAAGAAACCAAAGGCCAACGCATGAGCTTAAATTTTACAGTGTAGTTTTCATGAAGCTCACATAATTTGGCCGATGGCAAAGGAAAATTCTGGTAAGAAAAATAAAGGAGAGTAAAATAAAATTTCACAAGTGCATTCACGATGTTAGAAATGCAGACACAGAATCTGGAGAACTAATACCAATACTAATAATACTACTAATTATAATAATAATAAACAAGAATAATTATAATAATAATAACAAGAAACAAGAATAATTATAATAATAATAATAATAATTCTTAAGAACTTGTAAACAAGTTTGATTGGAAAGTGACTATATCAGCACAATATTTCCTTCCGAGCGTAAAAAGAGGAAATGCAACAGCGTATCTGTCAGTTCAATACCATATGCAGTGAATATATCCTCCAATCTACCATACTTGAGATTTTCTTTTCTTTTCTTACTTAACTCTTTGGGAAAAACCGAGTTAGTTTAATTATTTTTTTTTTCCGAATGTTTTAGAAACCTAATAAGTATTGAATTATTTACAGAATAGTAAGAGTACCTGTGGATTGTTGACTACGAAACGGACAGGTGAAGCGGTGTGAAAAACACCGTCGCAGCCTTCCACGACGGAGTCGAACGAACCTTCTTCCAACAAATCCGCTTTAAACAGATGCAGCCTCTCTTTTGCTCCATCAAGGTTAACCAAGTGCGACACCTTTTTCGGATTACCTACACAATCATTCCATTCATATTCATACCAAAAACCAATTCAGAGAGGAATTAGGGTTTAGGAATGGATGGAACTGACCTGGGTCGCGAACCGTTGCTCTGACTGTGTAACCACGTTGAAGAAGGAATTTGACGATCCATGAGGCAATATAACCAGAAGCACCGGTCACGCACACTATCTTCTCCTTCTCCATTCCAAGAATAGTATAATATTATTGTCTCAACTAACTCACTCTACTTTTCTTTTATGTAGTCTACTCAATAATTGATTTCAGACACTACGGAAAATAAAACATTTTGGGATTTACCCTTTTAAAAATAATTTATGCATTACTTTTTCTAGAATGTTTTTGCTTTTCGGAATTCATTAAATAAGATATTTTGATAATTTTACCTAATGTATGGGGCTGCAGAGGGAAATCTGACGGGGTTGTAGGAAGAAATACCTTTCCAAGGGATGCTTATGTTTTGCGCCAATCTAATTGACTAATCTATTAGTGAGCATAAAAAACACGGTCCCATGTGGCTAGGGATAAACACAAAAGCTTCCTTAATTTAAAAAATGTTAGTATTGTTTTTCTTCAATTTATTTTTTATTATAAAAACTCAAATCAAATTCTACATTAATATAAAAACCATAATAAAAGATTATTATATTTATATTAATATACATATATATATATATAATGACTTGATATATATTAGTATATAAAATAATATTTATAAATAATAATTTTAAATATCATATTAAGAATTTGGTCCGCTTCTACAGTTCTAATGAAACACAAAATATTCATTTTAAGAATTTATCATTTGTATAACTAATTAAAAAGTATTTGAACTTGTTTAAAAATTTAATGAAAATTAAAAAAATATTTCTGATTTATTAACCAAATGATAATTAAATTTTATTACTTTTTGAGAAATTCAAAACCATATTTATCATATATCTTGACTATCAATTTTGTATTCCTCTATAGGATAAGATTTGTTTTCTATTTCTCCTAACTTCTAAACTCAATTTTGGAAAACCAATAATTTAGATTCTCATTCATTCAGTATACCTTGGAAGTTCAAATCTTCAACATTTATTCATCAGGGATTTGTCATGGATTAAAAGTTGACAATCTTCTTTTCTCTGAAACTTTCCACAGTCTCCCTGATACTCACTTCCAAAGGAGTAAGCTCTATTCCCAAGCTCTTCTTTGCCTTTTCTTTGGAAATTTGGTATGTTTGCACATACGGCTCATCCACCTCACACCTGATGACAATGTTTAAGATTTGAGGAACTGAAAATGTTTACTATTAAGGGAAAAAATTCATTTTGTAACTAAATACTAAAGTTCTACACCTTAATTTATGGAAAAATTAGATACATATGTATTTTTAAAAACATTAAACTACACAAACTAATTTTCACTATAAGAGAAGTTTGATTAGTTTTATCACCTTTTTTTATAGATAAAACTTTAACCAAACTGAAAGCTTATCAATGCAGAATCTTTCCATTTGCAGCTTGATTTGAGTTTTCAAACAAGCAAGTAAAGCACTGCAAAGAGAGTTTCAAAAAATGGGGATCCCAATTCATGTTATATATAATTAAACTTACTTATCTGGAATTTGCAATGTGGGGTACAGATCACGTAAAATCCTTGCAAGTTCAGATGAGTGTATCACTTTCTCAGTCAAACAGTATCTTCCACTGGCTGAAGCAATCTCATTTGCCAGAATATGAGCGTTAGCAACATCTTTCACGTCGACCCATCCGAAAGCTTTATTTGGAATTGGTTTACCTGCATTAAATAAGTTAAAGAGTTAGTGCTTGTTCTGCAAAACCAGTTCACTTGGAACACACGTAATCCAGGTGGTTGAGTTCTATAAAATACTTAAACCCTTTTATTAACAGTGAAAGGTTTTATACATAAAATCTACTCACAATACAGTATACCATCCATAAACTGTCTCAGCAATAACAAAAACAAGATTGAAATAAAGCACTTTTCCTAATACTTAAAGAATCTATGCATAGAGAATACTCATCTAACCCGTAATGTTCTTTATATATAGAACATAAACTAAGGAAATAATAGAAAAACCATTTAAGGAAAATCCCTAAGACAGTTATAACAAACACGCACTAGACGGTTCAACTTGTCTTAACACTATAGATTGTTTCTAATAGATAGTTTTCTCTATCATTCCATCAGAGAATCTAATCGTCCAACTGAACTATTCAGCAGACAGTCTGAAGTACATTATTTAGTATCAATCATCACACGTATATACATATGCAAGAAAAGGAGATAGCAAAATATTCATACAGCATAACATGACAAGTACATAAGAATTACCATTTATTACGTTTAAAATATACTCAATGCTTTCATTAACCTCTGGTTGTAAGAAAGATCCTGCCACCATTCCTGGGTTAATAGCAATCATGTTGATGTTGTTTTCATTTACAAATTTCCACGCAGCCTCCTCAGCCAAAGTCTTTGAAAGATGGTACCACATCTGAAGACATAATAAGAAAATTAGCATGCACGGTTAACATACTATATAAGATTATTACAGCATGTTGGAACGAATAGAGATTGTCTACAAAATACAAGATCGACATTACTAAACAGTGGTTGAATAATGTTCAAACTTGAAACAGTTTAAAAAGCTTTACGGCCCATTTCCACTACAGTGTTACTTGTATCTGGGAGGAAATTTTATTACTCTCTTTTTCCCCTTTTTTCGCTGTTAGAGACTTAATATAAACCATTCATGAATATTTCATCCAACGGCCTAAGATTTAGGGATAGTTAGTTCAATAGTTCATGACATAGTATCAAAACAGTATTTTGTTGTTTTCTTTTGATATGTTTAATTGATTAATGCAATTTGATTGAAGTAGAAAATATGACCACCTAAAGAAAAGAAATCTCCTTTCCCATAGCCAAATCACTTGTCCTTCTAATGACAGACTCCTCGAAAGATTGGACCCAGAGATTGTCACCGGGAAGGTCTCCTCGATAGGTAAGTGGCCATTGAAGGATTTGACATCTTGACAAAGATGCAAATCTAAAGAAACAAAGAAATCAGCATCCGGTTCTACGAACAGAAGGATGTCAATAACAAACAGATGGTCAGAAACCAAAACATCTTCGGAGATGTTGAATTTTAGGGGAGATAAGAGAGAGTGGGAGAGAATTGTTCAGCTAAAATTGGTTGATAATTTGATTGTCCAACACTTAGGTTGTGTAGAACATCTATATAGATAGACCCTTAATAGACTTAGTAGACATCTACTAGGTAAAAGGTTGGTGTTGCTTCTTAAATACTAATTCCTACAAAAATTAAACACATTTAACATGCCAACAAGAACTATACATGACCTGCGCTCAGACCCTCTTACATGCCAAATGATTTGTGTAATACCCAATAACAATTTTTTCCTACTAAAACAAAACAAATATGTTGAATTCACTTGATCTAGTGACAACTGAATTTCGAAAAAGGGAAAGATGTTGGTTCATTGAAGGGAGACACTGGGAAGATTTGGCCCAAATGAGTTGCGAACAAATTCATACAAGAGACTAGAACACAACCTTCAACTCAAAACTTTAAGATAATAGGTTTATGAGTCCTTCTACTTATATATTGTACATCTTACTCATTTTTACCTAATGTGAGATTTTTACCTAATGTGAGACTTTCAACTCACCTTGAATTCCCAACACCTTTGGCACTTTCTAAATCCCTCTTTCTTTTATCCTTTCTTTATTTAACTATAGCTGTGGTCATTGCTGTCGTGGGTATTAATCACTATTTTCTTCTACTAATTTTACAGCTTAGCATGGTTATCAGTGGCAAAGGAAACAATTTTCAACAATCTTAAGGATGCATAGTTTCAGGTTAAAAGAAAAGGAACAGATAAGATGAGATTTAAGTTAATATAACAACGCAAGACTGTTTCAGGCAATGTTATTCTAACATTTAGGAAAGACATCCAGTTCAGTATTATTGGAAAGTGATTTTTACTCATCTCTGGAAAAGTAATGTCTTACTCTATAGTTTAAAATACTTCTCATAAACGTATGGAGTGTAAATATCCCCACTCTTGGAATTAATATTAACATGTCTTACATTCATGATTAGCAAACACATTTATGCTGTTCGTATGTAGTGATAAGGTACATAAATGTTGTTTTAGATGAAAAGAACATGTCGTTCATTTCCCAGCTTTGACCAAACCACTTCAAAAACACATTCCACCTAAATAAATTTTAGCAAAAAATATTACGAACCTTTAATTCCCTACAGACATCTGGATCTGAAAACCATGTCTCATCAGCTACTACACTTCAGGAGTTTTAGGTCTTTCATTATATACCACTGCAGCTGTAGAAGAGGTGAAGACAACCCGTTTCACAGATGGTGATTTTGCACATGATTTGAGAACATTAAGAGTTCCTATCACAGCTGGATCAATCAAGTCGGCCTGAAACAAGTTTGAAGTTAGCAGGGGACAAACAGGCAAGTTTTAAGTTAGCAGGGGACAAACAGGCAAGTTTTAAGTTTTTTTTTTTCTCTCAAACAAAAAAAACAGCCAATGATCCTTTAAGAAAGTCAGCAAAAAGGTCATTTCCAATCAATACTACAAACATTTTAAGAACTTCAAGCATATAAAAAAACAATCCAGCTTAGTGATTCAAATCATCATATATATCTTAAATAACAGGAGCAAGAAAAAAACTGATAAATGAATTGTAAAATAGAATTTCAACAGTGCATTGACCTTTACAAACATGCAGACACAGAAATTAGAGATCTTGGAGTATTTCTAATGGAAGCAACTCTTGAGTTGCTTCATACATAGCTTCACACATAAAAATATGTTTGTGATTTCCACTGTGCCTCCCAGTTTTATTCCGGTGAAAGAAACTTCAACGAATTTGAAGTAACTTAAAAGTGTATATTTTTTAAGGTGGTTGATACTGAACAATAATTTTCTGTTTGACTTTGAATTGATGTATCACTCTTTAATCTCATATTCTCTGTAGAGTAATTTACTGTTTCCTTCACAATGTCATACTTTGATCCATTTTTTACAACAGGTAATATCTGACGAAAGTCTCCTCCCAATACAATTACTTTACCACCAAAAGGTTTAAGAGCATTTTCTTCACTTACAACTCTCATGACATCCCTTAAAGTTCTATCTAGGGCTTCAAAACATAACCTATTAATCATTGGGGCTTCATCCCATATAATTAATTTCGTTTTGATCAACAATTTGGCCCTAAGACTTCCTTGAG
>Ga0123342_1007601_pt1 | contig 14203 bp, 6 predicted proteins | sample Turbeawhitnodule_FD_89960 | JGI IMG/M metagenome (GOLD analysis project Ga0123342, IMG submission 89960) | Root nodule microbial communities of legume samples collected from Mexico - Turtle bean Mexico white nodule | ecosystem: Host-associated > Plants > Roots > Nodule | place: Mexico: Nepantla...
TAGATACCAATTTAGAAACTATTTAACAATAATAGAAAATAATAGAAACTAATTTAGAAACCAATTTTTGTTTTAGTTTCTAAAATGGTTTCTAATTTAGTTACTATTGCAACTAATTATTTTGGTTTCTAAAAATTGGTTTCTATTTGATGATTTTTTTGTAGTGTATCAATAAGTTTTTAGTCTCTCTAAATTAGTATCTAGTTTAATCAGTCAATATAGTGATTAATTATTTTGTCTCTAAATATAGTTATTATTTTATAATTTTAGATGGAAGATTTAAAATCCTATGTTTTTTTATCAGCCAAAACCTATGTTATGTGTACGAATTGAAATGAGAGAAAAAAAAAAACCTAATGTAAGAAGCTCCAATTGAATAAGGTCTAGAATAGATATTCATGTTATATGTGAAAGACTTTTTTGTAGTCTATTTATTAATATTTTATAAACATTGATTTCTTTTAATTCAATCATTGGTTTTAAAAAGTTACATTAAATAAATGAATACAAAATTGATATAGTTAGAGATGATTTGTTATTTTCTTAATCAATATTTTAATATATAATATTTATTTAAAATTTGTCAAGCATAATGTCAATATAATTTTACATAATTGAATATTAGGATTTACGTTTTATATTCATAAACATAATAAGAGAAATAATTTTTAAAAATTAAAAAAATATGGGAATGTGATTGTTCAAATTTAAACAAGAAACAAGAATGATATAATCTGTTTATAAAATGTATGTGAGAATATGAGTGTATTATTATAATAAAAATATATCAATTGATTATTAATTATTTATGGTACAAATCTGTACAAGAGTTTTGTTTATATATATATATATATATATATATATATATATATATAATTTCATTTAAGGATTAAAAGAAAAATAAAAGCATGAAGACATTTTGATTTTGATTTTGGGTCCTACAGTAATCAGTTTATAGAGATATATAAGTATACTTTCAACTGATTAGACTAATGTGGTTGAAAAGTTTAATTATTCATTATAATAATATATTATATCTCTCCAAATCTTTTAAATATGTGAATAAAATATTATTATTAGTGGAATATAAAAAAAATGAATTAAAAAAACAATTTATTTAAATAAGTTATTTTCAAAAGAACTAGTAAGTAATATATATACTCCAATTAAAAGAAATTCTTCTTGGTAAAAGAAAAAGAATGTGAACATTTTTCAACACTCTTCCGAGTAATCAACAATAAAAAAAACATGTTATTTAGCATACCGAGGATGTCTGGTGTTCAGTTAATGTGTAAAATAAGAAGTAAATAAATAGCATAACAGTAAAATTGCCTACTTAACAGGGAACTGGACAATTTAAACGTTAAAGTAGTTGTTAGTCTGAATTGAATCTTTTGCCTCGGATCTGAAACTCATGTCTCTAATGCTACTTCTCTATCATCTCTCGTGCTGCTTCTGTTGTTTGAAATGCTTTTGAGAAATTGTTTTTCCCCAATAACCAGACAAACATTAATTAATGAATCAGGTTACTTGGATCCGTGAGCTAAAACTAAAAAGAAAAAGCAAAGAGAAGATCTAAGCATGCATGCACAGTATTAATTTATTCTCTTTTTGTTTTTCAATCTTTCCATTTTCTTCTGCTCTCAATCTGCTTTTCATGCTACAAAAGAAGAAAGAAGGAGGAAAAAGATACATATATAAGTACAAGCATCAAAGATAAAGCCTCGAGCAATGAACAAGATCAGAATTCACCATGCACATGCATTATTATTTCATGAATGATTGCTTCTGCTGATTACTATTATACCATGATGATGAATAATTCACATTCTTGCACAATTACTATTGAGTGAAACTCATATAATCTCTAACACTAACAACATATATAACAGCCAAGTAATCTTTTTCTTGAGTCAAAACTTACAACAACATATGCATGTAAACAGATTTTATTAACACATGTTCAAAGTAACCTTATACAGAATGAATTAAGGTGAAGATTGTACAAACTTCCTCACACAAATAATGATTAATTAATTTGCCTGGAAGTGGGGGAGGGTTAAAAAAAGTGGGGAGGGTAATAACAAGAACAAAAGTGCTGAAAATGTTTTGTAGTATCTGTTTGTAGGTGGTCTGAAAAGGAAAAAGGCAGCCCTTTGGGTGAAACCCCAAAAACAGCAACACATAGCAGTGCTCCATCTATCCTTACCCACATACACTGACAGCAGTATCAATCCATCAAAGGTGTGTTACCAGTGCAGTGCTAGTCCATGCTCAGTAAGTATCACTGACCCCTCAAACAAAAATAAAACCAACTTGATACTCTTTCTTACCACTTTTCTATTTGAAACAAAATATATTTTCATAATCATACAAACATTTCATTGCAGAAAATATTTCTTCACTTCAGTACTTTCAAACTTTTCTTTGATTGCTAAAACAAACTTTACTGTATATGACAGTGGCTAAGTTGAATTGAACACAAGTTCCTTCAAGACACTTTTGGAATCAAACCTGTTATAGATGAAAACATCATTAAAAACTACCAACCATGTTCTTTAACAAAGATTTAATTACACTAAGAACAAATCCATAATGTGAGTTTATCTTTCCACTGTATGTGTTTCCCTCTTCCTTTCTCTTTTCTTTCTATGTGCAATATCTATGGCTATGCAAATGCAAAAGTGTTGAACAGTAGAATCTGTGACTGTCCCTGTCTGCATTCTGTCTATCATCTGCAGTCAGTCACTGAATACTCTTGACTACCTCTTCGTGACTCTCTCTCTCTCATTATCACAGGAAAAAGTAGCATGAAAAAGAAAACGTCCTTTAATTAGATAAGACTGTCACTTCTGCCATTAAACGCAAGAACCTTAGCTTTCATTTCACTGTTTGTCTTCATCTTCTCGCATCCTTCTCTCTCTCAGAGACAACAGACAAAGGTTCAGTGTCTAATTCATTCACCCAAATCTTAGTTACAACGAAAATCTACCAAAGTAAATAACCACCAAATGACTTGTCTCACTTCAATTTTTCTATATTAAAAATTATTTATATACACATTTAAGAGAAATATTTTGAAATGCATAACTAGAACACTGTTTATTATACTTATAAGAAGTAAATCAGTAATTAAAACTTGATCAGAGTGACAAAGTAGACAGAAAATGAGAAGAGGCAATTTCAATCCATATCAGAGAATCCATTCTACACTTCATAATATTATGGAATTATTAATTAAAAGAAAAAACCACTTGATTACTGTTATAACCTTCATCATCATCATCATCATCTTCTACATCTAGTTCCTCTTCATCTTCATCACCAAACAAGTCATCCTCCCCAATCTGATCACAACTCTCCACAGTGTGTGGAGCGTGGCCATCACCAAAGGCACGAACATGGTCTTTGAGGGACCTCTTGTGCTTGAAATCAGAGCCACAGATGCAGAACCAAAGCTTCCCACAGTTTTTCTCGTGTGTCCTCCAATCCCCTCTCACAGCAAAAGGCTTGCCACACTTTCTGCACCCAAAAGGCTTTGCTCCATGCTTCCTCTTGTAGTGAGTCTGAAGGGTTCTGAAATCCTTCAGTGGCCTAGACCTTGGATGGTCTATGTTGTTTTTGCAACCGTCAGCACAACAATAGCAAGGAAGCCTCAGCATTGAAGAAGCTGGTTTTGCTCCTCTCAGTGATTCAGGTCCTTTCCTATATTGTGAACCGTGTCCCCACATGTGCATCTACTTTGATACAATGCATAAGGGAAATTTGTATTGCATATTGTTAATTAATGCACCATCAGTTCATGAAAGAAAAATAATAAATTATAAAAACAATGAAAAAACATTTCTGCTCACAACATTTTTTTTGTTATGTATTTTGGTAAGAGGGCTGACAAAGGTACCCCAAAAATGGGGTGGATTGAGGTGGAAAGATAGGAGAGATAAGAAGATAAAAACCATAGATATTTGATAATGAATGTTCCACATTCTAATGGGGTGTGAAAGGGTTAATTAAATTGCAATAACTAAAGAGATGTGTAAATTTATTTTGAAAGAAAGAAAAAGCAGAAGCATTTAAAGAAGGATCATTAATGGAGTCAAATTCAAACATTAACTAGAGAGTGTAATGGTTACTTGTTTACTGCGTATCTAAATCTTCAATAAATAAATAAAAGTGGTGTTTTTCTTACATTCTTTCTTTCAAATCCTTTTCACCTAGGCTTTAAAATTGATCATGAGATTATGATGGAGTTGATTGCTACACATTCTTGACTGTTTTTTTAGATTATGTGTTGTAATGTCTATTGGATCCCTATCTGGTTAGGTGATAAGAAGTTTGGGTTGAGATGATTTGTATAAGGGTTAAAACACTTCTATTTTACTTAGTTTTTGCTCATAAAAAAAAGATGTGGTTGAATAATCACCTGCATGTTGTTGAAACGGTTGAACATTTTGTTGCAGACAGTGCAGGAGAACTGGGTGGGTCCAATGAGGATTTGAGCCGGAGAAGGGATCCAGTACTGGCCCTGAATGGGAGTGGAGGTCAGATGAAGATCAGGCTTGCTAATGGGGGTGGGACTGTTTGGTGAAGTGGTGGGATTAGGAAGGCCAATGTGAAGAGCCACAGTTACACCTCTCTGATCATCAGAGGTAGGGTTATGCCGATAATGGTGCAGAGTGGAGGAGGAGGAGGAGGAGGAAGTGCCTTTGGGGTGGTGTTGTTGGCCAGGAGGGCCAAGAGAGAGGGAGATGGAGGCTTCATCCACAGCCTCCTGATGATGATGATGAGGTTCCAAGAAGGCACTGCTACCATGACAGGAGGGTATGTAGGAGAAAGGGTGAGTTTGCATGGTTTGATCTGTGAGATATGGTTGATGGGGGTGTTTTAATGTTATTCTATGATATGGTGAGAGAAGGTGGTAGTTAGGTAGCAGAGAGTAGAGTAGTGAGGGAGAGGGAGAGTGTGTTGTGTTGTGTGAGAGTGTAAGTGGGGACGAGAGAGGCAATAAATAAACAAATCTTGTGGATGTTAACTTTGGCTTCTTGCATTTTCAACATGGAAAAACAGTTATTCTAATCAACAAAACACCTTATAATATACCAAGTTTTATATTGTGTTCATGTGAAAAGCTGCAGATAAACGTGGTCATGCAGCAATCACAGACATCCTTAAAAGCTTTAACACTGTAATTAAAATAAGCATCACATACTTTTTCCTAAAACATTGCAATGTACACATCTAAAATCAACATCAACACTAACAATTAGTTGGTCCCAACCAGCTGGTTTTGAACCTTCTAGTAAGATTTCTGCTCTGTGTACTATAAACAAATAAAAAATATTTGACACTGATAACTTAATTAGTTATTAAAAACATGAACTTATATGAAGAAGAGAAAAAGTAATTAAAAATAGATAAGCATTGTGATAGAAGGGAGAGAGAGAGAAAGAAATGTTGGAGTGGCATGAGTACGTGGAAAAATGGTGATATGATGCATTTTGGCGTGTTTGGGAATAGAGGAGACACAGCACCGGCAAAGGAGGAAAGTGTGAGAGTAGCAATGAGGCAAAGGAGGATGCAATGCATAGAACATCGCACCAATATACGACACTATAGTAGCAGCACTGCCATAACCTCTTCATTTCTCTCTCTCTGTCTCATATATATTAGTGTTTCATGCTATCATCTACATTTTTATTCTCAAAAGCTTATGCAGGACTCTCTAAAATCTTCTCATTACTCTTTTTTTTTTACCTTCTGCTTCTTTTTAACCAAAAGGGTATGTTAGTTTCTTCTATTTTCTTAAACATTATCAATATCAAAGAACTTCAAATGAAAAAAAAAAAATACCAAACACGTTAAGTTCATAGTCAAAACACATTAATAAGTTTTGGGGGCATTGGAACATTTCATTAAATTCTATAAAAGTAATTTATAAACAGTTCTTTTGTTTCAACAAAATGAGTTGATTTTTATTTATAGTGTCTTACTAATTATTAATATCATATATCCAACTTTTCTTTCATTTTTATTTCCACTCTATTTTCTTCTTATATTTCTTTCATTTTATATCCCATAATTTGCTATGTATATTCTTAGTTTTTCTCACTTCCTTTACTTTTTTTTTTCCTTCTCTCTATCTTCATTTTTCTTCATCCTATACACCCCAACAATTTCAACATTTTTTTTCTTGAAGACATCCATTGAATCATGTTTTGCAAATGTTACTGATTAAAGTCATTGAAAACTTTAAAATAACTGGAGAATTAAACTCGTTAAATAATAACAAAAAAAAAAACCCACAAAATATTTATATAATTTTCAACAAATTTCAATCTACATGCATTAAAAAAGTATTATAGTACCATTTGTCTATTTCAAGCCACATAGAAAAGAAAAAAAAAAACCCATACTGAGTTTTTTTCTCTGAGTTTTCACTGGTACTTTAAATTCTCTTCTCTCTTATTTTGATCATTTTCTTTTCTATTTGTGATATCGTGCACTCTAAAATGGAGTCCTTTGTTGTAGCCCTAGAGTTTGCAGGAAACGAAAGGCTGTGTTCAATAATTGCTGGGGCCTTATATTAATATATATTAATAATGTTGATGTATGGTTCTGTGAGTGTTGTTGTGCCCACATTTACTCTCTCTCAAAAGGTGAGAGTGAGTGGGCGATGGCACAGTCCCTTTCCGTTTCAGAGAGACTGAGAAAAATCACAAAATGAAAAGTGAGAGGGTATAAGAAGAACACAGGGAGTAGACATGGAGAACTGTAGAAGGTGGAGGCGTGTGTATGTGTGTCTCTCTCCCCCACTTTGTTATTACCAGAAAGGATAGTGAGAGTGACCCTGATGTTGATGTTGATGCTGATAGTGATGCTAATGCAACGGAAGTGATAGTTGCACTGTGTAATTACCATGTAAACCAACACCTTTCTGTCTCTAGGGAAACATCTATTTTAATAATGTCTTTTTTTCACTCTCCATGTGAAACGGGGTTTTCTGAGAAACAGAATTGAAAACTGTGATCAGATATGCATAAATACATAGGAAGAGACAAATATAGTGAGTCTCATCAACCAATACCAAGGATTTGACCTAGTCAAAGCTTTTAATCTCCTTTACCCTAACAACATAATAAATCATGCTTCAGATTCTATTTACTGCTATCATTTACAAAGTAATAAATTCTCTCTTTTCTTTTAAATCAGATACTTTCCTACTTTTGATTTTCTTCTTTGTTAACCTACTAATTATTTTCACTTTTTTTTTTTAATTTTTTGTCCTTACCAAACATGCCATCAATACTCAACCATTTCCTCAAACACATGCAAAAATCAACATATAAAATCATTAGAAGAATCTAAGTCATTATGGATGTGACAATCTGTAGGTATTGACCAAACCATATATATATATATATAACTTCTAGAAGGCTTTATAGTTAAAAGTGAAATCATAAATAACAATAGGAGACTTTTTTTTATTGTTAGTAATTTGGTTGTTATAAACAACTTTTAATATATTTTAAATAACTTTCAAGTTTAAATTAATAAATTTAAAGATAAATTAACCATTATGACAATATTTTATTATAATGATAGGTATAAAATTTTGAGTTGTGTCAAATATCACCATTCATGTAAGATGGGAATGAAAATTTGAGGCCATAAAATCCAAATAATATTAATCATGAAATGAAATATTGTGTAACAATTTTTTTTTTCTGAGCTTTTCTTTCCAAATAATATTGTTGTATAACCTTAAAAACAGTTATTTCTTAATAAAATTTCATGTTAGGATCACAAATATTAGTATCAACAAATGTTAGTTCATCATCTTAATGTTTGATAAAAAAAAAACTAAACTTATAGGGCAAACAAACAAAATCTATATGTATGTATATAAAGAGAGTGAAATTTAGTTACTCCATGTAGTTAAAAAGAAAAAGAAAAGGAAGATGTGTTAAGTTTTGGTGAAATGGAATAATTTGAAGAGAATAAGATTAGGGCAAATTTGTTAGACAAGACTGACATATAGATATAATTTGACATAAAGTTAAAGTAAAGAAAAGGGGGTTTTTTTCTTCTGTGATCTGGTAAGAATGTGAATAGTTCACGTGTTGGCACGCCCACATAGTAAAAAAGAAAAGGGTAACCCTAGTTTGGATATTAGTTATTGTAATGTTTTGGCAGCACTGAGAATCTTTTGCATAAGTACCATCACGGGATAGAAATGGAGAAATTCTCAATGTTGGAGAAAAAGTCAGAGAAATATGGGATGATTCTTTGTCTTGCCTACTCCATCCATTAATGCAAGCACGCTACGTGAACAGTTTGAAACTTTTCACCATAACCAAAAAAGAAAGAAGAAAATATGAAGGGGACAACATTAATGGGCCGAAGGAAATGGTTGGTGTGGGCCATGTTTTGATTGGACATAGCCCAAAACATAAATAAAACCTTTGATTGACTGTCACACCCATCCCATCAGCAAGCATCTTTCTCTAAGCTTTCTTTCATTCACAGAGTCCACCAAAAGGGCTAGTAAAAGGTCAGGTACAACTTCCACTTTCAGTACTTCATCTAAGCTACCTTCATTATGCCTACCTTCTTCTAGGGCTCTACCCTATTTTTATCTATGCTTCATATTCAGTTTCCACTCTTCTACACTTTCTGGTTGTTTAATAAGAAGAAGAAACTACATATAGCATGATATTTACCAAACACATAACTATCCAACACACTGGAATGAATTAATAGCCCTCATTCTTGGACTCATCACCCATCACTGATTCCTTTCCCTTTTTGCTTCAATCTGATTTGATGTTACTCTGAATTTTCCACTCACCACTGTTCTCACTTGTTTAATGTCCATTGCAAACACCATTTCAGTCAAACTAAATCACCATCAAATTAAATGGCCTAGTTGACCTTGCCAAACTATTCACAATCCATTCTTCACCCTCTTCCATTTCTCTTTTCTGCTTTATATAAGCCACTTTCACCTCCTTCTTATTATAACAACCTTCAAAATATAATCTTTCAGTCAGATGTTATACATAAATGAATGAAAACCATTATTTAGACGACTATTGAAAATTTCACATCCAGAAATGAGGAAGACATTTCATTATATATAAATAAGTGCAAATCATTATTTAGACAATAAGACTTAATCAGATTTTAAAACAATATTTGATAAGTACTATTCAACAAATTGAAATTCATTTATCAACAGATTTTTTTCTTTCATTTGAACTAATTTCAATTATTTTTTTTTATAAAATTGAATTAGACCAAGTTTATTTCATAATAACTATATAAGAACCAAAACCTGCTTAATAACAGAAAAATTATTTAATTCTATAGTTTGACAGAACTAACAGTCCTCACTCAAGAATTTAGGAACTAAACCAAGAGAACATTGTTAAGTATGTTTTTTTTTTCCAATATGGAAACACTCCAAAATGTACCATTTTAATGTGTTTTCTATATATGTAATGGAGATCCTATATTATAAGAATCAATTAGGCATACTTTCTATTAATGTAAAAATATATTATTTTCTATATATATCCAATATAGTTGTGATTATAGTTAATACAAGAAATTGTTTTATAGTAAGAATAAGTTATACACAGTTTATAACACAACATTCTTTTTAAATAACATTCCTGAATAAATAATCTTACTGTAGTTTTTCTTTTTACTCAATGAAAATAATAAGATTTTTCAACAAACAATACAAATTATTCAAAACTTTGAGCTCTAGGTCGATCCTGTTGAATTTAGTTTAGCTTAAATAACATGTTAAACTAATAATCTATGATGAATTCTAGGTAAATTTTAATAAAAAGTATATCAAAGTGTGTTATTGATTAATTTCTTTGGACATAGTTAAGCAGAAAGATTTATACCTACCTTATTTATGACTCAAGTCCCAAACAAAAGTGTCCTGCATTCACATGGAGGACATTATTACAGAGGGTCTGAACCATGCTAAACACAGTGACAGCATAACTGGCCTTAATGAGCTTGTCCTTACATAACCAGCAGAGGAAATAACGTTTTCCCAGACAACATCAAACCGTCAACTCAACAGTTGAAAGAGGAACATCCTCTGGAATCAAAATCAACACTGTCAAAACACTCATGTCATTTCAGATTAACCTAATTTCTTTATATGTTCATTCGGAATTAGGGTTTAGGAATTATTAGGACACACCTTTGTGAAAAGAAGAAAGAAAGTGCAACACACATGCATGCATGTTGTTGTCACCAAATAAAAAAGATGACATTTCTCTTCAAACCCCACGTGACCAAAAGGGTCCAAACTTGGATAAGGGCAAATTTTGCTTTTTGGTGCATATTAGGTTGTGAAGAAAAGCAACATTTGTTTAAGGTAAGTTATTGAGATGAGATGAACCCCACTGAAGACCCATATGGGCTCAATGGCTTGGGTAGTGTAAAGGCAAAGTCTTAAACTAGTCCAGAATTTGAAAGAGGGTTGATGAAAAGGAAGAGAGAGAAGTGATAAAGCTTTGGATTCTATGACATTGATTGAATGAGATGGGCCAAAGAAGTACAGAGAAGAACTGTAGGTCATGCATGTTGAGAAGGGTTTGTGAAATTGGTATAAGAAGGACTTTGAATGAAGGAAAGAGAAAAATAAGTTTTCCAATTTGTTGTTCTTGTACGAGAAAGGAAACTCGGACAAAGCCAACAGTGGCATCTGAGACTTTCATAGCCGCCCCATCATTGATACGTCACTGCCTCATTTCACAGGTTATGTTATCCCATTGCAGCTACCTTATTCAATGCTCTTAGTTCTCTCACACTCACACAACTTTCTAACTGGTTCGTAGATTACATCTTTGACTCCAATTTAGTTGCTGATTGGTTTTCTCTAGATTTTTGTGGAGTGAATTAGCTGAGAGAAAAAATGTGGTGAATTCTTTTTAGGATGTAATCTATAGTAGATATTATATGTTTTTTTATTAACAACAAAATATAAATAAACTAAAATAGGATATTTACCCTTTTACACTATTATCCGAGTATCTGTGTACAAGATTGCACACTGAAGTAAATAAAAAAAATGAAAATATCCTATATCCTTTGAGTATCTCACTACTACAAACATACTAATTGTTTCATAGATACAATTTCAAAAACCCAAACATGTTGACTCTATACAAGTATTAAAGATTACCAAAATGTATATGTAGTAATTGTCCAAACCTCAAAATATTTTTTTCTAACCATCTCAAAGTAAACATGTGTTCTATTATAAAAATAAAGAATAGAGAGGAACAAAAGAGAAAGAAAAAAAAAAGACAAAGAATATGAGAAGAGATATTTCTTCTGTTTTTCTATTGAAATCAAAGTAGAGGGTCAGAATAGAGAATGTAAAATAAAAGCTAAAATTAGAAAAGACAAAATAAAGGTTAGACACCTGTACAGATAGAAACAATTAAGAATTAGAAAAAACAAAATTGATATTATACATATAAACCACTTCAGGGGTGATTCAACCCATATACAAAGAAACACAGACAACCTAATAACACAACACCTTCCAAACAACTACTCAAAGTACTAATCCTGTCAAAAACAAACTTTGTCACCAATCTACAGCGAATAAAGACAGACCAAAAAAGACAACAATCTGAAAAAGAAAAAACAAGCAGAGAAAAATTTAGAAGTGAACCAAGACCAAACATTCAATTGAGCCACAGAAAATATCTCAGAAAAATCCAAAACTCCCCCTTTAAAAATACTCTTAAAAGATTGAGGACTTAAGACTTTGGTATAAATGTCACTTTGTTGCTCTATGTGAAAATGGAAAGCAAATGAATGAGATCCTTCTTCAATTTTTTTCTAACATGTAACAATCTATTTCTATGTGTTTCGCACGCTCATGAAACACTAGATTTGATGCAATGTATCTTGTCGAGTATTGTCACAATATAAAAGAGATGAATATTGAAAATGAACTTTGAAATCTTGAAGAAGATAAATTAACCATTGAATTTCACATGTAACAATGATCATTGCCTTGTGTATTCAGCTTCACAAGAACTCTTTGATATTGTTTCTTTGATTTCCAATATATGAGGAAATTCCCAAGATACATAAATCAATCATTACATACGGATATTTACATACGAATTTAATTTTGTATGTAAATAGACACTACATACAGATTTTTTCGTATGTAAGAACAAAAGTATTTACATACATTGTCCGTATGTAAGAGTAAAAGTGATTACATACGGAAAAATCCGTATGTAAGCCAAAAATGATTACATACGAATTTAATTCAGTATATAAACAGACGTTACATACGTATTTTTTCGTATGTAAGTCAAAAGTCATTACATACGTATTTTTTCGTATGTAAGTCAAAAGTCATTACATACGAATTTAATTATTATATAATTTTAGTGTCATCAAACGAGAATAATGATTGTATCCGTATATAAAGTATTACATACATAATATTTTTAATGATTGCAATAATAATAATATTGATAATAATGATAATATTGATAATAATGATAATATTGATATTAATATTAATAATAACAATATTAATATTAATGATAATATTAATATTAATAATAATATTTACAATATTTAATAATATTAATGATACAAATGACATTAATAATATTAATAATATAAATGATATTAATAATATTAATATTAATAATAATAAGTATAATAAAAATCATAATATGACAAAAAATACTTGTCTATTACAGTAGTTAAAGCTTCTTTAGTCACTTAAGAGACTGTTATATTTCTAATATTAATAATAATAAAAATAGACATAAATAATAATTATAAATAATAATCAGAAATAATAAAAAAAGATAAAAATTAAAAAAAATCTCGTGCATTATATAAAAAAATCCATATGTAATAATTATCTACGCCAATTTTACATACGGATTTTTATCCTATGTAATTCGTATGTAATTATATCGTACATACGAATTTGTGTTATATATAATACCAAATTTTTTTTTAGTGATTCTTTCGTTCAAAACTATCCCAGTAAGACATAAAAGGATAATTTGGCATATTCAACCATGGTTTTAATCCATTAGGAAAATACCTCATTAAAGCCAAAAGTTCCCAAATCCAAGAGATGAAACTCCAATTCAATGTGTTGAAGGCCTTTTTTTTATGTCTACCTTCCAATTCAGTGTGTTGAAGACTTTTTTTTTATGTCTATCTTTTGGACAATGTTATGGATATTCATTAAGCATATGTCTACTGTATTTCTACCTTTCTTAATATCAAATTATTCGAGTGATATAATCCAAGAGGCAACTAGCTAGTCTGTTAACTAATATTTTGTTAATATTTTGAAAATGAAGTTAGCAAGCACAATGGGCCATCGTCCTTAATACATTACAAGAAAATATTTAACAATAATGTAAAATAATAGAAACCAATTTTTTTTTAATTTTTAAAATATCTCTAATTTAGTTACTATTGCAACTAATTATTTTGGTTTCTACAAATTGATTTTTATTTCATAATTTTCGGATGATATAATATGCTCTATAAACTTTGAATAAGAATATATTAAATATAAATATTTAATAGTATTTATTATCTTCAACCAGTATATATAAAAAATTAACTTGAGATCTAGGACGAATCAGCTACTAACTAATTTCAGAGAAATCTTCATCAACAAACACATTGCAAAGACCGAACCCTTCCTGCTCATATAAAAACAATTAGAACTACATAAAAGAGAATAATATTAATAGGTGACCACATATTGGATAATGAACTAATAATGCCATCCTCTCATTTCTAAGCATAAGATTATATTTAATGGTTATTTTGTATTTCATAGCACTGTGAACTATTTATAAACCACGGTAAACGAGCTTTCTCTTTCCAGAATATTTCTTCTAAGTCAAGTGCATGACTAAGTTCAACCTTTGCTTCTAATTCATTTTTTTTTTTTTTTTTGATCAGCGATGAATTAATGAAATAGAACGGGACACTTGAGGGGTGTCCCAACCCGTGTACAAAAGGAGTTAATAAGGAGTACAAAAGACTTCATTCTATATCTCAACCATAACCAAGTCTTAAGTTGAGCCATATGGAATATTTCCTCCGTATCAGCACAATCTTGTTTGAAGATAATTCTGTTTCTTTGATCCCAAATGCTCCA
>Ga0123342_1007602_pt1 | contig 14202 bp, 3 predicted proteins | sample Turbeawhitnodule_FD_89960 | JGI IMG/M metagenome (GOLD analysis project Ga0123342, IMG submission 89960) | Root nodule microbial communities of legume samples collected from Mexico - Turtle bean Mexico white nodule | ecosystem: Host-associated > Plants > Roots > Nodule | place: Mexico: Nepantla...
TATATATTTTTTTATATATATATATATATATATATATATATATATATATATATATATATATATATATATATATATATATATATATATATATATATTTGTAATATAGATATTGACGGAAATGGACACTGCACTGATACGTGTCCTACAAGTGTAGTATGAGTGTCGGTGTCTGATACATGTATCTGACACGGATACACCATTTAAGAGGAGTGTCAGAGTTTCATATAACAAAACAATGTATCATAGATTCTTATGTATAATTTTCTAGTATTGGATACAAGTAATTTTTATGAAAACTAATTTTATTCATTTAAGTATTTTGAGCATATATACACACTCATATTGAAATTACTAATTAACTAAATATAACTCCGTATTGATTGATTTATGTATTGGGTAGTGTTTAAATGTAAGTAATTATGATATGTTATTTGAATATTTTATTTGGAGAAGGTTAATTGTAATTTTGGTAAATACATATAATTTTAGAGTGGTAGATAATGGTTGAAGTTTTGGGATGTAATCTCAGGAAAACTTCGTAATAATACATACCATGATTTAATAAATAAATAAAATGATTATAATTTTAGAAGGGTTTAATGAAGATATTAGACCAGCTCAGCTATAGAGTCTTGCGGCGGTATCTATTCTTCGGATATTAAAGAAAGAAAGAAATATACTTTGCTTACAGCTTTAAAGTTATAGATTACATGAGATCAGGAAATGTTTTGAAACAATACTATGAAAGCTCCTGATCCTAGTGGGGAAAAACATTTAGAGTGAGTGGGTTTATTTAAAAGGTTTCTTCTCTCAGAATGTGAATGCATGTTGCTTTTTCTACGATCCACTCGTTAATTTATTTTTCACTTGGCTATAGACCAAGTCCTAATTTTTTAATATTCTATTCAAAATATTCAATGAAGTCATGGAAATTATTAATTGTAGTATCAGGCCTGAATAAATACAGCAATTAATATATTTCATTGGTAATCACTTTAAAACAATCACACTAGTTTGAGTGCGGAACTCGACACCACTACTTATTACTTGTAATTGATGTTGTTAATGACATATGTCATGACTATGTGACCGCGAAGCTTACCACCATTACTTGTAACTAAATTACTTGTAACTAAAGTGGTTATTGGTACACGACATGGTTCTCTCAAGTCTATAAATACAGTTACATGGAATATTTCTCACTAACTCAATACTTGATAATCATTTAGTACTCAAATATTATTATACTCTTATTGACTTTAGCGTTAAAGAATCTTTTGCAGGTGGACTTCCACTTAGCATTGGTGATAAAGCTTGATGATCACCAACAATTCAGATTCACCACCTCGGACAGTTCCATGCAAAATTTGGTTTGGCACCCATTGTAAAACTTTGTCAGGACCACTAATAATACGGTTTTCACAAAAAGTCAACCAACAACTAGTACATCTCAGCCTACGATAGATTCCTCAATCCTAGAAGCAACCAAAGCTGATCACATTAATACAACCATGCAGAAAAATGAAGGCATGGTACAACATGTCATCGATTTTGTTCAAAAGAACGAGACCATGATGCAAAATGCCCTTATTGGAATACAAAAAGATATGAAGACGGTGCAAGCTCTACACCAAACTAAACTTCAGAATCTACACGAACAACATTGTGAGGATATTCACGTTATTTAGCATGAGATACAACATAGATCAATTCAGAGGTCTAAGCATCAACCGACCCTCGAGCAAGAGGGTGAGTCTCAACCAACTAGACAAAATGAACAAAGACGAATTTCACATGCACCTAGTCACAAAACGACAAGCCACACCTGGTGTTTGGACACATACTCATGTCACCCAAACATGCCAACAACAGATCCGTTTAACGCACTTCCACCTTTGCAAGGAACTACGAATATATAGGCTTTGAACAAATTTCACCCCTCTACTAAGAAGATTATGCAAATTGAACTTCCAAACACTCTAAGATGGCCAACCATGGAGAAATTTGATGGAACATCTTATCCCGCAGCACATGTGAAGGCTTAATTCACGCAAGCCAGCCTCCACATGAGTGACCAAATAATTCAACGTAGACTATTCCCTACATCACTAAAAGGTGCAACCTTGGAGTGGTACTATTCATACATGCCAACTCCCTACATTAGCTTTTTGTTATCATAAAAACATATTTGAATTTTTTGTTTACGGAATCATCTAAGATTGAATTGTCTTGACAAGATATATTTGAGTCATTATAGAAACATTTCAAAGTCAAATATATTTAAGACACATTGAGAAAATCAATATCAGAAGATTCCTAAGAGAGAGTCTAATGGGAAAGTGAAAGTTATTGCAGAGCGAGATTTTAAAAAAGGATTGAATCCTCATAAAGCCACTGCAATCAATGGAGAAAGAGAATTTGAAGAAAGAGATATCTCAGGGGAAAAAATCAAGTGCGAAAGAAGCATTAAAGAAACATGCCAAAACTTTCTATTCTTAGTGTTTAAAGGAGCAGAGTTGAATTGGAGAACAAGAATAAAAGCACATTCAAGGTATACTTTCAACATTCAAAACCACACCAAGTTTAGAAAGAACTCAAGAATGCATTAATGCAAATATCAAATACGAAGACGCACAGTGATAACTTTTTACGAAAAGTGCACCGCGTTGTCCATAAGGACGAATATCGAACCCACATGGAACAGTTGAATATCCAAGTAAAAGATTCGCTAAATATAAAAAGACAATAATAAAAGTTTGTTTTAGAGTTGTTATGATGACAAAAATTAACAAGAAAACAAGTCACAAAGTTTGTTGCTTCAATTGGAAAAATAGGGATCGGGTTTCATCTTTCTCACTCTTTGTATTTTGATTAGCATGGTAATATTGTGTGTACCCTTTGATTGATATTGATGCCCGTATAAAAATCATTTGTATCGATTCCTTGCATATAAAATTATTAAGATGTTTTCTAAATATCGATTCCTTGCATATTTATAAAAACAACATAGAATCAAGATCATACATTGATAGCAATTAACATTTCAAGTCTATTCCTAGCACTCAAATATGTTAAGTATTATTGTTTAGTTCAGAACCATAAAAATACTTTCCATTCAAATTTAAGATTCTAGATCAAGAATTAGAAGCAAAACAATAATACCAATAATCAATCAAGAACAGAATATTATATTTAGATATCACCTCAATACATAAGAGATTGAACAAATTACTCCAAGATCCACAGGGTAGAATTAGCCACACATCTTCTAACACCTTCTATTCTCCCAATTGGGTTACACGTCACTTAATGGTGTTTTCCTCTCAATCCTGCACACTAGAATTATGCCTCAAGCCCCATATTTAATATAATTTGCTAGGGTTAAGTGACTTCTTGCTTGGACGCTAATGAGCTCGATTGGGCGAGTAAAACCTAAAAAGGCCCAATGGGCTTTTGCGTGTTTGGACAACTTTGGTGAGTGTTGATGCATTCTAACTTTCTTTTTTTAGCTTTGTATATTTTTCTTTTGCCCAATTATCTTCATTCTTCTCTAGAAACATGAAATTAACACAAATTTGAGAATAAAATGTTCTTATTTAAATTAAAATCACAAAATATGTAAAAAGGTATAAATTCATAAATTAGGAGTTATTTTATATTTATTTTAGCAATTAATACTTATAAGTACCTATATTTTAATATGAAATATTACTGAAATTTGGCACTTATAACACAGATTGTCAAAGATAATTATTTATATATCAAACGTCCAAAGGTATTTACAATGAAGCAACATAACAGAGATATGCTTGGAGAATCAGTCACATGCTTTAAAGGGTTAGCGTTCACATCAAAGATCATAAAGAAATAATTCAAATTGTTTCATAAGCTCAAAGACGCATAAAATATAATTAAAGCAAAAGTTGTCATATTCAATGTTTGATAAAGATGATGAACAAAACATTATGATGAAGGATATTAGTGAAGATATTCAACATCACAATATTGAAATATCAACGTTCACATTTGGGACTGGAAGAGAAACATATTTAATGCTTCTTTCTAACTTGATTTTTTTTTCAGCGATATATCTCTTTTCAAATTATCTTTCTTTGTTTATTGCAGTAGCTTTATGAGAATCCTTTGTTAAATCTCGCTTTGCATTAACTTCAATTTGCCCGTCAGACTCTCTATTAGGAATCTTCTGATCTTGATTTTCTCAATGCATCTTAAATATATTTGAATTTGAAACGTTTCTATAATGATTCAAATATATATTGTTAAGACGATTCAGTCTTAGACGATCCCATAAGAAAAAATTTCAAATATGTTTTGATGATAAGGAAAAGCTATATTAAAAAAACAAAGCATTGCATTAAGCTGATAAAACTTTGAGAATGTATTAGATGCAATAGGTTGTATAGATTATATATTATAGCAAGCAACAAACGAAGTTTGTAACAAGATTCAATGGACCAAGTGTTATAATCAAGGGTTAGACGAAGACTAACACAATGTGTTATAAGCTAAACACATCAGACGATGTTGTTGAAACATGTTGTATGATACGCTGTAAACAATGAACATTACATATACTAGTCGATGATCAAATGAATGTGGCAGAGGATGATCATGCATTGGACAAACAAGTGTCAGGGAAATTTCCAAACTTAATCCTTTCACTTTATATGTGCTTACAATGTTTATAAAATATTTTCTAAATCATTTTGATTGAGGCAAATCATATAAATTATCTTTGCATAAAAAACAATGTTTTAATTGAGATATAAAATGTTTTAAAATGAATTTGAATGAATATTTCATATGACTACTTTGTCCAATATATTAAAACATTCTTTTACATTGAGTAAAATTGGTATAAATTATTAAGAGATATTTTGCACAAGCACAATTATGCTTTAATTAGATATTCAAATCTACGTTGAAAAGGATTTTGAAAAATAGAGTAGACATTTGTCTTTTTCTTTTGAATGTTTTTCGAAATATATTTTGTAGAATATATTCAAGAGAAATTAAATTGCGAAAGATTTAATTCTAAACTTGAATATATTGATATTGTTTTGAATTAATATCTGAAAATGGAATGTATTGATACTTTTAAAAGATATTAAGAGAATATTCTTCACTAATATATTTTCTCTGAGATATTGAAAATATTAATATCACTGGTAATCACAAAGGTTTCTAAATTTGATTTTAGGAACCATCAAGACGTATAGGAGAACAATGACAAGTTTCCTTATTGAGCGTCCAACGGGCATAATGAAGTTATTGCAGAGCGAGATTCGTGAGAAGATATTGAAGACCTTTAAAGTTTTTGCAAATAACAAAGAAAAAGAGAATCTCAAAAGAGATACAATTGAGAAGAATACGAGCGAGAAAGAAGATTAAATATGCAAGCTAGAACTTTCCTAATTCAGTGTCTAATATGATGAAGAGACAGTACAATGTTTGTAGTGGGCTGATCAAAGAAGTTCTTCACAGAACAACTAGGTGACAAAGTGAAGAATGTGATATAGAGTTCAAAAGCGCATTAATGCAAAGATTTATTTCAAGAAACGTTATTCAAGGAATAACAATATCATACATCAACGTTCACAAACTCGAGTAAGAGAATCGGAAACTAGAGACGCACAATTAATGACAAATTGATTATTTCCATATTCAACTTCTAAGGTAATTACAATGAAACAAGTGACAAAGACATGATTGAAGAATCAATCACATGCATTTAAGAGTTAAAGTTAACATCAAAGATCACAAAGGAAACAATTCAAATTGTTTCATATGCTCAAGGATGAAAAGAATATAATTTTGCAAGTACCAAATTAAAGTTTGTGCTCTATTCAACCCCCCTTCTAGAGTACCTTCATATCTTTTGAAGCTTTTCTCTAATTCATAATTGCACATTTCCTCTTTCCATATGCGTTCAAACGCTCAACTAGGAATGTGCATTTTTCTCGTATTGTCATGTGTCAGATGCTACTTTAGGTAACTTGAACTTCCATTCTTGTTGTGTCTTGATCATGTTTTAGCCCTTCAAATCATTCCTTGGAATGTATATCATCTTCTCATAAAGTTCATTGCTACGCTTGATTACTTTATCCAACAATCTTGCTAGGTTGAATCTTTAGTCTTCCATCAAACACCCTGAAAGAAAACTTTAGATCTTCACGATGAGCTTTGCGACTTGATTAATTAGCAATCCCCTTATTACACTTTCTCCATTCTCTCTTCATTAATATAACTTATCATTAATTCTTGATGAATTTGGTCATTGCACATGATTGCGTAAATAACTCTATTTAACTTGATCATTTGACCAAAGATGATTTAAATGGAAACTCATGATATGATCTCTTGTCATGCCCTTGATTGAGAGTTATATTCCTTTGAATATATTATGCATCAGATATTCATTTAATCACATAAATATACCACTAAACTATTATCTTTGAATTATCAACAAATTATCTATTAATTCCAATTAAAAGAATAATATTTCAAGTTTTTTCTTAATTTTTAATAAAAATAGTCGTTGTCAATTAATACAAATTGAAACATTTAAAAATATTTGAAAAAGCATTTTATTTATATTTAATTATATTTGTTTTTCAAGACTATTTTTGAAACAACATTATTTATATAATACAGTTTAAAATAATTATGTATCATAGAATATTAACTTGATTTCCATAGAAATGTTGTTCTTTCTCAAGTCCATTTTAAGCATAAATATTTATCATTTCAGCGTGCTCTTAATTTTATCTTTAAAATCTTATTTGAAAAATATTTTATATTGTAATTTCGTTCATCAAACAAGTTCAAAGATTAATTCACACACACATAAGGAAGACGTTCTAAACAATATGAAAGTTAAGGATAAACACTCCCTTATGTGTTAGATCTCCTGACATGTGTGTTATGTGTGACGCTTGCTTGTATGGACATCCAGCGTGTGTAGCCTTCATCATACGTTTTGGACAGATTGTCTGGTGTATGTGTCTGCTCTTTGTAAATGTGTTTTATCACGAGTCTCATGACGCTTGATTGTACATATCATTGCACACATTGTCTGCCATGTTCTTCTAACAAGTTCTTGTGCTGATAGACTTCTAATGTCTTTCTAATGATTGTTGCAGACTTAATAACTTTTTTAGAACACTTAACACATCTTATAGTATTTGTTATCATCAAAACACATAGATGTTGATATCAAGAGATCGTTTGATTGATATTAGATCATCTACTAACTTAACAATCTCCCTTTTTTTTATAACGGAAAAACTATAAGTTTAAATTACACATAAAAGTATTAACGAGCATATTAGAGATATTTTACACAACAGATAAACATTTTTGAGATTATATATATCACATAAAAGCACATCATAGAACTATATTAGCATAATCAAACAAAGCACAAGTACTTTGTATGTCAATGTGTGTGCATTTAAGTTCATTTAAGAAATTTCTCTCCAAACTCTCAAACACTCTAATTTCAAAACTTATCTATTATTTTCTCCCCATTTTGGACATCATCAAAAGGAGTTCACATTAGGGATGGAAATGCGGGACGGGTCATGAGGGTCGGCCCATAGTCCGCTACCAAAAAGCGCGGGGCGGGCTCACTAATCTAGTCTGCTGACCCGCTTAGGCCCGCCCCAACCTGCAGTCCGTGTAGGCCAATAGCGGGGCGAGGCAGGTTGACCCGCATAAATAAAAAAATAATTATTTTAAAAAAAATATACCTCATTCATCCATTGTTGCAGTGTGACATTTATTTTATTTTATTTTAAAAAAATTGAATTTAATGTATTAAAAAAAGAATGTTTTATTTTAATCATTTAAAGGAGTTAGTTTTTTTATCAGCAATAATAAATAAATAAATAAATAAGAACCACTTTAGAGTGATCTAACCCATGTACAAAATCGCACAGAAACGAACAACCTCTCTTCCTAGAAGTTTGCCACTAACTTCCTATTAGAACAAATACAGTATGACGAACCTAAATAAATCACTTACGTTTAATCGAATATATACAACCCAGTGGATCTAGACACTCAGAAAAGGGAAAACAAGCACAAGGGACTTTAGAGGTTACCCAATACCACAACTTTAGTTGAGCCATGGAGTTAGCATGAAGAGAGTGACAGTGGTTTTAATTTTAAGTAAAGTCTTATATTTAAATTTTGTTAATAAAAAACAATATAAAAAAAAGATTTCAATAGGATAGTTAAAAAATTAGTCATCTTCATTAAAGTATTTTGTAGAAAAACTTTGATAAGATACTCTTATGCATTTACATACATATATGGGAAAATAGATGAAAAACAAAACTTTAAATATTTTTAATCAAGCCTTCTAAAAAACCATATACTTTAATTTATATTTTTATCTTAATTGAATGAATTGAAAAAAGGACAAAATTTTAAATTTTTTGTAGTAGGAATAATTTTTTTTATAACTAATGAAATTTTAATTTTTGAAAAAAAAATATTTTCTTATGCGGGGCAGGTCAGTGAAATGAGCCAACACTCCTTACGCGGGGTGGGCCAACCCAGCTCGCATTTTGTTGGCCAAATGCAAGACGGGCCTATGCGGGGCAAGCCAGCCGCATTGCCATCCCTAGTTCACATAAAGAAATTGTCATTGTTGCAAAAGAGGATTGAGATGAGTGATTTACCTTAATCCAAAAATATCTTAGAGAATCAATACAGAAAAAGATGTAGCAAGCTATTAAGGATTCTGATTTTCTTTCTTCCACACCTCTTAAGTGCTACCTACCATCCTCTCTTGGTCCTTTAAAAAAAATGCATATGATGGCACACTGTCCATGGGGTTTGGAGACCGTCTAGTGAAACTAACATACTTATACAATACAAAAACCACTTAAAAAATCCTTTATTTTCTATATTGACATACTCACAAGTTTGGTAGATCACAATCTGAGTTGTCCAGTCTCAGTGATAGGTACTTATGTTATTCAAGTACTGGATCGTTTACCTGCCAGATATGTGTCGCATATCATCTAATGATATAGTTTATGTTGTAGATGCTAATTTGGATACATCTCTGTTATCCTTGATATTCTCTAGGGTTATTATAACTACTTTAGTTTGAGTTTACATAGGATTAGGTACATGGTATTTTATCATGTGAGTAGAAGACCTTTCAGTCGTTTCTCCTCTTCAATATTCTAAGAGATGTAGATGTCTTTTCCTTCTTAGGGATAGATCGAAGAATTCTTCCCTGTTCATGCTTGTCTCCAACAACTAATGGATCATATAATGATTTATTCTTAATGAGGTAAAAAAAATGATTTATTAAGGTTGTAGATGTGTTTATCCATTGCTTTTTCTATCATTTTCAAAAACCTTCCACACTTGTATAGTTTATGTACAAGTAAACCTCTTCCTTCATAGAATGAAAACAATTAAGAAATATTTTGTAGTTGATAGTCTTAAGGATACTATCCTGATAGATGATTAACTCTTTAATCAAAATCATAGAGAAAACGGTGTTATCTTATATCTCATTAAATACATTAAAATTTATGAAAATAATATTCATTTGTTACTTTATATAATTATATATATTGTTGATATTATAATTTTATTATTTATAATTATATGTTGTTATTAATAGTATAATTAAATATTTTTGAAATTATAAATAATAAATAAATTTATGTAATAATTAATTTTATATATTAAAATAAAATGTATGCACAAGGGTATTTTGGTAAAATGCAACAATCCTACTAAATCTCCACAAATCTCTTCATTTTGTGAAGAATGAGAAAAACCCTTCACCCTCTCCCCCACTCTCAAAACCATGGAAACAAACACAAAAGACACCCTCTCCCTCCTCCTCCCTCCCTCCTCCCACTTGAAAACAAACACACCCTTAAAGACATATCATCCTAGGCTCAAACAATATAGAGCCTTGCTAATCGTTTGTAAGGGAAATTAGTGTAAAGGAACTTTTGTGAGTTAGGGGAGCAATGCTCTCATTCCATTACCTATTATTTTCTTGTTTTACAGCAACACCTACCACTCTCCCCTATTATACACAAGATTTAAATTTTATCACCCTTTCTTATAGTTCATCATGAATCACCAATATTGAAGACTCGTCGACGTAATCCCTCTATATCCACCTAATTAATCCACATCTCATTAATCCCAAAACCCACCCAAACAAAGAAGTCACAGTTGGATGAAAATCTTTTGTCCCAAACCATGCAAGCATAATTAATAAACTCATTATTTTTTTAATAAAGATGGTAATAAATATTTCTAATTGAAAAATAAATTAAACACACAAATTTGAATGTCTTCAACCACCAACTAGAGTTAATTGGCATTGGGTTTTGACTCAGAGTTGTTAATGATTCTCGTTAGCAAGAATTAAAAGTGCAACATCAATTACATACCAAAATTGAACAAATCCACTTTTTTTATATGATTAGTTGGATTTAAGTTTAGAAAAAAACATTATAAAATAGATTAAGTTTAATTGATTTTTGAACTTTTCTTCAAACCTTAACTATGACGCCGCACTTAATAGTAGGTATATAAGAGGAACAGTTTAATATTTTCTTTAAAATAATTTTTTATTTAGTATTTTCTCACAAAGTGATATAGTCCCAATTTTTATTTATTATATTTTATGGTATTCATTGAGTTGACATAAAGTTATTTCTGAATTCATCATATAATTAGTATAAAATATTCATTATATATAATCTAATAAACTTACTTTTAGTGATACTTTTATTTTTTTAACTTTTTTTCCAAAGAATAAATTAAATTAAAAGAAAACACTTTAAAGTGTTTCAACCCTTTACAAAATAAAGTCCTTATATTTTTTTAACTAAATGATTCAAACCCAAATCTTATTTAAGATGATAAAACCCCTTATAACAAAAACTTGATAATTTAGGGTATTAATTTGTCGTAATAATAAAATGTATAAATGTGTCCTTTTTTAATTAAATAGAAAATTTGAACTTTATCTTATTTTATGTTCATGTGAAAACAACTGTGTCATCATAACATTCATATAAAGTATTACCTTATTTCGCAAAGAGATGTTATATTCATTATGTGTGTCAAAACTTGTTGGATCAATATCAATTGAAATAATAAGAAAAATAAATCTCTAATCCAATGGGATTGAAGAATATAAAGAAAAGGAATCACCGTATTTAAAAAATTAAATTTCAATTTCGCTCATAAAAATGAGATAGTAGTGCATTGATATTAAATTTAATACAAATATTGTTGTCTTTTTATTCTTAGTGGATGATTACAAGATGGATAAGAAACTGATATAAAGTTACTTTAATGTGATAGATGACTTAGTTTAAGTAATATTTGTATTAACATAAAACAATTCTTTCTGGTTCCTTATCAAATAAATGAAAGGGAAATGACAATGTGGATAGACTCTTCCTTTTGATTTTAGACCAACTTTTATTTGAAAGACTAAAGCACTTTTTCATTACTTACAGGCTAAACAACCAAATTCTACACACATTACATATAAAAAGAAGAAAGAGAGGGGAAAAAAAATCCATTTTCGAATATCCAAAAGGTCAAGCTATCTGTGAGTTCAAGACTTCATCTGGGTTTGGTTTATCACTAGTAACTCTTTCAATCTCGTATATATTGGAAGGTTATCCAGAATTTGTTATATCATTTTTTTCATGCAAAATTATTATTTTTTAATTTAAAAAATAAGTTTGAGACACCTTAAATATACACGATATATAATTAATTATAACATTCAAATATAGTTGAAATATTATATTTCAAGAAGTTGCTAAAAATTATGACATTTATAATAAATTTTGAAATGTTTTTTATTAAATAAAAATATGGAAAGAACATATATAGAATAGATAGTTCTAAGAAAATATAGATAAAAAATAACAAAATTAGAAAGAATAATGTAAAATATAAATATAAAACAAAAAAAAAACTATTATTTAACTATAATATGAAAAATAATTATATTTTTTAAATAAACACGTAATCATTCCTTTCGTAGTGGCAACTATATTATCTTAAGAGGCAAGTAATCATACCTATTAAAGGAAAAGATGTTAGTTGAAAGGAGTACCATGCATTCTTATTAGGATGACAATTTGGGCTTATTAGGGTGACAATTTGGGCTTATTAGGGTGACAATTTGGGCTTATTAGGGTGACAATTTGGGCTGACGATCCGTTCCGTATTTAGTTCGCAAAATGTGAGTTGGGTTGGTTTGTCTCGTACAATGAGTGTGAACTCATTTCACTAACTCGTCCCGTATAAGAGGTAGTTCGCAGACTTGCAGACTAGCCCGCATAAGGAAAATGTTTTTTTAAAACTAAAATTTCATTAATTATAAAAAAATATTTGTGCTACTGAAAAATTAAAATTTCATCTTTGTTTTAATTCATTCAATTAAGAGAAAAAAAATATAGAGACATTTAAGTATGAGAATTGTTAGAAGGTTTGATAAAAAAATTATTAAAGTTTTGTTTTACATATATTTTCCTTCTATATGTATATAAATGTATGCGAATATCTTATCAAAGTTTTGCTACAAAATATTTTAATGAAATCTCTTCTTTATATTATTTTGTTTATTAACAAATTTTAAATGTAAAACTTTACTTAAAACTAAGTCCACTCTTATTTTTAATATTAACTTCCATAGATGATTAAAACAAAACATACTTTTTTTGGTACATTAAATTTAATTTATTTTAAAATAAAATAATATAAAGGTCTCATTGCAATAATAATGTGTTAGTGAGGTATATTTTTTATGTAGAAAAAATAAAATAATAATTATTTTTTATTTATGTGGGTTACCGGACCAATCCACCTTGCTCCAGTGTTGACCTGTGCGAGCTGCGAGTTATGCATGGAAGGCCTAAGCAGATCAGCGAGCTAGAGTAGTGAGTCTGTCCCGCATATTTTAGTAACAGGTTGCGGGTCGACCCACTCTGTATTGTCATCCCTAATTGGGCAACTTTTTCCTGCACCTTTACAAATTTCTTCCTGTACCCCCTCACTTTCTGAAAAGACTGTTTTGCCCCCTTTAAAAAATGACTTCTGGATTATTCTTTCTGAAATATTTTCGGAACGTCTTTTCCAAACATTTTTTATGAATTATGGATTTATAAATCTGGAAATAAAAAAAATGTGTTATTCCAAAATGATTTTTTTTTCTTTCGAATTTTCTATTCCAAAAATATCTTTGGCTTACGGAACCACTATTTTGGAAACACCTAAAACTGTAAAGGGTAGTTTCTGTATTTTTGAAGACTGTAGGGGTGCATGAATACAAGTGTAGAGGTGCATGAAGAAACACCTCCCTAATTGTTATTTAAATCATTAAAATAACAACAAAACAAATGGAAATACGTGGGTAGCATAGAATTTCATTAGAATAACAATAAACTTAAGAGACTAAACAAAACTTATCCAAAGAAATTTATACTGAAAAAGGCTTAAAAAAATGAATGGAAGACATCCTACCATACCATAGGTACTTAAAAAGTTATTAACCAATTCAAAAAAGACTAATTTGTCAACGTAATGTTTTCTTTAAATAAACATAATGATTTCCCTTTGTAAAATATGAGAATTAATATGAGAAATTTTAAACTTTATATCTTTACAAATCATCAAATACTTTTTCCATCTTCCTCTGTTAGTCCAAGGAAAACGTTGCATAAGGATAAAACTTGGCAAATCAAAGCAGAGTCACTTTTCAGCCACATGTGTTTATAACTAACCAATTTAGCATGCTCAATGGCCAAAATGTCTCCCATAATCTCAACATAAATAGAAGCCTGAACACCAAAATAGAAGAAAAGTCATTTACATACTTGTACCGACCCGTCCTTGGGCGTTGACCAAAGTCAACATGGTGGGACCAAAGTAAGGAACCCATCAGGGGTGCTATGAAGCAAGTAAGGGAGTTTCATGAAAGAGGCCCCAGCACCACCTTTCATAAAGGGCACCCACAAGAGCGTCTAGGACAACCATTGCATGAAGGCAACCCAAAAGGAGCGTCTAGGACCACAAAGGAGCGTCTAGGACAACCATTGCATGAAGGCAACCCAAAAAGGAGCGTCTAGGACCACAAAGGAGCGTCTAGGACAACCATTGCATGAA
>Ga0123342_1007603_pt1 | contig 14202 bp, 5 predicted proteins | sample Turbeawhitnodule_FD_89960 | JGI IMG/M metagenome (GOLD analysis project Ga0123342, IMG submission 89960) | Root nodule microbial communities of legume samples collected from Mexico - Turtle bean Mexico white nodule | ecosystem: Host-associated > Plants > Roots > Nodule | place: Mexico: Nepantla...
AAATATTAATGTTAAAGTAAAAAATATACTAAAAAATTTATTTTTTTATATAAATTTGTAAATATTTTTCTTTTAGAATTTTTTTTTTTTTTTTTTGCAATTGAAACCTCGTTCTCGCATTCTTTGGGTTTGAGACTTTTGAGATTGTTGAGACACAATGTTATGCATAAGTTTGTGTTCACACTAAGAATTCATTTTTCTTGTGTTTACGTTGTTTGAAACTCATTAGTTCTTCATCTTGGCCGCACATATCTCGTTCCAAGTCTATCTCATGTAAACTACACTTGAATATTTAATACAAATTTGCTTTGTGAGAATACTTGAAGTATTTTAAATGTGTGAAGCTCTTATCTTAGAGAGCTTCTTCAAGTGACTAATCCTCTTTACACTTATCCTTTAGAACTCCATTCAAAAGTGGTGCACTTTTTCGTCTCTCTTGTCTTAATCCATTTTCTCTTGTTTTGCAACTTGTTCTTGTTAAACCTATCTATGTGCCACAAGTTTCATGTGTTCTTTCATGTTTTGGTTTCTTCAAAACACCTCTTAAGTTAAGAGATTCATCCACCTTATAAGGAATACATCAGTATGTGTATATCAATCTAATTTTAGTATATAAATGAGCTTCATATGTGTGAATTCCATTATAAGATCTCATATGTTCATATTGTATACTTAAGAAATCAACAAAGATGGAACATTGGTAGATTTTAAATGCAACTACCAATACATATCTTTAATATCATCAATCATGTTTAACGTCGTCATAACACACCTTTGAGAATGATATTGTGGTTTGGAAGGAAAATCTTCAACTTACAAAATGATTTTTATTCATAGTTCCCTTGTCTGGAAGAAGATATGAAAATCTAAGATCCTAAAAAAAATCAATATTTTAGGTGATAAGCTATCTACTCATCATTGTCCACTAATAATAAGAGATTTTCTTATTATTTTGATATCTTACCCTTCAATCTTTTATAAGAAATAATCTTTTAAAATTGTGATATTTTTCATATTTTGAAAAGTTGTCCTTATTTAAATAAATTATATATTTAAATAAAATCTCTAATGAATTATTTGTTAATATAAATGCTTTACATTGACATAATTTTTTTCATTTAGGATGTATAAAGAATCTTTTGAAATTCATAATATTTTGTTAAACAAAGTTATAATATAAAGTGAATATTTTTATATTTAAGATGTTTTGTAATATATTTTATTTAAAAAATAATAATATATATGTATCAATAAATTTTATTGATTTGTTACTTTTAATATAGATGGAAAAATACATTTCCGTTTTTTAATTTAAATATAGTAAAAATAATAATGACATTATACAGGTAAATATATATTATGTAATGACTTCAGGTTACCAGAAACAATCTCATGAAGGAACACAAGTGTATATTATTAATTTTAATTTTTTTATAATAGAAGAAAAAAATCGAATATAATATTATTTAAATAGACATAATGGAGTGGTAATTGTTGGAAAATAAAATAAGGTAGCCGTTGGATTTGACATGGCGATCTTTCTCTAATCTCATTATAATCACTCTTCACAAAACAAAATCGTTGACAAAATATTAAAACCCCTTATTGTATAGTGAGAAAAATAGAAAAAAGAGCCAATATTTTAAAATTCAACGTGTCTTTGAAATGGTAAAAGTTATATTTTAAAATTTAACGATTTTAATAGTAATTAAAATAAATATTAATCTAATTCTATTATAACAATATTTTAAAAGAATAGTTTTTATACAAATTTTATTTCTTTCTATTTACCTTTCACTCAGTTAAGGGAAGAATAATTTAAATAATGTATTTTTTCACTATATTTATCCAAACAAAAATATTCGTATGGTTTCACAAACCACACAGCCATAACATTAAAGCAAAATCATTAATATTTCTTTCAAAATATAAATTATTATCAAGAACTTCATTGTTCCTGTTTTCCTGGTTTTCTTAAACTGAGAAGTGAAAAGTCTTCCAAAAACAAATAATTGGAAGAACAGAGTAAACAAAAATAATCATTATTCTACCTAACCTATTTCATTAGAACATCTATTCCTAGTCAATTAATTATATTATTAATTGTATTAAACAAAGTAATAATTAACAATTAAAAATCGCTTTCACTAAATTAAAACAAAAAAAAAACTAAAATTTGGGGCATTCCGAGAATCGAACTCGAGACCTCTCGCACCCAAAGCGAGAATCATACCACTAGACCAAATGCCCAGTATATGAATATTAATCACTTAAAATAATAAGACTATAAATTAAGTGATGAATGAAGCTTGTTAATAGATTCCAAAGTGAAGTTTGTTTTGGAAGTGGGGGAAGTAATAGATTAATACAAGCTGTCACCATAATTGGAGTGGGAGGGTAGATCTCAATAACCATAGCATCTACACTTCTACACAACCATCTTTCAACCTTTGTGTCAATCTTCATAGTGTCTCACATTTACTCACATCTCAACTTTCTATAATAAATCTCATGGTTGTTCATTCATGTAGATAAAATGTACAAATAAATATTTTAACCCCACCAAAAATTTAAAGAGATTTACACCCACATAGATTCATAATTGAATTAAATGTGAATATTAAGATGAGAAAAGCACTACTTTTTGTGGATCTATTCTGGTGCATATGCAGTCACCTTAGGGTTGTGTTTTGCAAAAGGTGATGAAAAGTCATCCATCATCCTTGTAACTCAAGAAATTATGTGTTACTGTTTCAGAAAAGTTGGATTCTAGAATGAAAGCTAGCAAAGCAAGCCAGCTGGATGTTGAATGATAAGGTGCTGGCAGCTGCAATTTTGAAGCCATGGGTCCCCACAAATTGCAAAGTGCCTTTCTAATCAAATACACATTACTATGTCATCAATTACCCAGTTGGATTTTCAGGATTTTGGTACTTTAATAACTGTTAATGCACTTGTTTAGGACTTAATTAGAGACCTTACTTGGTATTTATAATCTGAGGACCAATAACAACACATTTCTGTCATAAATAAGATTTAAAACCTACTGAAGTTGATAATGATGGTAAGTATAATTCATATTTTGATCAGAAAGTATGAAAGAGGAATATTAAAAAGATGTTGGTGGATAATTTAAAATTATTGGTAAACAGATTGGAAAGCACTTGGGAGGGGTTTGAAGCAAAAGGGCAATGAATTCTTGCTGGTAGGCTCATGCTGTGCAGCTTTCTCTTACATCAAGTGAGTGTCCATGTGCCAAGGTGCTTCGGCTAAATTTGTTAATGATGTTAACAACAATTAGAGAAATGATGCATAAGGTTTTGGTAAAAAACAAAAACCACAGTTATTTCTAAACAGTTGAGTGGACAATCATGTCACGTACATGTTAGACTTAAATGTTTTTCTTAGTTTTTACGCATTTATATTCACAGTTGAAGACAGTGTTGGAACATTAAAATATACGAGAGAAAAGTGTGGTTAGGTGCTTAACATTTGATCAAAATGATTGTCACTGACATTATAATTGTTTGGAAGTTTGCTTTAGTCTCCGCAATTTTCTGCTTGCTTCTTCCCTTTTTTTCCTTGTCTCCTCTTCAATCCTCATTCTCCTGTTCTTCTTCTTGGTGACAGACCAATACTAATAACACACACGCAGAGATCATAGCTTGTGTTGGTGAGGTGAGAAGATAAAGCAATAATGGCATTTGCAGGAACAACCCAGAAGTGTATGGCTTGTGACAAAACTGTTTATCTGGTTGATAAGTTGACTGCAGATAACCGAGTGTTCCACAAAGCTTGCTTCAGATGCCATCACTGCAAAGGAACCCTCAAGGTCTTTTTCTCTGCCCCTCTTGACCATTCTCGTTAATTATATAGTGCATGTTTGTTTTCAAAGCAACACAAAAACAACTTATAGTTGCTTTCCAGATCCATGTTGGTTGATGATCAACATGTTACCAAACATATAAACAGTCTAGTTCAGGCTTCTGGTTTTGGATCTGATGTCTGCAATTGGTTATAAAAAGGGATGTGCTGGAATGAAAATTATGAGTGGCATCACTCTTTGCCTTTCCTATAACTAAGCACTTTCCTCTCAGGAATATTGTATTTCTTTGCCTCAAAACTTGCCAGGATTGAATGATAATATGTTTTAGAAGACTGACAAATAATATAGGAACCACTTTCTCTTTTGGTGTATTAAGGCCTGATAGCACATTGCAGTTTTCATAAAAGGAAGTTTTCTGACAGATTAATGTATCTGCAGCTTAGCAACTACAACTCTTTTGAGGGAGTTCTTTACTGCAGGCCACACTTTGATCAACTGTTCAAAAGAACTGGGAGCCTTGACAAAAGCTTTGAAGGTATCAGGGGATCAAGAATTTAATTATTTAATGTCTCACTGTGCTTTTCATCTTAGTTACTCAACCCCAATTCCTTTTGCTTAACTAGGGACACCAAAAATTGCCAAGCCAGAAAAAACTTTGGAGGAGGTAAGAAATCTTAAGTCTAGGTACTTACAATGCAAAACAGAACACCAGATTTTCAGCCTTTATCTAATCTTTTATATGTTTTAATCAGAAACCTGGAGCAGCCAAAGTCTCAAGTATGTTTGGTGGAACAAGGGAGAAATGTGCTGGTTGTCAGAAAACGGTGTATCCCACTGAGAAGGTAACAATCAATCGTAATGTTTGTCTGCTAACACAAGTTAAGGCCACCAAAGCATCTATCATTGGCACACAATTCATCTTCCTAGTCTAATATAAAACCTTGATGTTGAGTAATGAGTTCAGAACTACTTGTTCTGCTTATGGAAACAATATTTGTGATTATGTAGGTTACTGTGAATGGAACACCTTACCATAAGAGTTGTTTCAAATGCTGCCATGGAGGGTGTGTTATCAGTCCTTCCAATTACATAGCACACGAGGGAAAACTCTACTGCAAACACCATCATATCCAATTGATCAAGGAGAAGGGAAATTTAAGCCAACTCGAAGGTGACCATGAGAAGAGTGAAAGTAACGGGAAAATCAATGGTGAAGAAGTTTCTGCGGAGGCATGATGAAAGATTCTTGAATCCCAGAATTTGATTTTTCAAGTTCCATATTTGTGCACCATATGTTTCTGCGTCTCTCATCTTTTACTGTTACTTGCAGTCCGGGAAGCTCACCCGTGACAAAAATGGCATTCAATTTTTTGTTAGTTGAAGTGTGTGGATCTTTATCATATGTTTTTGGTTGTTGTGGGCGTTTGATTCAGAATGTGTGATTCAGAAGTACTTGTTACTGCACTTCTTGAAACTCTCATGGACTTCAAATTCATATTGATATTATATACATGTTACAATACACAAATTTGGTTTTCCACTATCCATCTACACAACTTCCCGTCCAATTATTGCACAGAAATGCAACCAACTTCCATTCCGTCTCAATGGAACAATGAGGAATTCTCCCTCTGAATCCAAGTATGATATACGACAGTTGAAAAACAAGATTTTACTTTTAGACTTATTAAGCATTCTCATGAAACGCCACATTCTTTCGAGATCACTAAAACCAAAGAAATGGAAAACAACCAAATGAGTTTCAGTAGTTTAGATAAAAGGTATGGGGCAATAGGAAAATAAAATAAGCCTAAATATTTTATTTTATTATTGCATGTTAGAGAGTTCTGCTTATATACTAATTTCAGTCTGCATCTAGTAATGTAAAAGGAGTCCTGATGTTATTGTAAGTGAAATATTTGAGCAGATAAACGTAATGCAAAAACCTCAGAATTTGTTTAAACTGATGAGAAAAGATGCGATGGAGAGAATAGAATCAATATGTGAATTAGTTGCCAACATTCGGATTAATTAAAATACTTACAATTGGCACACTTCCACCAAATGAAATGAAAAGTTTCCTCCATTCTACTATCAAATATCAAGACAACGATATGATAATTTTATTTTATTTCATTTTACTTATCCCTAAATATCCAAACAAAACCAGTAAAAAGGCTTTAGTTCACAGGCAGATCCGTAACAAAGTTTTTGAGTTCCAACTACAAAATAAAAGAAGTCAGAGGTAAAGTGGTGGGAATGGCATGTTCATGAAATTAAATAGCTATTGCAAGAAACTTTCTGCCTACACCATAGCAAAAAGAAGAAACTAACGATCGAACATCAACATGAGAGAGGGAGGGGAAGCAAGACAGGAGGATATCGTCTAGGAGAATTGTTATTATTCAAACAATACACTATGACACAAAGTTTAGGTGAAGCTAACAATACACTATGCCACAAAGTTTAGGTGACATCTGGCTATATAATTTATCTATGAACAGACAGAAGGGAAAATCAATCGGTAGAAGATTTAACAGTATCGACAATACAGCCATTATGTACAATATGTTCCATGTCTACAACAAAATTATCCCAAAGGAATCCAAATCCAAAAGTACCATTCTGGTACTGCCAAATCCTGCCCTCTGCACTCCTTGGATTTATTGTCCCGGCAAGATTTGGAACAAATAAATCATAACTTGAACTTATGTGAAGAATTCTATTTACCACATTTTTTGACAACTGGACCTGCTGATCATCCGACGAAGGGAACTGCGCAGGAGTTTCATTGTCCGGTTGAAGTGGTCTAAGATGAACCCGACTGGCATACAACGATTCTTCCTCAAGAGAAAAGGGAGATTCCAGAAATGTAGCATTCGATGTCCAGAAAACTGGGGCATATCCTGAAAAATGTTCTGGAGGATCCCCAATCAGCCGGCAGGAAATGCCTCCAATATCATCATATGCAACAAGGTAAAATGCTAGACTCATATCGCCACAAATTCCCTGCAACAACCATAGTAAAAAATCCAATGAACCATCATAAAGCTACATGAAAATCTCTACCGTCAATCACTCATCTTCAAAATCATCATAAGATCTAAAAGAAAACCGAAAATTTTAGAGCATATCCACGGGTCCCTCAAAATGCAAGCATCAGAGACAAACAGCAGCTATTCTATATTGAAATGAATTCAATAATAGATGCACATGATCATCCAATCCAGATCCACACTTATCCACATTGTCTAATTAAGCGACCACAAAGATCAAAATGATCCATCTCTCTACATCTAGCTACTTCTCAATTTCCAACTACAACAATCAAGGTTTTAAGTTGAAGTTGTGTTTTCACCGCAATCCTTGACATTGCGGAAAAATGTGGCCATAATTGCGGTTATAGAGAGCCCCAAAACCGCCGAAATTGCAGTTTCAACATCTTGATCATGACTATTTCTGTTGTTCATTTCAACATTCAACAGATTGATGATTATGACTCAATAAACTGTGAGATGAGACCATGTACACTAATCCCAACACTAGTAAATGATATCAATCATCAAATCACGTGAATGATATGAAACCACCAGTGGCAACACAAGTGAGAACAACAACAACAACAACAATTGAGAGCAAAGAACCACCTTCCAGAGGCCCTGCAAGGGCCTCTCCGGTGTCGGCGAGCAATTAACAATCTTGACAAAATGCTGAGGCTCCCACTTCCGCCTGGCGAGCCTCTCCTTCTCCCTGCGGCGCTGTCTACGGGACCGGTCCCCGCCGGGACTCCGCGGGTTCGCGAAATGCTGGTAAATCTCCGCCATCAGTTTTTCCGGGGGCGATCCACTCTCCACAACCTCATCTCCGCAATCATCACTGAGAGAACCCCTAAACTGCTTCTCCTCCACAACAAAGTGCGTCCTCCCCATGAAACTAACATCCACAGCAACCAATTCGCTCTGAATCCCGCGTTCCACCCCGGGTTTTCCATCAGGATCCAGAAAAGTAACGACATCCCCCTCCTCGGAGAGACTCATCCAGAGAAAGGGCGTTTTGGTGACTCCATAGGCGCGCGATTCGGAAGGGGAAACCCTAGAAGCTGAGATAAACGAGGAGCCCCACTCGAAGAAGAGCAACGAGGGGTTGCCGGATCCGCTGCGGCGCCAGAAGCCGAGGAGATTCTCCCAGTGGTGGAGGGTATTGTAGAGGTGTTTGTAGGAGATTGTGCCCTTGGCTTTGCCCCATTGGGTGATGCGGGTCCTGGAACCCCACCTGCGCTGGCACATACTGAACCACAGCTTGGAGTCACGGGCGCAGAGAGAACCCAATTGCTTGGAGGTGCAGGCCAGGGTGGCGATTTCCGATGGATCGAGGAAGGAGAGGATGCAGACCTGAATGTCCTCGGGGAAATCGGTGAAGGAAGACGAAACGTCGTCGTTTTCTGGATTCGCCATTTTCCTGTGTTTTCTTCGAAATAAATGAAATTGAGTTGAAGAGGAAGAGTGAAGTGGTGGAGAGAGATATAAGGTATATGGTGTTTGGTAGATTCTTTGACGCTATGGAATCATTCCTTCAACCTCCATTACTACGATTCCTTAGGGAAACCTTCTCTCAGGAATGTGTCGTGCGTACCATTAAAACGACAACCACAAGCGTCACGCCTCCAGTAACATGCCTGCGTTTCGTCCTCTTTTTTTTTTCTTTTTTCTTTTTAATATATATCATAATCACTTTAGTTTACACACAAATTAAAAAATATGTCAAAATTAAAACTTCTGGTTTTTTATTTATTTATATATAAAGATTAAAACAAAAAGAGTACAAGGTATTAAAAGTAAATAAGGAATTCAAAATTCATTTTTTCAAATTGTTGAAAAAAGAAGTTGTGTAGTATACGTTATCTGCTAATTGTATGACTAGTCAACGATTCTACGTGTCACACGATTTTGTTTAAGAATATAATTAAAATTAATTAAAGTCATGAAAATATAATTAATGTTAATTAAAATTGTGAGAATATAATTAATGTTAATTAAAATAGTGGGAGTGCTTTACAACTTCTCCTATCTATTTCATTCACACATGCACAAAACCAAACTAACATTTCTACATGTTTATTAGTAATATATGAAATAGTGTAATTTCATACTTAAATTTTCATTGAATTTCAAATTACTACAAGATTATACACAGAAGACAAGTTTCAAATTGTGACGGAAAGAAATTATCACAACAAGCAAATTGTTAAATAGTAATTAATAGTAGAAAATCACTAAATTTAAGATTATTTTATTAATTACAAAATTATTAATATCTAAAAGTAATTAAAAATTTAAAATAATTTGTAAATTAGTATCTATCAATATTTTAGTTACTAATTAAAACTAATAATTAATTTAGATAACAATTTAAAAATTATTTTATAATATTTTATTAATAATAAAAACTACACTAAATGCTAATAATTTTTTAATCTTTAAATTAGTTTATAAAATAGTATTGATTAATTATTTTTTTATGTATAAATATGGTTATTATTTAATTATTTTCTTACCATGTATAATATATAATGTATCTGTTTGATAGACTTTAAAGGAATGAGAATTTGTAGAGTATTTTTTAAAATATTAAAAATATACACAAAATATACAACTAACAAACAACCTGGGAGAAGAAAAAAAAAACATCCTCATCACTTTGACATTAGTGTAGTTTGATTACTTATCAGGATTTATACCTACCAAAACATAAGATTCTTTTAAAATAAAAACTACCAAATTTAGATATACCTTCAAACCCTCTCTTAAGAGTTATTAGGGAAGAAGGTGCTTCCTTCTGGAAAAAGAAAAAACACAAGAATAATTTACAGTATTATATATAGTTTAGTTTTACTCATCTTCATCTTCATAACTCATAAGGTACATTGCATTTACTTATATATGTTCCTTTCTCCTAAACATTTTCATGTGTTCCAAATCCCAAAACAAGGAAGAATACTTCATATCTTACAGTTAGTACCATCAATTCAACTCTGTGTTGAAGCTGAATTGTAGTAAGAAGAGACTGTGAAATGAGAATGAAGAATTCTCAAACATCTCCACCATTACTCCCTCTCCAAAGACCCAGAGTTCCTTGCAACATTCCAATCACCAGAAGCAGCAGAACCCTTCCTCCTCAACCTTCCCCCATCAAAAGCCTTCACCACCAACCCTTTCACCCTCTCAACACTAGGGTACCCTTTCTTGTTCAAAAACTCTGAATAACTCTCCAAAAATTCTGCATATGCAGGCACCACAACCCTCAGTGTAGCCTCCCTCATCTGCTCCCTCAAATCCACATCAGGTATACTGTACACCCCTCTACCATGCTTCTCACAAACCTCATTCAAACCCTTGAAGAATGTCTCAACCTTCTCACTCACCACTCTTCCCACACTCCCCTTTCCTTCCTCCCTCAAATCCTCACCATCCAAAACCTTCACCAAACCCCCCCACGCTTGCTTCTGATACAAGTAAGCACATTCCTCCGCCACAGCCTTGTAACCCTCCTTCATGCACTTCTCCCCCAGCACCTCACCCAGCTGCGTGTTCTTCGTCCTCATGTAAATGTACCAATACGTGTTCATCGTGAACACATGCACCAAAACCTTGTCCCTACAACACTCTCTCTTTGACTCTATGTTCCTCTGAAGCGCCTCCATCACGTTGGAAATTGCATGCTTCAACAAATCCTCGTCCGTTAACGTCTCATTACCACCAGTTTCAGAACTACCACCTTTACCTCTCCATGTTTGTTGTGTTCGGAGAATCTTGATCATGGATGTTTTGTAATTGACGGTTGTTAGGTATTTGAGGTAGTTGATGGCGTAACGTACGAGCTTGGGAACGGAACCGTCTTGCGGAGGTGGAAGACCGTCTATGTTGCCTTCTATTTGGAGTCCGAATTCCCAGAAGACTTTGCTGGAAGCATCGATGATGAGCTTCTCCAACTCACGGAACCGCGTGCATATGTCTGCGCCAGATTCTCCTTCGAAGATTTGTGATATCTGGGGTTTGAGTTTTTCCAAGGATTCAAACATGTCCAATAGTTTGAAGAGCTTCTGGGGCTCTTTGCTGCTTCTGGCCACGCCTTCTCCGAAGCGAAAGAACACGGCCATGATCTTGTCGGATATTTTTATGAAGCATTCTGGCCAAACTAGACCCTCCATGAAATCGCCCAGGACTTTTTCGCAGAGTTTCTTTTCTGAAAGTAGAACCTTCTTCACTGCCACTTCGAAATGTTGAATCCAAAGGGTTATGGCTGTTTCTAAGGTTTCCCACTCCATTTCGTCGATTCCTTCTGGGGTGTATGTTCGAAGGTAATCAGGGTTTAGCTTCATCAGTGCCTTCGCAGCTCTTCTGTATCTCGCCTTCAATCATGTTAAGCAAAAAACTTTATACACAACTTTTTTTAAGCAATTAAGAGGAAGGCAAAACGTTGCTTTTATGTAAATATATAATAGTTTCATATGAACTAACACATTATTACTATGAACATGTGGTGATGCGATCATTGATCCTAACAGTCGGAACATGCGAATGTCGAGTACTTTTGTAAACATAAGTTTCATACAATAAGAATGAATCATAAATTTATCAATTTTTATATTTTAACAGACAATTGAAGAACATGTGAATAATATTATCGGGGATGTGATGAGATGAAGGTTGAAGACGTACCTTGAGGTATATATCAATGCAAATGTCCATGCAATCATTGGCAGCAAGGGTGGTTGAAATTCTTGTGAGGGCTTGGACCTCCATCTCCGACCCCAGTTCCCTTTCTTCACCACCATTGTGGTTCACCGAATCCCGCAGATTCCGGTGCTTCATCCTCAGCAACAGCTCCTCAAACTCATCTTGCACGTGCAGCAACGCCTGATCCAACAACCCCTCGAACCTCATCTCATCCACCTCTCTCTCATACAACACCTTCAGCGTCACCAACGCATCCTTCAGTCTCACGTCCCTGCCCTGATCCGCAGCCTTCGTCCTGCTCACAAACTCCACCACCTCCTGCAGCCTCTGAACCACCGTCTCCACCTCCTCGCATATCTTCTCTATCCCCTCCTTCACTTCCTCCACGCACCCCACGTACTCCACCAGCTTCTCCAACCTCCTCTGCTGCGACTTCTCCGACGACAGCTCGGCCGAGAAGGTCACCAGCTTGGCCTGAAGACCCTCCGTGCGCTTGAACGTGTTGAGGAGTTCCACCGCCGGGGAAACAGCTCTGGTGATTCTGGCGTCGAGGGCTTTTCTGGACATGGTAAGGGACTGCAGAGGGAGGATTCTTCTGGAGGCGGTTGAGAGCGATTGTTGGTGGAGAGAAAAGCGGGTCTCGGTTTGTGTGATGTTGTGCTGTGCCTCCGATGAGGCTTGGAGGAGGGTGTTGAGGTCGGAGCGTGCAGAGTGGAGTTTGAGGAGTGTTGGGTCTTGCGATGCCATGGGTGTGGGGCATTGGTTGGAGGGTGGAGATGGATGAGTGAATATATGAAGAGGCAGAAGAAGACGAGGTCGAAAGGGAAGTCATGAATCGATGTGAACAAGGAGACATATGGCGTTCCATTGTGGGAAACAAACAAAACGACAACTGGGTACCTTAGAATATGCAAAGCCGGTGTCTCTATTCCCTCGTTGCATAAAAAACTATCACTTTATTTTGTAGGATATGCTGATGATACTAATGATTAATAATTAATAATAGGTTAAATACTTTTATCATGTAATATAATCTAAAATTGATTTTTTTTTCTAAATTTTATCTCATCCATGAACTTGTATAATGGAAATGATGATTGAAATAGGTATTTGTAATTATAAGTAATTTAAACTTAAAGTAATTATAATACATATATATTTGTAATCAAAACAACAATAATTTTTTTTAAAATTATTGAAATTGTTTCTAGAAACGAGTTTGGATAGTGCAAATCGGTGGGACTGCGTAATTCTCGGGTAAAAGTCAGTAGGAACACAAAGATAATAATAAATTCTTAACAAAGGACTAAGAGCAAGATTATATAATAGAGTTTAGTTAGTGTGTCTCCTTACTCAGAGAGTCATCACCTATTTATAGGTTTGATTGGTCTTAGACCATTAAGAAAAACATTGAATGGTCATCATGTGATATAAATGGATTTTATAACGATAACTTATAATCGTTAGTAATTTATAACCAATCTATAACCGTTAGTAATTTATAACCAATTTATAGTCTGATTTATGTATCTTAAATATAATATTAAACGGACAGTTATTGTCTGATTTATGTATCTTAAATATTATATTAAATAAGCAATTATTGGTCTAAATATACCCGGTCGTGGAAGTATGTACATAAATAATTATTTCACATACACCTTCTCAATCATTTTCATACTACAGATAACTAGTACAGTGTTATAATAAATAAAGAAAAGAAAAACATAGTAATATTACTAATTAACAATAATAATATTATATATTAAGAGTGATAGATGATACCCTAATGAACTTCATCCTCTCTAATATAATACTAACTTTCCACTTTCCTCCCATTTTATCTTTCTACTCTTTTACCTTATCACCATTTCTTTTCCTTATTCCATTATTCTTGGTGTCTTTTTGCTGTTATTTTATGGGCTTTTCATCGCCATGCATATTTTTTCATTACTTGGAACTTCTTTCATCGCTAATTGAGTCGAAGATGGAATAAACAAGGCACAATATACCAACTTTTGACTTTTTCACGTACAAGACAACAGTAAGTTTCCAAGTGTTTAAAAATCAAATTATAATTAAGAATATGTAAAATACACTCTTGTTATCACACTATAAGATTAGGTTACAAGTGCATTTGTAATTTTGGTTAAAGACTAAAATAAAAGCCAAGCAAGTGATTTATATTTGTGAATGCCTCACGAGATAAGTGAAAAAATAATATAAAACACAGTTAAAAGGTGAAACACTTTGAGTTTAGATATATGAGAAACTAAACAATTGTCAAAAAAGTAGATATAATATTGTATTGATTACAAAGACAATCGATATACAATACTCCAATATTTGCAAAATTATCACTATGAGTATTTTTACATTGATTTCTAGTACACTGATGTGATTGTTAGATACGTAAATCAATGTTTTTAACTAATATTGTCTTATTTCCAATTTTCAATATATATATATATATATATATATATATATATATATATATATATATATATATATATATTTTAAAAAAATATTTTTTTTTTTTTTTTTTTTTTTTTAATTTTAATAATTTTTGCAAACAAAATGTAAACATGTTAATTTTTTATTTTTATAGTTTTTTTATTTCACATAATTATTTTATTTATT